>Ga0078972_1016045_pt1 | contig 11230 bp, 14 predicted proteins | sample YelNatPaOPGAMG01_FD_67568 | JGI IMG/M metagenome (GOLD analysis project Ga0078972, IMG submission 67568) | Hot spring thermophilic microbial communities from Obsidian Pool, Yellowstone National Park, USA - OP-RAMG-01 (SPADES assembly) (version 2) | ecosystem: Environmental > Aquatic > Thermal...
TTATTTAGAATAAGGAATAACCGCAAACTACACAAAAGATGATTCGGATGACTAAAGGAAAGAACTCTGTACAAAAAAAATTGACTTCTGTACCAGTGCACGACATAAAGCTGAAGAAAGGCATCAAGGTATCAGAACTTTTCGATGAGATGGAACATATAGGAGGATTTTCTGCACAGCACATGGTTACAGGTACCCACATAATCCACGATATGTTTGAAGATAAGAAATCATTCAATTTCCTTTCGTTTCCGGCAGACATAGTTTCTACTGGATTGAGAGGCGTTTTAGCTTCCATGGTAAAGCATTTCAATGCGATAATAACCACAGGCGGCACAGTAGACCACGATTTGGCGCGTGCATTTGGTGGTAAATACTCGCTCGGAACCTTTAACGCAGATGATGCTTACCTACATTCGCTAAAGATATATAGGCTCGGAAATGTGTTCATAGAAAATGATGAATACGGGCTTAAGGTTGAAGAAAGCTTCAAGAAGATAATGGATGACATATACACTTCAAAAGATTATAAGAAAGAATATAGTGCGAGCGAATTGCTTTATGAATTCGGGAAGCGCATAAAGGACAATGGCTCTATACTAAGGCAGGCTTATTTGCATAACGTTAAGATATTCAATCCCGGAATATTGGACGGTGCCTTTGGTACGCAGCTGACCATATATTCGCAGGATCATGATTTCAAGCTTAACCTGATAAGGGATGAATTGGAACTAAGCAATATATCCTTTGACAACAAGGTTACAGGAGCGCTCATGATTGGCGGGGGCATAAGCAAGCACCATGTCATATGGTGGAACCAGTTCAAGGGAGGTCTCGATTATGCTGTTTACATAACTACAGCAACACAATATGACGGAAGCTTATCCGGAGCTAGGCTTACCGAAGCGGTTTCATGGGGAAAGATAAAGGAAAAGGCAAAATATGTCACCATAGACGGAGATGCTACTATAATTCTCCCATTCATGATGGCAGCACTCGGGATAGACTGACAGCAGAAGGAGCATAGGGTTTTATCTTATGACTGTGCCGCCGTGCTTGCGCTTTAGTATTGCCCCCTCTATATTGGTTATATTCTTATCCAGAAAATGAAGCTCAGTCTTTGACCTCTTGGCTATCTTGCACGCTATGACGTCGAATATAAAGTTTGACCTTGCTACGCGTGTGTCGCCTTTTATTGCCAGCTCTATTAGCTTATCTATCGTCATAGTTTCTACAAAATTGCCGCTTTCGTCGTATAAGCCTTTAGGTGTGCTTACATTAATTACGTGTGTGGCATTTGCTGACTCGGCCAGCAGCATAGCGACTGTATCTGTGCTTATTCCAGGTATAATGCCACCTGTTATAACTATATTGTTATTTTTCAGCGCTTCACGGATACTATTAGGATCGCCCCTGTATACTGAAGATTCAGATCCTAGTGCCGCATGAATGAGCCATGAATTTAGGTATGTAGTCTGTATTCCTATATTATCCTTTATGTAGTCGGAGTCCGTAAAATCGGAAGCCGCAGTTATGTACTTTTTGCTTACAAAGCCCCCACCTACAACTATTATGAACTTCGTTCCGTTTGATACGTGTTTTTTTATCAGTGATGCAAAATCACGTATGAATTTGACATCAAGCTCTCCGTCTCCGTTTGTAAGTGTGCTTCCACCCAATGATATGGCTATAGTATCCGTTCACTCGCCCAGGTCTATTGTATCCCCGACCTTTGGTGCATATGCATCGAAACCCTCTCCCTTCAAATTTTCAGCGAACGCCTCAGTGTTTTCCGGGCTGCCGTGCACGCAGATAACAGTGTTAGGCGCGCTTTCCCTTACAAATTTGTAAAGGTCACTCATGCCAGAATGGGCAGAAAAATCATAAAAACCTACCTGTAAATGGAATTCCTTATCAACCTCATCCACATATATTTTACCTGTATCCATAAGCCTGCGGCCTTTTGTGCCTTCTACCTGATAGCCAGTAAGGAAAACCTTTGACTCTTTATTAAGCCTAGTTATATAATGCATTGCCGGCCCGCCATTAAGCATTCCAGCAGTTGTTACTACTATTGAGCTCCCCTGAAGAGCTTCTCTTCTGTCTGCTATGTCTTTCACCCAGTTGCATTCGTTGGCTGCTTTGGAAAGCACATTGGCGTTTCTTATAAACCCTCTGTTTGACAATACAATTTCCGTTGCCTCACGTGCCATTCCGTCTATATACGTCCTTTCTATAAGTCCGTTTTCATATAATAGAGCTAAAAGCTCCTGGCTTCTTCCGACAGCAAATGCAGGCACAAGCGCTATTCCGCCATTGTCAGTAACCTCTCTTACACCTTCTATGAAATCGTGTACGAGCTTGTTCCTGTCTGGGTGCTCTCTAGTGGCATATGTCGACTCTATTATAAGAACGTCGCTTCTGACAGGCTTTGCACCCTCATGCAGGAACTGTGGGGACATTTTAAAATCTCCAGTATAAACAATCCTTTTGTTGTTCTTCGCTTTTGCTCTTTCTACGAGCGTTATTGCACTTCCTGCTATGTGCCCCGCATCGAAAAGCTCTATGTCAAAATCGCCCAAGTGCACCTGCTTCTTGTAGCCAATCTGCATAAACCTCTTCGAAAATTTTTCAAGCTGCTTTTTGTGGAAGTTTATTTTTGTGTGTTCCTTGCGCGATATTTTTATTGTATCGTTAAGCAGCAATTCAGAAAGTCCGAGAGTTGGGCTTGTACCTATTGTAGGGAGCGACATTTCATTATACAGCGAAGGCGACGAGCCGCTGTGGTCAAGGTGGGCATGGCTAAGTATCAAAGCGTCGGCTTTCGGAGTTGATATAGGATACTTTATAACGTCGTCTATCATTACCCCATAGTCAAATAATAGGCTTCTTTTATCCTGAAGGAGTATGGCAGAACGGCCCACTTCGTGTGCCCCGCCCAGGAAACTTAATTTCATCAAAATACCTTTTTAAAAGACGGAACGCACCGCTGCTTGATATTCGTACTTAACTTATAAAAACATTGACAGTATTTTGGACTTTGGCATAGCTTATGTTGAAATTAGCTCAAACGCAACATAAGAAAAGATATTTAAGCTGTGATAACGTTTTATAAGTGTTAACTTTTTGCAATGATTGTATGGCCAACGAAATAAATTTTATGGACGTTACGGTATTGAAAAGAATAAAGCCGGACACAACTGTTGAAAAGTTTGGCGGATTGATAAACTCGTCGTTTTTTGATGCTTCGAACGCATTGGGCACATTAAAACTTAAGGGTCTTGTGGATTTTACTACATACGTACCCGGACAGAATTCTATAACAGTAACTGAGATGGGAAAGAAGCTTCTTGAGGAAGCAGATTCAAAGGAGAAAATGCCATTTGATCAGCTCGATTTGGCTATACTTGTTCAGCTCTCTGCCGGAAAAAGAAACTTAGCTGACCTAAGCACAGCAGTCAATATAAATTCTAAGGACTTGGCAATGCACTTATACAAGCTAGGGGAACAGCAGTATATTTCGGTTGACATAAGGAATGGCTCATTGGACATGTCGCTAACTGAAAAGGGCTTTATGCAGGCCAAGGCAGGAATGCCTCAGCAGCCAGGAGCGCAAGTAGCACAGCAACAGCAAAATCCGCAGGCACAGGTTATGCCTAATACACAGCAAGCACCATCACAGCCCAAGCCTGCAGCGACGCCTTCAACCCCTGCTGCGCGCCCAGTTTCTGCACAACCAGCGGTTGCAGAAGGAGCTGCGAATACGCAGCAGGCACAGACAGTTCCTCCAATGCAGCATCCGACAGAAGACAAGGAGATAGCAGAAATGCAGAAACAGCTTTCACAGAATACGCAGAAAAAATCAAACAAAATGCTTTATGCTGTAATAGTAGTTATAGTGGTTATAATACTGCTTGCACTTTTTGCAAAAGGCGTATTATAACTTCGTGCTAAATGAGATTTGGTTGATGCGGCATGGGTTCACTAATGGATTATATGAAAGCATACAATTTGCTAGGAAAATACAAGATAAGGGCATTGAGGGCAGCATATGTCAACAGCGCAAAAGAAGCAGTAGATTTTGCGAAAGGCAAAATGATAGTCATGAAGCTTATATCTGACAAGGCTTTGCACAAATCAAAAAGTGGTCTTGTAAAATTAAGCTTGTCTAATCCGAAAGAGATAGAATCAGCTTTTGCAGAACTGACGAAGAAAGGAAACAGCTTGAAGCCATACAAAGTACTCGTACAGGAACAAATAGTCAGCGGAACAGAAATAATAATCGGAGGCAACACAGATCCTCAATTCGGAAAGCTGATACTTCTTGGCTTGGGTGGAATATACGTAGAAGTTTTCAAAGACGTTTCTGTAAGAGTGTGCCCTATAACGGATTACGATGCTTCAGAAATGATAAACGGCTTGAAATCCAAACAGATAATGCTTCAGGACCCGCGTAACGAAAAGATAATAAAAACCCTGTTAATTGACGTATCGAATTTCTTAGTAAAAAACCAAAACATAGCAGAGCTGGACCTAAATCCGATAATACTGCATGACGGCACGTACGACGCTGTAGACCTTAGGTTAATAGAAGAGTGATTTGATGGCTGAAAAATATTATAATCTTGACACTATGTTAAAGCCGAAGAGCGTTGCAATAATAGGCGCGTCACAAAGCCCTGAGAAGGTAGGGCACATAATAATGCAGAACTACCTCAACGTAGGCTATGGCGGAGAGATTTATCCTGTTAACGTAAGCGGTAACGATACAATACTCGGGAGAAAGGCTTACAAAAGCGTGCTTGATATAAAGAAGCCAATAGACCTTGCAGTTATAGCAATACCTGCAAAATTCGTTCCGCAATCACTTGAAGAATGTGGAAAGGCCAAGGTAAAAAGCGTAATAATTGTAAGCAGCGGTTTTTCCGAGGTAGGAGATACTGCACTACAGGACCAGATTGTATCCATAGCCAAAAAATACGCACTGCCAGTACTTGGACCTAATTGCTTAGGGGTTATGGATCTGCGTTCGAGAGTAGACACGATGTTCCTGCCAACGTTTAAAATAGACAAGCCAAGCATAGGAGGGGTTAGCTTTGCATCCCAGAGCGGTGCCGTAGGAAGCACTGTTCTTGACCTAATATCTCATGAAAATTTTGGGCTTTCTAAGTTCATATCATATGGAAATGCGGCAGTGATAGACGAAGCTGATATACTGAATTACCTAGCACACGACCCCGACACACGCGTAATAATATTTTATATTGAGGGCGTTAAGCGCGGAAAGAAATTCATAGAGGTTGCAAAAGAGGCTACAAAGATAAAGCCAGTAATAATAATAAAAGGAGGCATAACTCCTGCAGGTTCTAGTGCAGCGCATTCTCATACCGCTTCTCTTGCTGGAAGCTATGCTGCTTATGAGGCAGTATTCGACCAGTTCGGTTTTATACAGGCAAAAAGCCTCGATGATATGCTTTATTTCGCAAAGATATTTGAAGCGCAGCCTTTGACAACTAAAAAGCGTGTTGCAATAATAACTAACGGCGGAGGTGTAGGCGTCCTTGCGGCAGATTCTTTATACCTTAACGGTTTAGAAATGGCCGAGCTTTCGGAAAACGCAAAAAAAATCCTGCGCAAGGCAATGCCGCCAATAGTCAATATGGCCATGCCGATGGATATGGGTGGCGATGCTGATGATAAAAGGTTCGGTGCAGCAATAGACGTACTGTCTAAAGATGAGAATGTAGATGCATTGATGATAATATCTCTCTTCCAGACACCGGGAGCAGATTCCAGGGTAGCTGCTACAATAATAAAATACGGAACAGAAAGCATGAAGCCTGTAGTCGTGGTAAGCCCAGGAGGAAACTACGCAGAAGTGCACAACAACATGATGGAAAGCTCAGGGGTGCCTGTTTATCCTTCACCGGAAGATGCAGCAAAAGCGCTTGCAGCTTTGGTCAAGTATTCTGAGTATAGGGAAAGGATGGGGTCTTCAAATGCCAAAAACAAAAATAACAAGAAGAGTAAACGAGATAATAAATAAAGACAAGAGCCTGTTTGTAACAACGACAAAGGAAAGCTATCCGTTCGTAGCGGAAAGAGGAGATGGAGACTTTGCATATGATATAGCAGGCAACAAGTTCATAGATTTCTCGAGCTTTATATCAGTTTATAATTTTGGCGTAAACGCTAATGCAAAAGTGCGCAGCGCAATAAAAAATCAGGTAGACAAACTAATGCATTCAGCATTTACCGATTATTATGCCGAACTGCCATTAAAATTTGCTGAGGAGTTTATTGGCATGTTTCCGAAACAGTATGGAAAGCTATTCCTGTCTAATTCTGGGACAGAGGCAAACGAAGCCGCAATAAAATTCTCGAAAGTAATAACTAAGCGCAACAGCATTATGGCGTTTTACAACTCGTTCCATGGAAGGACAGCCGGATCACTTTCGCTCACATCTTCAAAGCTTGTGCAAAGGGAGCATATGGGACCGTTTGTTAATACCGTGCATGTGCCGTATCCGTATTGCTACAGGTGCCCATTGCACCAAAGCTATCCAGATTGCGGATTTGCATGCATAGACTATATAAAAGAATACCCGCTGTCAAAGGAAATTTCAGGTAATGAAGTAGCTGCTTTCGTTGCAGAGCCGATACAAGGAGAGGGAGGTTACGTAGTTCCACCGAAGGACTATTTCAAGGAGCTTAAATCGCTTACAGACAGTTATGGAATGCTTTTTGTTTCCGACGAGGTACAAGCAGGATATTTCAGGGCTGGAAAGCCTGCTGCATTGGACAACTTTAACGTACATGCTGACATATACACATTTGCTAAATCTGTAGGAGCAGGTATGCCTTTGGGAGTGACTATGCTTAAAAAGAGCCTGCCAGAAATTCCTTCCGGAGCACACGCCACAACTTTCGGAGGCAATCTTGCAGTAGTTGCAGGGGCTTATGCACTTGCAAAGCACGTAAGAAGCAATATGCATTCGATAGAAGAACAGGTTCATTCGAAAGGGCGCACAATGAAATTAAGACTGGAAAAGATGAAGGAACGCTACGAAATCATAGGCGACGTGCGCGGCATGGGCATGATGCTTGCCATAGAGCTTGTCAAAGACCGCAAGACAAAGGAGCCTGCAATAAAGGAAAGAGACGAAGTAATAGAAAAATGTTTTTATGATGGCTTGTTGCTGCTTCCGGCAGGCACATCCACAATAAGGATAATACCGCCATTGACAGTATCGGCACATAATATGGAGCAGGGGCTCAATATACTTGAGGATGCACTAGAGCAGGTTAATAAGGCCATGCACAGTAAACCCAAGAGAGCAAAAATCTAACACAGCAAAAGGTATAAAAACACAAACAACGCAAACTATTTATAATAATTAGGCGAAAAAGAGTTAGTTAAAGCCTTATTCAGTGACATCCGGCGCATTGCCAGGATTGAAATGAATGCTTACACACTAAATAGAATACTCAAAGATGGTTTAATGGCGAACGTATATGACGTTGATGCATCAGAGCTTGTAAAGCTTGCTGCCGAAAAGCTCAAGGATAAGGTCAAGAAGCCGGATTACATAAATTATGTCAAGAGCGGTGCTTCCAAAGAGCGTGTTCCTGAAGACCCGGATTTCTGGTATATTAGGACAGCTTCTATACTTAGGCAGGTTTATGTGAATGGCCCCGTAGGAGTCTCTAGGCTCAGGACAAGGTATGGCTCTAGGAAAGATCATGTGATACACAGGCATCACCATATGCCGGCAAGCGGCAGCATAATAAGCGACGCTTTCAAAGAGCTGGAAGGCTTAGATTACATTAAAAAGACAGGAAAAGGAAGGATAATAACCCCTAAGGGTAAATCGTTCATGGACAAGATATGCAACGAAATGAGCGGTTATAAGTCTCAAGAAGCTAGCTGAATTGACTCGGAGTGTAATGCAAATGCCTGAAGATTATGAAGGCCAGGAAGACAGGGAGGCGAAAAAGGCTCTGGCGAAAATGTATAAGGAGATGCAGCGCGAACAGCAGGTAAAATCGCTTTTGAGGCAGCTTTTGGAACCGGATGCGTACGAGCGCATAATGAACATAAGTGTTTCGAATCACGATCTTTACATGCAGCTTTCAAATCTGATAGTACAGCTAGCACAATCGAACCAGGTGTCTGGAAAGATATCAGATAGGCAGCTCGTTTCACTGCTAAACAGGCTTACTTACAAGCCAGAACCAAAGATAGAGTTTAAGCACAAATAACGATTATGGTGTTAAAATGTCAAAAAAGAGCAAGATTAAAAAGGAGCGCCTTGGCAAACAGATAAAAAGGTCAAGGAGGATACCAGTCCTTGCAATGGTAAGGACGCACAGGCGCATACAGCAGAACCTTTTTTCAAGGAACTGGAGAAGGACAAAGCTAAACATAAAGGATGATTGATTATGCCTACAAAGCTTATCACGATAAACATAAGAAGATACTTAGTTACGCAGCCGCGCTCTAGGAGGCAAAAGCGTCTTAGCAGTTATGTAAAGGATAGAATTGCGCACTACATGAAAGTCACTCAAGAGAATGTCAAGATAGATTCCGAGATGAACAAAGCCTTGGTAAAGTTTTATTCAAAAAATATGCTTCCGCTTAAAGCCAATGTAAACATAGACAACGGCACTGCAAAAGTTTCCCTGTATTCTGAAAAGAAGCCCGTAGAAGCCCAAAAAAGCGATAGCAAAACAGCGCAAAAGGATCAGAAGCCAAAAACAGAGGCAAAAAAAGAGCAGAGCAAGGAGCCCAGCAAAAAGAATGTGAAGGAACAGAAAAAAGAGAGTAGCACCCCAGCAGAACAAAAGCCGGGCAAATGAGCATTCTGCTCCAATTAGGATAACGGTGCCACGATGCCAGTCATAAAATATTCTATTCATGAAAGCGGCTATGTTGGTGCATTCGGTACTGCAACGGACAAGCGCATTTTCATAGGCAATTCGCTCAACAAAACAGGCATGAAAGCAATATCAGAAACGCTTGGGGCTGAATGCGTACCTGTAACCGTAGGAATGACCGACCTTGTAGGGATATTTGCAAGGGCAAACTCCAACGGGATAGTTCTTTCGAACTTAGCTACCGATGCGGAAATAAAGAATATAAGCTCAATCTCAAAGGATATTAATGTGGGTAGAATAGAGAGCAACCTAAACGCAATAGGAAACAACATATTGGCTAACGACAAAATCGCGATAGTCAACCCGGAATACAGCTCTGAAGAGATAAAAGAGATAGGAGATATATTAGATGTTGAAGTCGTAAGATATTCTGGCAGCAGCTTCAAGACAGTCGGGGCAAGCAACATACTCACAAACAAAGGCCTGCTTGTAAACAACAGGTGCAGCGACGAGGAGAAAGAAGCTCTGGATAAAGCTGTAGGAATGGATTCGATAAGGACAACAGCAAACACAGGCGCGCTCAGCATTGGGCTTTCGGTAATTGCAAATTCATACGGTGCGGTAATAGGCTCCGAAACCACAGGATATGAAATAGCTAGGATAACAGACGCACTTGAAATAGATGATTAAAAGGTGAATGCATGGAATACATAGTAAAAGGTCGAATAAAAAGGGCAGGAAACCCTAAGTTCGAGCTTAAAATAAACGCGAAGAGCCAGAAGCACGCCCTAGAGAGTGCAATAGTGAAAATAGGCGCAAAGCAGGGGGTCAAAAAGAACGCGATAGAGATAAAAGAGATAACTGAGTCTAAATAAGCGGATGAGCATATGGCCCAGGAAAATGGCGAAAGCCTGGAAGAAGCAGTACAGAACTTACAGTACATGCAGCAGGTGTACCAGAACCAGTATACTATGCTTAGCAGGGACATAAATTCGGTTATGGAATACATAAACGAGCTTAATGCTGCAAAGACATCACTAGAAAAATTCAACAAGATAAAAAGTGCAGATATGCTTTCACCAATAGGTTCTTCCGTCTTCATAAAGACAAAGGCTTCCGAAGAAAACAGCGTACTAGTTTCTGTGGGGGCCAGCTACCTCTTGGAAAAGGATATAGATGGCGCTTCCGAATACATATCTTCTAGAATAGATATTCAGACTAAAAACATGCAGGAGCTAATGAAAGCACGCAGCAAGACAGAGGATGCAATATTCGAATTGTCAGCAAGGCTTGAAAAGCTTTTGAAGCAGGCATAGAAATGTTCGATTCTTTAAGAAAAAAGATATCAAATGCAATAAGCTCAATAGCAAAAAGCGAGGAAAAGGAGATTGAAGCTGTAGAGCCTTTAAACGAGGCGAAACCCCCACAAGAGGAGAGTATAAACAATCCAGAAAGCAAAACCGAGAAATTTGAAGAGGCTGAAGAAGATACATTTACAGAACCTACGCGTGAAGAGCCACAAGTAAAAAATGCAGTGAAAAAAGCCGATGAAGACCGAGAAGCTGAAACCAATACCAAGCAGGACATCAGCAAGATAACTGAATCAAGGAAAAAAGAAAAGATAACATTGTCTTTGTCTACAAAGCTTAAGGGCGTTTTTTCCAGGGAAGTAAGCCTCAACCAGTCTGACATCAATAATTTTGCAGAAGAGCTCATGCTTACAATGCTTCAATCAGACGTCTCTTACTCTACAACTGAAAAGTTCATAGAATCATTGAAAAATTCACTTGCAAACACCAAGTTTGAATCAAGGAATATCCATACTGGAATCTCTAATTGCGTTAAAAGCGAATTAGGAAAAGTTCTAGAAAAAGGAGAACCTAAGGAGCAGCTTTTACAGATGGTTAAGGATAGGCTCACATCAGGTATGAAGCCCGTTGTTATAATGTTCCTCGGACCAAATGGAACAGGGAAAACAACAACAATGGCTAAGATAGCCCACTTATTCAAAAGCAATGGCTTAAGCTCTGTGTTCTCTGCCAGCGATACATTCAGGGCCGCCGCGATAGAGCAGACATCATTCCACGCTTCGAAGTTAGGTATGCCTGTAGTAAAAGGAAACTATGGTGCAGATCCTGCCAGTGTGGCTTTTGATGCAATAGAATTTGCGAAGGCGCATTCTACAGACGTGGTGCTTATAGACACTGCAGGCAGGCAGGAGACAAACAAGAACCTGTTGAACGAGATAAAGAAGATGGAAAGAGTGGCTAAGCCAGACATAACCATATACGTTGGAGAAAGCACTGCAGGTAACAGAATATCAGAGCAGGTAGCTGAGTTCCTGAAATATGTT
>Ga0078972_1016050_pt1 | contig 11229 bp, 9 predicted proteins | sample YelNatPaOPGAMG01_FD_67568 | JGI IMG/M metagenome (GOLD analysis project Ga0078972, IMG submission 67568) | Hot spring thermophilic microbial communities from Obsidian Pool, Yellowstone National Park, USA - OP-RAMG-01 (SPADES assembly) (version 2) | ecosystem: Environmental > Aquatic > Thermal...
ATTTTTTAAGGAGGAAAGATCCGAAAAAGTTCGAGAGGCTATTTTTGATGTATCCCAATTGTATCTTTTAGACCGCACAATAGAACATCTCGAAAAGACTGTTTCATCCATACGAGGAGAAGTAAAGGGAGAAAGTCCGAAAGTAAATGAGATACAGGAGAAAATTAAAGAAATTGAGGGCGGTTTAGAAAGTAGTCGACAGGAGAAAAAGGAGAAGGAAGAGAGACTTCGCAATATTAGAAGTAAAATTGCAGAGATAGAGAACAAACTTAAAGATTGTAGCGAGTCTGTCGTCAGAGCGTTGCAGCGTCAGAGAGAGAGTTTGGAAGTTCGTTTAGAAGAAATTGAAAAGAATATAGAAAAGATCAGAGAACAGATAATTGATAACATTTTAGAAATTGGTCCCTTGATTTACTGTCTTCCAGCAGTGAATGATGCTATTGTTCAAATTGACCAAAAGGCAGAAAAGGGTGAAATTCCTCCAAATATAAGGCATACATTTGTAAAGGAACTATTAGAAAGAGGAAAATGCATCTGTGGCACTGATACTAAGACCAACGATGAAGCAAGGAATAGGCTTGAGGAGCTACTGAAAAAAGCTATCATATCTGAGATCTATGAGGAAATAATTGAACTGAAATACATTTTGAAGCCGATAAAGGAACAAGTTGCAAAGTTTTCGGAAGACCAAAATCTTTTAAGGAAAAATATTTTGTCTTTAGTGGAAGAAAAAACCAAAATTAAAAGCGAGTTGCAAGAAGTAAGTACAAAATTGAAAGGAATAAATGTTGAAGAGATTACAAATTTAGAGATTACCCGAAACCAGCTTAGGCGAGAAGAGGAGGGACTAATAAGAGATCTCGGAGTGATTGACCAAAGGATTGCAAATGCTCGAATTATGTTAGATAAGCTGCAAAAGGAGTTGAATGAGGAGCTTAAAAAATCTAAAAAGTTTATGGAAATTAATGAAAAGTTGAATTTAGCGACTCAAACACTTAATGCTTTGGGAACAATTAGGCAAAAACTAATTGATGATATTCGAAACACAATCCAGAATAAAACGCGGGAGTATTTCTTACGGTTAATTTGGAAAAAAGAAACATATGACACTGTACTTATCGACGATGACTACGGCATTTCCGTTATCAATAAGCTTGGATCAGAGTGTTTGGGAACTTTGTCGGCTGGAGAAAGACAAATTCTAGCTCTCTCCTTCTTAGCTGCCCTTCGAGAAGTTTCAGGATTCGATGCTCCAATCATAATTGATACACCACTAGGTCGCATATCTAAGGAGCATAAAGAAACTATAGCTGAATTACTACCAGAATTTTTGAAAGATGCTCAAGTTACTTTATTCATGACCGATGAAGAATATACTTCCCGAGTGAGGCAATTACTTTCGCGAAAGGTTGGAAGAGAATACGAACTTTGTTATGATGAAAGTAGATCTCAAACGAGGGTGGAACCATATGGCAAGTGAAAAGTACTTTCCGAGAGATCTGTCTCTTGATGCTAAAAATCATGAGAAGTTTAAAGAGTTAGTTGAAAGTGATTTGGCACGGGCACTTTCGCCCTTTTATAAGAAAACTATGAAGGATGTGTTTATGTATGCTCTTGGTATAGGCTTTTTTGATCGTAAAAGATTAAGGTTGCAAAAGAAAGTCGGAACAATACCGGTAAGAACTTTAAGCCCACGTGACAAGGCGCTGATATTAGCGATAGCTGTGGTTGAAAAGGCGAGCCTAGATATACTTCACGGTGAAAATATTAAGGAAGCTTTTGATATTGCTGAAGAGTATGCTAATGGGGGAATAACTACACTCTATAATATGGTTTTTGGAGATGAGCCAGGAGACATCGATAAGAGAATGGAACAACATCTCAGAGAAATCCTAGAAACTCAAGCAGTGGAGTTAACTAACAAACCTAGCGTTAAGTCTTACAGCGAAATTCTCAAAGATTTTGAAAATGAGCTAAGATCATTTATTCAAACTAGGTTAGAAGAGGAAATTGGAAAGAATTGGTGGAAGCAAGCTATACCACCTGATGTTCAACAAAGATGTGAAGAAAGGAAGGAAAACCGCGAGAAACTCCCATGGATGGGTGATGAAGAGTATCCGCTCATTTACTATGCTGATTTCAACGATTATTTTAAAATAATAACTCGCAGAGATAATTGGAAGAAAATATTTAGTAAGTATTTTGTAGACGAGGCTTGGATTAAAACTAAACTGGCATTAGAATTAGCACCAATAAGGAACGACATCGCACATAATAGAGAGTTAACAGCTGAAAAGATCCAAAAGCTGCAGATAGCCGCTCAAGAGATATTACGATGCATAGGGAAAGTGAAAGAATGATTAAAAAGATGAACGTAAATGGTTAGGTTAGAAAAAAGCGTAAAGGAAATTTTTGACATTTTTAAAATTCCATGTTACGGCGATCATGGACAGATTACTAAGGCGAGTCTAGGTTATGCTAACGTACCTCCAGGAGAGCACTTAGAATTTGATTTAATTGCTATTATTAATAAAATTGGGTTGATTATTGAAGTGACTGAAGAGAAACGTGACCAAAGAGAGAAAATCAGAAAATTTATAACTCATTGTCGTCAGTTTAGAGATGCTCCAATAAGTATGCGTGATAAGATTCGTTTACTTAAAGGAATTCCTAAAAAAAGTTCGGCGAGATTTTGAGTGCATTACAACGTGGAAATATTTGTATATTAGTACTTCAGACGAATTAGTCAATTTAGGAATAGATGAAAAAGTTTTCCCTAATGAACCATTAATTGTTTTAAACCGAGAGCATTATGAATATCTTAAGTTTCTGTGCAATAGACTTGGAGAGTTTGGAAAATATGAACTATTAAAAAGGCTTAACATCTTACCTGATGACGCTGGCGAGGAAAAAAGAGAAGTTGAAATTAAGGCGCTATGTCTCTCTGGAAGAAAAATATCTAAGGGAATGGATCTTGTCGATTTGTACGTCTTTAAAATGCAAGTTCCCGATTTACTCAAAATATCTAGGGTTGTAAGATACGGTTCTCTTGAATCTTGGGTGCCTGAGATTGGCACATCTGCATATCAACGCCTTTTAAATCCAAATAAATTGAAAGGAATTAGAGATTTTTTGAAATCAGAGCGAGGACGGTCGTCTTTTCCAAATGCAATCACGGTTGTACTTTCAAAAGATGTTCATGTTGAAGGTTCTGAAGATGACTGCAGACTTAAAATCCCACTTCAATATGGTTCAATTGAAGTAATTGACGGTCAACATAGGCTTTTTGCCTTTGCAAAAAGCGGTCTGTCTTACAATGAATTGAAAAAAGCGAAATTAATAGTTATAGGGGTGAAATTTAGGGATTCTTCAGATAAGAAACGCCAGCAATGGTGCGCCAAGACTTTCATAGAGATTAATCGCAGTCAAACTAAAGTTCCAACTGAACTTATACAATTAATTGCAAATTCAGTGATGGGTGAAAGAACACCTACCGCTCTAGCAGCAAGAGTACTTGTAGAGCTGAACATAGAGACAAGCGCATTAAAAAATGTTTTTTATACAAGACCTTTTCAGAAAGCAAACCGGGCTGGAGGGCGTCCTGTCCGCATTGTAACGGTGGCTAATGAACTTTCTCCATTGCTGGATAATAGGAATGCAAACCAAACTTCAACTTTAGGTATTTATAAAACATTTACTGAAGAAGCTTGGGTATCACTTGAACGCGGCCGCGACCGTAAAATTATCTCTGAATGCAAAGATGTCTTGAAAAGATATTTCAGGGATATAGCTGAAGTTTTTGAGGCAGATTGGAAATCAAAAGAATCTTTGATTTTTACTTCAAAATATCTCGCTGCCTTTTGTAAACTTTTTATTGAATTTAGAAGAAGAAATATGAATTTCGACCAGATTCGCAACAAGATAAGCCAAATGAAATTTAGTATTGAATCTTATCTACAAAGCAGTGGAAAAACGTTAGGAGATCAAGGAGAGGTGTTATGGAAGAATAATGCTGCAGTTCCAGCAATCACTGGTTCTATACCCCCAGCACGTGGTTCGTTCTCTGACATCTACGAATTTTTAAAAGAAAAAGCTCAGCTAACTTAAGCGTAACAATTTTATGAGCAAACTAATGCTAAAGTTTTTCTACAAACTCGTTAACTTCATAAAAATCAACTTGCTGCCAATTTATGTACCCACGCTTTAAGTTTCTTTCTTTCATTTTTCTCATGTAGTCTCTGACTTCGGTTGTGGAAAAAACTAGAACTTTTATTGGGGCGTTACTTTTAAAAAGTAGCTTAGAAATGTCATGCATAATTTTTCCTAGTTGACCGGACTGAATGGTTCTCTTGCTTTGGATGGTTTCTTCAGCTATACCTAGCACTTCAATTGCCATTATTTCTATTCTCTTACTTAGAATCCGCTTTAATCCAACTATATCAATTCCAGAAGGTTCATTAGGAGGATACTCTGTTAGAAACTCCATGTCTGGTATCTTCTGTTTCAAAACTTGGTATAAACCATTTTTTAGATACTCGTGATATTCTAGTTTCGTTGGAAAATCTCTATGGGTTTTCTCAAAATATTTCATTATGCATCACTGGAATTTGATTTTTCGAAGCTTGCTAACATTTTCAACGATAATCTTAGTTGCAAATTCAATCTCTTCTTCTGTATTAAACCTAGTAAAACCAATTCTAATGGAAGTATGCGCTCTTTCCGGACCGAAACCAAGGGCAAGTATAACATGAGAAGGCTCCACGTTCAAAGTTGTGCAAGCCGAACCAGAGGAAATAGCCAACTTTGAGCTCACAGCACGTATCAACGCTTTATTTTCAACACCTTCGAAAGATACATTCAGATTATGGCTCAACCTCTTCTCTGGATGCCCATTCAGTTCTACTGGACTACCTTTTTCGTTAAAAAATTCCCACATATACTCTCTCCATCGATCAAATCGTTTTTTCTCTTCAATCATTTCCTTTACGGCAATTTCGAAAGCTTTACCAAATCCAACAATACCCGGCACGTTAAGAGTACCGGACCTAATTCCTTGCTCATGCCCACCGCCGTAAATTATTGGAGAAGGTTTGGCATCCAGATTTGTGTGCCTCACATATAACGCACCAACACCCTTCGGTCCATACATCTTGTGAGCAGAAATAGACATAAGATCTACTTTGAATTTCTCGACATCCACGGGGATATGCCCAGCCGCCTGAGCAGCATCTGTATGGAAAAGAACACCGTATTTTTTTGCAATCTCTCCAATTTCTATAATTGGAGCAATAGTGCCAATCTCATTGTTTGCAGTCATTACTGAAATTAAGATTGTCTTATCACAAATAGCTTCCTCAAGTTTCTTTAAATCTATCACGCCAAATTTATCAACAGGCACATAGGTAACACGCTTACCCATTTTCTCTAGATGTTTGCACACACCTAAGACAGACTTATGTTCAGTAACACACGTAATAATATGATCACCTTTATCAGCATGCTTTTCCACGAGTCCTAATATAGCTATGTTGTTAGATTCGGTAGCACCACTCGTAAAAATTATATCTTCAGGTTTTGCATTAATACAACGCGCAATTTTTTTGCGGGCATTTTCAACAGCTTCTGAGGCCTCAGATCCATAAAAATGATCAATACTCGAAGCATTACCAAACCGTTCAGTGAAATAGGGAAGCATCTCCTCAAGAACACGTGGATCTAACGGCGTTGTAGCCTGAGAATCCAAGTAAATTGGAAATTTCATTTTGATTTCTTCCCCGAATCAGGTAACAACTCATAAAGATCCATTAAATCCTTAACTTTTTCAAAAAGTATTATAGCACCGCGATTAAGATGTGCCCTAAATTGAGGGAGAAGATCTCTTTTATAATCCAAACCATCACTCAGCAACCTTTCCTTTAACAACGCGATAAAAAATCTGTCCCATTCCCCCGTCAATGTATAACGGTTAAACTCTTGTCCATTTTCATCATAATCATTTGGATTCGGTACAGCGGGCTCACTTAAAGAAAGACAAAAACCTATCCTACACAAAATATTTGGCGTAAGTCCAGTTCGACCCTTAAGTATAGACAGACGTACCGTTGCAATTTTACTTATTCTTATCCTATTGAAGCTCATATATCGGTAAAACCTCCCTATTTTCAAAATATCCATCCTTAATGCATGATGCCTTTTGAGCCACGTCATATTCAAGAAGATACGCTTTCGAAACATATTTTTTAAGTACATTAAAAGTTGCAGCATCTATCTCTGTATCAGTAGAAAAAATTATAACCTGATGAGAAGCGTTTGGAAAAAATCGTTCCACAATATTTAGCCTATGTTCTTTATCCAATCTCCCCAATGGGGTGTCAATAATAAAGGGAATCGAGCGCCCAGAAGAACGCGCTAGAGCCCAGCACAAGGATACAGCATATATCTGTCTCTCTCCAGCAGATAGCGTATTTGCTGGAATGATATTGCCATCACAGTCCACTAAATTGACATTAAAAGTTAAAGGATCAACGTCCACTTTTTGGATGAAGTGTTTCTTGTTGAATAGTAGATTAAAGCAGTGAAGAAAATTCTGTGAAAATTCAGCCACTTTTTCCTCACGAAGAGTAGCTAAATACTCCTCTAATGCATTTTGGGCTTTTTCTACGAGAGCCAACCTTTCTTTTATGTTTTCATTCTTAATTTTTTCCTCAACGCTCTTTTGCAACTCTCTCATAACATGATTAAGTTCATTTTTGATCTGACGCTCTCTTTCCTCTAAAGAAGAAAGCTTTTCTTGATACCTCCCAAGTTTTTCATGAAGCTCTCCTAATCTGCGAATGAGTGGATGCATTACGTCATCCGACGGAACACTGAACAAAAATTTCTCGATTTTTTGGCGAGTTCTAATCAACTTCTCTAGTTGTAAAGAGAGTTGCGTTAGACGCAAAGGGACATCATTTAACGCCGATTCAATCCATTTTAAGATTTCCTCTCTTTCAACTGAAGAAAGGGGATGAATTATTTCTTTACAAGAATTGTTAGCCAATTCAATTTTATTCTTTAGTTCGCTTAGGATTATACTTACGACTTTAGGTCTATCCTCAGGCGATATCCTTAACGAATTCCATGATGAAGAAAATTCGATACCTTGTATAAGCTTATCCAACGACATATTAAGAAAGTTTATTGCGGCAGACTTTTGCTGTTCTCTTTCTTCTTCAATCAAACGCCTTTTAAGAGCACGGCAAAGGTCTGGGGCGTAAGTGAACGGTAGCAAATTGGAACATAAGTCACGAATCTGCTCTTTAATGTGTTCAATTTCTTCATCTATACTTTTCTTTTGCGTTTTCAGTTTTTCACGCTTAGTTGCAAAACTTCCCCCTTCCATGGCAATCTTTATTTCTTGATCTTCTATCGCCATTTGAATTTGACTAATTTTCTTCTTCATCAATTCTTGCTTTTCAAGTGTATCGTTTAATCTATTTTCCAATGACTTCTTTCTCTTTTCATATTCTTGAATTTTGAGCTCAATCCGATTGTTTATAGCCTTAGCCTTTCGCGCAGCATATATTTTAATATCAGATCGAAGCCGTTCAACAATGTCTATACCTAACAGCGAATTTATCGATGTAAGAATATATTCACTTTCATTTCTTTCTTTTGCAAGTTTTTGAATGTGCTCACCATCAAAGAAGAAAAATTTGGAAATTCTTGGCGGAAGTAGTTCCATTAGAAAGTCTTGCCACTGATCTTCATCTATATCCTCTAGAACCTTACCATTCTGTTCTATTTTGAGTTCTTCAACAAACTGGGAAGAAAGGCGTTTCCAAGATCTTTTAACAAAATAGTTATTAACATGACCTAACATTGCATAATCAAATTCGACAGCCACAGAAGCATATTGTGCCGGTTCACTTTTGCCATCACGATAAAATTTTTGATTTATATATTTTGCATAAGCTCGACTTGATATTTTCCTGCCTTTGAAGAATCCTCCATACAAACAGATTTTAATAGCCTCAAGAAGTGTCGTCTTTCCAGTGCCATTTTTTCCGCCTATTATCACGATGGGTCTGGAATCGCTTTTTGCGTTATTCACATCCAAATTTAAGCAAATCTTTCCTTTGAAAGGCCCAAAATTTTCTACTTCCAAGCGTTTAAATATCATTTCCCATCCCACTCACATTGCTTGAGATCAGTTCTTCCTCTGTTCTCCACTCTTCGAAGAGAATCTGATCTATTCTGTTATATATGGAGGCGCGCTTTTCCATACCTTGTGTTTGCAGTTCTGCATCGAGGAGCTTTATTAGAAGTTGTAGCGGAATATTATGTTTCTCGCACACTTCTGCAAGTAAAGATTTCTCTTTTGAGGAGAAACTTACATCATCAGAAACCCAGTCTAAGTCTTCGCCGGTAACTTCTCGGTAGATTTTTGGAACAGAATCTTCCCAGTCGCCTCTTTCCATCCTCCAGATCCGTCTTATTTCTTGCAATTCTTCTGGAAGTATCAATTGGATATGCGGATCCGGCCCTTCTTTTCTGACGCGCATTTGAGCATTTAAAACCATTCTCAATAATTCCTTACAAAATTCGAGTTTATATGGCCCCCTTGAAATTACACCAGATCCGTCACTCTTAAATGAAACAAATCCTTGCCTCCTCTTGTATTCGCGATAAATTGGTTTGAGTTTAGGGTCTTGAGTTGAAGCCAGCAAATTGCGTATTTCTAAGAGCGGCATTAGCCACTCTTCACCAGAATTGATAAGCGCACTTATAGACTTATCTTTCGTTACAACCGTGCAAACCCAACATCCAAAACGAGAATTTCCACAAGAGGGGGTTGTATCATCAATAACAAGAGGGCACTCCCCCTGTGCGGTTTGGTACAGTGCTACTAAATCTCTATTGTCACATCCCCATGGCGATGGTACTTGTAAAAGGTAATACCAAACGTCATCTGTAGACCAATCTCGAATAGGAGTATATACATATGCTCTCGGAAATTTAGAGTGTCTGGATAATACAGAATTTGGAATCTGATACAAACTCATAACCTGCGCCCTTGTTACACTTTCCTGACGACGAACACCTAAAACAAGAACGACCTCACCATACTTTGATATTTTTTCCTGAATAAATCTGTTTGATGGTTGAATTTTAAGACGATCGGTACACCATCTAAATCGCTGCTGCGGAGCTGCGTAACCACGACCAATCAAGTTAACCCAAAAACTCTGACTTATAAGAGGCCTCAATTTTTCTGTTCTAAATGGCATTTTTTCCTTAACCGATACGTCGTCTATTCTTCTTAATGTTCGATTGATAAAATCCACCATAACCGGAGTTTCAACCAGCGTGTCAGAAGATATTACATAAACCAATTTTTGGCGCTTTTCAACTGGCAATTCTTTAAGAGCATACCATACTAGCTGAAGAACAGCTGTAGAATCCTTCCCGCCACTGTAACCTATGACCCATGGTCTATTATCAGCAAGATATACTTGTTGAACCTCTAAATATATGTCTCTTAAACTTTTCTTGTCAAAGATAGATACGGTGGATTTATTGTTTAATTTTTTCATCTAAACTACTCTTTATCTTAATAATGACTTTTAATTTTTACTTTCATTAGATTCCTAGTTTTGGTATACATGCTAAGTATGCCTTTCTTAGTTCTTGTTTGTCTATATGGTGGTATATGTCTATGGCTTCACCTCTCTTGTCGCCTCTAAGTTCTTTTACATATTCGCGGGGCATGCCGCTTCTTAGTAACCATGTTGTGAACCAATGTCTAAAGCAGTGAGGCCCAAAGTGATCCTCTAGACGAGGTGAATCTGAGTTATGGTGACCTAAGCGTTTAGCGTACTTGACTATGGCCGTATAGAGTCCATTTCTATCCAATCTTCTTAGGCTTTGGTAGCTTATGAATAGCGCATTTGTTGATGGATTTAATTTCTCTCTAACTTTGATCCATCTTCGTAGCGCAACTGCACATTCATCATCGAAGAAGACTGTTCTGTTGCTTCTTTTTGGTGTAGGTTTTAATGTTATGGAGTATTCTTCCCAGTTTATATCTTCAATGTCGAGTCTTAGCAGTTCGCCTCTTCTTATTCCTGTTTTTGCTAATAGTACTGCTATGGCTTTGTCCCGGGGGTCTAGAATTGAATTTATAAGTTGGCTCATTTCTTCTATGCTTAGAAGTTTGCGTTCGGGGTCATCATAGTCGTTTTTATAGCGTTTTAGATATCTTTTCCTGAATGGTAAAACGATGTTGTTGTTTACGTAACCTTCAAAAGCTAAATAATCGTAAAAGGCTGAGAGAGCTGAAAAATAATTTTCAACTGTTTTATGCTTAGCGTTTCTTTCATAAATTATATGTTGTAGAAAGTCCCGAAGCACGCGGATATCTACGTCATTTGTATTTAAACCAAGTTTATTAAGGAAACTTGCAAATATTTTTAAACTTGACATGTATTTTCTTATGCTTTCCTCTGTCATGCCCCTCAGTCGGCAGTCTTGGCTGAAATCCTCTATTAGGCTCCATGGGTTTTGAAGGTTTTTTAGGCTTAGCCAGTCCACTTCCAGCCCCTGCCCTTATACTCCACTAGGCCGTAGGCTTCTAGGGTTTCAAGTTGCTTATCAACTGCTTTCACAAGCTTAACATCAGATGGGTCAATGTTCAAATGCGCTAAAATTTGCTCTTGCGTATAGGATCCGCCTTTCTTTAGCAACTCTATTAGGTCTTTGTCGAACCTTCTTACTCCTTCAAAAGCCTCTTCAAGAAAAGGTTGAGCCCTATACCGTTTAAGCTCATTATCCAAGTTTTCCGTAAGCTTCTTCAAAAGCCTATTCTCGTTACGTAGTTTCTTTAACTCCTCTTCAGCATCCCTTAACCTTTTAATAAGTTCAGCACGGCTTAGGTAACCCTCTTCGCCTTCCTCACGCCTAATAGACTCCTCAACCCGTTCTATAACAAATTTTGATAAAGAAACTCCTGCCTTCTCAGCCCGCCGCTTCCAATCCTCAACCATCTCCATAGACGGCAAATACACATAAATGGCACGATCCTTAATCGTCTGAGTTTTACCTCTATCCGGCTTCGTCACAACCACCAATAGCAATAAGCAACATCAAGTATTTATAATTTACTGGTAAATTAGTGCGGGGGGTGGGATTTGAACCCACGAACCCCTATGGGATAGCCGCCTCAGGGCTACGCCTTTGGCCAGGCTT
>Ga0078972_1016051_pt1 | contig 11228 bp, 18 predicted proteins | sample YelNatPaOPGAMG01_FD_67568 | JGI IMG/M metagenome (GOLD analysis project Ga0078972, IMG submission 67568) | Hot spring thermophilic microbial communities from Obsidian Pool, Yellowstone National Park, USA - OP-RAMG-01 (SPADES assembly) (version 2) | ecosystem: Environmental > Aquatic > Thermal...
TGAAGTTTTTGACTATTTTATCTTCTAAAGAGTGGAAGGCTATTACGACGAGTCTGCCTCCGCTTTCCATTATGTCAAGGGCCTGTGGTAAAGCTTTCTCCAAATTTTCCAACTCGCTGTTAACGGCTATCCTCAAAGCTTGGAAGGTTTTTGTTGCAAAGTGGATTCTTCCACGGTGATACCAGTTTGGCGTTGCCCTTTCAACAGCCATAACCAAATCCACAGTCGTCTTCAAAGGTCTAGACTTTACAATTTCCTCGGCGATTCTCCTCGAAAACCTTTCTGGACCATAAAGCCTCAAAATCTTCTCAATTTCCTTTAAACTGCAAAAGTTCACTATGGCTTCAGCGGTTAAGGCGTTTGCAGGATTATATCTCATGTCGAGGGGTTCATTCCTCAGAAAGGAGAAACCCCGTCCACTTTCCTCCAAATGCCAACTAGACAAGCCTAAATCGAATAAGACTCCTGAAACGGGCTTAAAGTCATATTTCCTGACGATTGTGCCTAGGCTTGCAAAGTTTTCACATACAAGAATTAGGCGTTCTGCAAACTCCGTGTCTTTCACTTTCAGCTTAAGTTTCTCCAAAATTTCATGGTCAGAATCTACTCCTAAAACTTTCCCACGGGGCTTGTTTCGTTCTAATATAGCCATGCTGTGGCCGCCCTCGCCTAAAGTGCAGTCAACAAAATTTTCGCCGGGCTTAGGGTCAAGAAGCTGAATAACTTCTTCCTTCATAACTGGAAAGTGCAAGCGAAACACCACACGTCATAAAGTAGGCTTAAACCTTATAACTGAATCTAAAACTTCTGCACATTGGAAGCGGCTATACTTGCACTCTGGTTTCAGCTATTTCCCTTTTACTTCTAACTTTAGGCAGTAAGTATGAAAGTAGAAAAGCAACCGACATTAAAACTAATACTAACGCGATTATCATCGCAAGGATTATGCTCCCGGTCAAAAAATAGCCGCAAACAACTATGCTCACCGCTCCAACAGCAGAAAACACTTCTAAGGCTTTCTTTAACTTGTTCTCGCTGGCAACATGCAAAGTGATAAAGTTCGAAACTCCAGCAAACACTATTGCCACGCCCAGTGTGGCAGTAACAGCACTTCCAGAATAAAACACGCTTAAAAACATAAGAAAGCCTAAGGCACACCAAATCAAAGGAGTCCGGCGGGAAGGCTTAATCAAAATTGCCACCAATAAACAAAAGCCCTTAAACAATCATATAAAAATTACTTCAAGTTGAATTTTCACGAAATACAAGTTTTAGCGTAATAACGCAGATGTGGTGCGACCGCCGGGATTCGAACCCATAACAACAACGGATGGAGATATCCCCCGCAAAATCCCCCTTTTTCTTTTGCCGTTTCTTTTAACAGCGACTAAGAGAACGTAATTTCCTGATACTATTATAAAATTTTCAGAGTTCCCTTGAGAGGCGGTAAAAGGCTTTTGTTTTTCGGGCATTTGGTGTGTATTAAGGTGAGGTTTATGTCGAGCCTAAAAGATTGATAAATCTTAAGTAAACCGAATTAGTGTCGGCAAAGTTGGAATTTGGCAATGGTGATGCCCATGGATAAAGAATGCATACACGATAAAATCAGGGACGAAATAAAGAGATGGTTGGAAAGTAAAAATTGCGTAGTGCATTCAAGAGTTCAAATTGAGTTGCCACTTTCTTCTCTAAATAGAAATGACTGGAATTACTTGTTAGTTCATGGAAAATTACAAAAGTTTCGACTTCCCAGCGTTTCTAAATGGGTCTATAAGCCATCGCTTCGTAAACTTATACTAGTGAGGCAAAGGGAGTATATCGTAGTTGATTTATTGGGCTACAAAGAAAAAACAACCAATAACTTCATCATTGAAATTTCTCATTCTTCAAGCCTAACCAAAAAAGTGGAAAAGCTAAAAGGAGTATACAAAATAAAAACGAAAGTTATAGTTGTAACAGATAATACGGAAAGACAAGTAAATGGGGTAAGAATTATCCCTTATTGAAAATTTAAAGATTGGTTCGAAAAATTTTTCATTTTAAGGTGAATAACATTTACTTATTTTCTCGGAACGAATCGCGCCCTTGTTCAACCTCTGTGAGCCATCAATCGATAGGCATAGTTGAACACTTCTTCCCACGAATAACTATCGTTAAGACGAGCATTAGCTTCGTCAAGGCATATGTGACCGAGACCAGCACGTAACCAATCAGTCGCCCGTTCTTGCCTTATAACATTATATTTGCCATTTAACCATCGTCGCAACCCATTGGCTCTTGCCTTTGCCCCTATCCCGTGGTATATGTCAAGTTCGCGATGTTTAGGTCCAAAATCTTTAACACCGCGATCCATAAAAGCATGGACTTCTCCATACTGTCCATCGGGAAGAAGGACGCCTCTTTGGGCTAAAAATCTATCAAACTGCTCATGCCTCTGTTTAGAGGGCATATTTTAAACCTTATCTGCATGTTATCTTCAATGGGCTCGCGCGCGCTTATCATTAAAATCACGTGTAGTCGCAGGAGTATTGTTAAGGTTTTGACCTGCCCTTTTTAAAATCTCTTCCCAAATTTTTGGATCATTGTCCTTCTTTACAATGCAAACTTTTATTCTATGAGGACAAGGACCATGCATACCACTATGTGCAATCTCACCAATTAAGTCTGTGCATAAAACATATCCGTGAACAAAAGGTCGAGGGCAAAGAGCATTGACTCCACCACTAATAATATCCCAATGCAAGTTTTGAATTTTATCTAACTCAACTTTCGCTATTCGCCAGTCATTCCATTGGCGTCGAATGAACAAATACTTCTTTTTAGGCATTTAAAGCGCCATTTTCGCTTTTATTGTGATGTTTTTATATAAGATTTTTCTGAGAGAAGGGGATGACTATGCTGTGGCTTTTCCCCTAATCTTTTGTTCTTCTACGGCTTTTTTCATTAAGTCTATGTTGGCTTCGCCTACTCCTCCAAGATAGAAGGGCTTAACAACATATTCTCAAAATTCTTGCGCTCGTAGCATTAGTAAACCTCATTTACCTATGCTTTTTTGCTAGAAACCCAACTAAAAGAAAAGAAAATTAACGGTTCTGTTAAGAGACATTAACGGAATACGGGTTTAGGGTATTCTGCATCTTTAAATATTTTGTCTTATGATCTTATTTTGGTGGCTGTTTGTCTGTCCTGTGGAGTGGTAAGCCGTTCCTAAAGAAGACTGTTGTAAAATTTGTTTGTGTATTTGTGGTGGCCACGATATTGCTGAGTTTTATTTTCGTGTTTTTCCCGCTTTTTATTCCGTTGTGGCTTGCCTTCTTTTTCATCTTCTTTCTATTCTACTATTTTAACAAGAGGGCTTTCACCTATTTTATAACCGATAAGTCTGTTCGCGTTGAAAAGTCGTGGGTTTTTGGCAATTATTTTAGAGAAATAACCTTTGACCAGATTAGAGACGTTCACATAATGCAGGGGATTCTTGCGAGAATTTTTAATTGTGGCTCGCTGGTGTTTGTAACCTCCACCGGGCTTGAGGTCGGGTATGTTGGAGGATAGGCAGCCGCTGGCAGAGGCATAATCATAGGAGGCGGTGGCGTTTCCCCAACAGTAGTCAAGGGTAGGGTAAACATGTTCTGGGATATACTGGAGCCAGGAAAAGCAAGAGAGGTTTTAATGGGCAAGCTGACAGAGTGGAGGGAAGTTTTCCAGCAACAAAAAATTGCAACTTCCGTGGAAAAGATGGCTGAAAGAACCACACTTCAATCCCAACAACCGCCGCCGAAACAGTCGCCGATAAGCTGGAAAAACTCAAAAAACTACTCGACACGGGCGCAATAACAAAAGAGAAGTAGGAAAAAGCAAAGAAAAAACTGCTTGAGTAACTATTCGTGCCAATGCTTAGAATATCAGTTTGGCAACATGTTGGTTGTGGTGATTAAGCCGCACTTATTCGTATAATGAACGAGTTTCTGGCAATTTGGTGCTTTCTCTTTTGGAGAAGCTTCATTTATTCTTTTGAAAACACAATGTGTAGTGTACCCCGTTGTTTGCATTTTTCTTCTAGCTGTTCATATGATGCATTGTGGAGTCTAAACCAGTTTGTTCCAATTTTTTTACGCAACACTGTTAAAATTGCGGGTTCCGGGGTTATGGGGCAAGACGCCATAAACCTAATCTTGAAACCGTTCTCCCTAAACATTTGAATAATTTCTCTAATTTTTTCTGGTAACACTGGAAAGATTGCTTGCCTCTGCGATGTTAATTGAAATTTTTCCGTTGTAATATCCGAAGGCAATGTTGAAAATTTTCACGTCCTTATAACCGTTTAAGGCTACGTTCGCTCCAAGCCACCTAGCATTTTCTTCAACAGGCTCAACAGCGTACACAAAACCTTCTTCACCTACAAGCCTCGCTTCAATTAGCACATAGTAACCTATGTTAGAACCTATATCTAAAACCACATCGCCTTTTTCAATATTCTTGATGGAAACAAAAAAGCTGTCAAATAAGGCTCACGTATCCTATACTGAAAGAGATTTCTATGCAAATCATTATCAATTTTTACATTGCTGCCCAAATTGACAAGCATTTTATGTTTAGTGCATGTCTCTATAAGGGCTACCCCACGCGGGAAACGTCTCAGCCTTTTAAAGGCGAACTCCCACATGTCAAATATGAAAAGGTAAAAAAGCTTCTTAACCCCCAACTTTGGTGCTTGGTTTACGGTTTTAGAAAACGGCATTTTCATTAAAACTTCACTTGCTTCGACGATGCAGATTCCAAGTTGTTAACCAGCAAATTTTTGCAGGAATAATCAAGTCCTAATCCCCATTTACAGAAACTAAAAAGAGTCATCAACCAAGGGTAAACATAAAATTTCAGTTTCAACATGAAGCTACGCATTTCATATTCAATGCCCACAGTTTTTTGCCCAAAAAAACTTAAGCCATTTAACAGTTTTTCAAAATTATACCAAAATTATACCAAAATCTCTGCTCACATTTCAAACAACAATCAGCGGCTTACCATGCTTTTAACATCAAAATTATAGGAAAATAAAACTTATCAATGCATTATTGAAAGAAGTCAGTTAACAAGTAGTTAGTTTCTATGAGAAGTGCTGTGCGAAATCTTATTCCATTAACGAGTTTATTCTGTATCCTCCTCCTAATTAGCGGTTTAACTGTTTCTTATGAGGCTTCAACGTTAGTGACTGTCTCCTTTTTGGATGTTGGCCAAGGCGATTCCATTTTCATCGACACTGATGGTTTAGACGTGTTAATCGATGGCGGGCCTCGCAGTGCCAGCGCAACTCTGATGAATTATTTGAATGGGCTTGGTGTTTCACAGATAGATTTTGTTGCAGCCCACACACATCTCCATGAAGATCATATAGGCGGCCTCATAACAGTGTTGGGTTCAAGCATCACTGTAACCACTGTTTTGTATAATGGTGAAGTGGCAACCACTCAATTATATTCAGATTTTATGAGTTTAGCTCAAGGTGAAAGGGGGATTGCTGAAAGAGGCAAAGTATACGTTTTAGACGCGCGCGACTGCCCTTTCGACATCCTGCTTTGTTGCCTCAGATGGGTTGAAAGGCGTGTTTTTGAATATTGTTGAGAGGTTGTTCGCGTACTTCAGCACGCGGTTGTCCGAAAGCCCAAGCGCCCTCAAATGGTCAAGGAAGGCCAGCAACAGCTCTGCGTAGGGCAACGTTGAAAGCCTCTTCCTCGCAGCTTCAAGCCTTCTTCCGCAATCGTACAGGTCGTTCATTCCAGAAGTCTTGTGTTGCGAGATCTTTAAAATGGAGGGTATGGTTACGGCACCAGAACTAGGGGTACGGATGCCGAGGGCCGGGTTTGAACCGGCGACTAGTAGCTTAATTATTGAAAAGAAGCGTTTAAAGAGGGATTTAGAAGATTTTAAGCTGTTTTGTTTGGCTAAATTGAATTTGAGTTTTGAAACAGCTAAGCATTATGTTAGAAGGGTTAGAGCTTTCCTTGAAAACAGAACTAGAGTTTCTGAAAGGGATATTCAGCTTTACATTTATGAATCGAAACAGAAGTATGTTCCAGACTACGTTTCTAACATTATTTCAGCTTTTAAGGCCTATTTCAGAGATTATAAGGGCCTAAAGTGGATGGATGGCTATAAGCATCCTTCAGGGCCTTTAAAGATTAAAGAGGAAATTGAACCTGAAAGGGTTAAGCGGTTTATTGAGGCAATTGATGATATTGGTGTTAAATGCTTTGCATTGTTCTTAGCAACGAGTGGATTAAGGAAAAGTGAAGTTTGGAATCTACGGAAAAGCGATATTAACAGAGAGCTTAGGGCTATTATTCCAAATTGCCATAGTGGAAAAACTAAGCGTAGTGGAATAAGCTTCTATAACGAGGAAGCGGAAAAGGCCCTAATAGAATTTGAGAATTCTATGAATCCGTGGCAGAGTAAAAGCGAGAAGCTTTTACCAATTAGCAAAATGAGGTTATATTATGCATGGAAGAGAGCTAAAGAAAAATCTGGAATCCATTTGAAACCTAAGGATTTGCGTGATTTCTTCAGTCAAGAGATGGGTAAAGCGTTGATTCCAGACAGGTTTATAGACATTTTTCAGGGAAGAGCTCCAAAGAATGTTTTAGCAAAACATTATACTCCTCAGGGAATTAGGATGTTAAGGGAGATTTATGATAAGGCAAATTTGAGGGTGATGGTATGAGTTTAGACGGTTTTGAAAGGAGAGGAATTAAGCTTCCATCTAGAGAAACAGATGTTAGCGGTTTAACTGCACAGCAAATAATCGACAAGATTAGAAGCTTTTGGGATAGATGTAGGAAGGATAATAGTCAAGATAGTGATGTAGCTCCCATAGACTTTCTGGAATTGCTTGAGGCTTATCCAGTTAGTATGTGTAGTTTTCACATGACTGACACGCTTAAGCTATTGGTGGCCCTCATGTATTTTGATAGTAGGGATAAAGAGGAAAATGCTGTTCCATCGGATTGGGAAGGGTATAGCATGGATTATTTAGCGTTAATTTTTGACAGAAGCAAGAAAACAATACATGAGGCTATAAAGGAGAAAGAGCAAGAAGCAAGGAAAATTCTCGAGGAAGCTAAGCTTAGAAAGAAAGCTAGGGAAATAGCGTTAAGGGAACTTATAGAAGAGGAAAAGCGGAAGCTTAAGCAAACCTAAATTTGCTCGACAGGCACTTTTACCGATAGTTTAAGATTAAAGTTTTTGCATAATTTTATTCAATGGATTCAGAAAACATTTGGAAATCGATTCTGTTGATTTACCTATTAGGGGGTTTAGGTTTTTGCATTATCCTTTTCTCTACCCAATTTGTTTGGCCTGCTCCAGCATATAGATTAATTTTGTTTTTTTATCTGCTCCTCACTTATCCCGCTTACGTTATAATGTGTTATCCTCAATATGCCATTTTGCTTGTGCTATACTACATAGTTTCTTATGGAACGCTTTTCTTTTTCCGCAAGAAAAAGACAAGTAAACAAACGCTTAGAACGGAGAGCGGAGAGAGGCATAATAGAAGCAAAACTTCATTATTCAAGTTTACTTTTTCCATGATTTCATGGTTTATTCAACATTATTGGAATATTGTTGAACGACTAAAAATGAAAATAATGGAAAAACTTACGTTGAAATGGAATTAATATCACAAGATTTATTATATTCAGATAAAGGAGTATAATTCATGAATAAAGTTTTGCTTTCACTTGGTGTTCTATTATTCTTAATTGGAAGCACGCTTATCATTGGGGCTTTTTTTATTTTCAACAAATATTCAGTAAGTGGTTCACATGACTTCGGAGGATATTATAAAGAAACATGGAATTTTCCTGACGTCCCACTAGATTTAAGCGAGGGTGACAAAGTAATAATCAAAACATTAAGACTTGGAATTTTTGATGGAAAGCTTTACATAAAGGGCACAAGTGAAGAGCAGGTGCTCTTAAGCGATAGATTAGGTAATGGCACTCTTTATTATTATATTCAGAAAAATGATTTCTATAGTTTGTCAATCGTTCTTAGCGATTGGGGTTCTAGTTCGTTTCATTCTATTACATTAGAAACGACGATAATATCCAAATCTCCCAATTTTTTGGTTTTACTCGTAGGAATTTTATTATTATTCGGAAGTATGATTACAGTCTTAAGCACTTTTTCTATGAAAAGATTGAGAAGGGAGAATCTTACACCTTAAGCATATTTTAGCAACGCCTTGCGGTATTCTCTCCAATCCGTCTTAACATAATCGCTTAACACTTCAGCACTAACCACACCCACATAATCTTTCAAAGCGAATATATTGCTGAAAACTTTCCCATACCAAGATTCTCCTTGACTTCTAAACCAGTGAGGCCACTGGCCCGTTACGTATCGCACAATTTTATAGGCCCTATTCCTTCCAACATTGAACAGCTTATCCTCTGAATTCTCGATTAGCTGAAGGTAATCTAGAACCAGTTTAGTGAAGGGAGCTAAAGGGCCCTCTTTTGGGAGGGGCACTTCATCACGTATTGCCCTACTTTTACGTTTAGCTTTTGTTTTCCGTTTAACCACAATCATGTTTCTAATTATTATGAAGTTTGGTTCACTCTCCAAATCAAACTGCTTCTTTGTTAATGATAGAACCTCGGTTATCCTTCCACAAGTCAAATAGAGCAAAGCCATAAGGGCCCTATCACGCTTCTCATAAAAATCTTTATCCCTCTTGTAAGGCCATGATTTACTCATTATGATTTCGTATATTTCAGAGGGCCTAAGAAAGTAAACATCATTCAACGTTCTACGCTTAACACCAACCAACCAAGGCCTAGGCACCACTCAAACACCTCACTCTAAAATTTCATGAAGCTTTTCAACAACAACCGTCTTTCTCCCTTTACGGTTCAAACGGTAAGCTTCTAAAACTCTCTCTATGGGAAGGCCCGAATAAACATCTATTATCGCCTTCAAAAGCATGGCCTTACCCTGATAACCCGCACTAATAGGATAAACAGAATCCTCACTTTCAAAAATAATCTTTAACAAACGTAAAATATCCTCAAAAGTGAAAACCTCCCCATAACTCCAAACCCTAACAACCTTATCATATGGCCCTTTCTGGCCCCTAACAACCTCAAACTGAACCATCAACCCTTAACCTCGTTTAGCTTCTTGCGGAAAATCCTATCAGAATACTTTTCAGGATAAATCCAGTAACGAAAATGGTAACCTTCTAGATGGAAGGGATTACCGATAACCGCATTATTCTGCTTAAGAATGTTAAAACAATGTTGCCAATTCTCCAAAACATTATGCCTTTTATACGCAACCTCATAGTCTCCTAAACGAGAACCCTTCTCGTTTTCCCATCTTAGAACATTGAAAGTTTCCTCAGAAAGCTTAGGCCTCACTTCAACTACCCCCTCAAGCTTATGGATTTGTCTCTTCAACTTGACAATACAAGCTTCCAAACCATCAAGGAAATCCACAAAATCATCCAAGAAAATCTTCAAATCCTCACTACTCAACAACACCCACCTCTCCAAAAACAAACTCCCTACACTTAACATTCAAACAACCCTTACAATCAAACAAAGGCAAACTCCCACGAGGCACATGAACATCCTTCAAACCACAATAAAACCGCTCACCCCCCTCACCATCAACAACATCAACACGCTCAACAGCATAACGACGCACACGCTTAACATCACGAACCAAAGTCAACTCAATAGTAGGACTTTGGTTTACCAACTCGATTTTCTGGCTTACTCCATGTAGAAAAGCTGTCCACAAGGCTTCTGTAATATGGCAAATGCTAAGCCCTTTCTCCCGACAGAACCTTTTAAGAGCTTCTTTCAACTCAGGCTTAACCCTTACACTAACAACATCACGTCCGCCGTGAAGCCTCTGGTAAACCTTAGTTTTACTATCTGGTGTTTGGTTTGCTATCTGTGTGTTTGTTTGCGATAGGTTTTTATGTTTAGACGTGTTTATTTCTTTTGAGCTCTCTTCCATTTTTTCCACCTTTGTTTAAACTTTTATGTATCACGCTCCTTTTTGTTGGGCTCGTTTCTTTGCTCTGTATTGCCTTTGCTTTTCTCTCCAATACTTTCGCACTTCTAAAGGGTGTTTGAATTTGCCCATAGTGTCTCGGTACAGTATAGGGACAAAGGTTAAATATAAGTGTTGTCATCATATACCATAACTAAATAACATATGTTAAGCAGAGGTTGAAAAATAACGTATGTCAAAGAAAGAGTTTAAACGTGATATATTGCCGAAACTTCAGAGGAAAATCGTCTTAAAACTTGCTGAAAAAGGAGCTTTAAACGTAAGAGAAACAAACAAGGAACTTAAAGGTGAATATACTTCCACAAACAGAGCTTTCCATGAACTTGAGGAGAAGTGTATCATTAAAAAGGTTGATGTTAAAGAGTGGCGAGGAAGGGTTTTTCCAAAGTATTGGTTAACTGAGGAAGGTATAGTCTTAGCTTTCCTCGAGGGTGCTCAAAAAGATAAGCTGTTTGAAAATGCTAGAAAATTCTATTCAGACAACGAGAACCTTCAAAGTTTTATTGATTTTACCTCTGTTTTTAACCCTGAAGTGTTTAAAATAGGATATGAAGCTATTAAAAGGAAGGGAAAGCTGGAAGTTAGCGATTTGCTTGTTATAACGTTCACTCAAATGAAATCAGAAGCAGACTTTGAAACGTATAGAAAAGCGTTAACACTTCTTAAAAAATACCCTAAAATTTCCGAATCTTTCCTAAAGCTTATGCAGGTTCTAGACAAAATTAAAGGAATCACTTTCGAGGTGTTAGAGTCATGAACGAGGTGGATTTAAACCTAAATTCCTCGAGGAGTTTACGCAATTTTCCTCGAGGAAAATCCCACAGAGAAACAGAAACTAAGATAACTGTGGGCCTTTATTTGCCTAAAACCTTAGTGGAAAAAGCTAAGAAAAACAAGCTAAACCTTTCAAAAATCCTTGAGGAAGCTCTAAACTCAATATTAAACTATGTGGAAACCCAAAACATGGAAAACTCTCCAACCGAAAGCTCTAAATTTCTTAATCGACTTTCTTTTCAGAAAGAAAGTCGGGCCGGTAGTCTAGCTCGGTTAGGACATCCGCTTGACGTGCGGAAGGTCACCGGTTCAAATCCGGTCCGGCCCACTTATTTTTCGCTTATTGACGATGACGTTTAAAGCTCAAATTATTT
>Ga0078972_1016054_pt1 | contig 11226 bp, 10 predicted proteins | sample YelNatPaOPGAMG01_FD_67568 | JGI IMG/M metagenome (GOLD analysis project Ga0078972, IMG submission 67568) | Hot spring thermophilic microbial communities from Obsidian Pool, Yellowstone National Park, USA - OP-RAMG-01 (SPADES assembly) (version 2) | ecosystem: Environmental > Aquatic > Thermal...
GGCACGCGGCTATCGCTCAACGCGAAACCTCAAGGCCATCGTCTATCTGCTCGCCGGAAAGCTCGACCTCAACCTGCCAGCCCGACACTGTTTCTCCCCACTCCAAACAGCGAAGAACCAATTTGTTTTCCGGCTTGGGGTTGAGCGTTTCATAGCCGGCGTCGGGATTTTTCTCCTCCAGCGTCGCCAGCAAGGCGGCGCGCCGATCGGCGGCTTTGGAAGAATTGATATCGTCGCGAAACCGGTAGATCGATCGCCGTTCTTTCCCGCTGCGCACCAGCATCGCGGTCGCGACGCCCTGGCGGATTCCCGGCGAAAATCCGGCAATGGCAAAAACGGTTTCGCTGCTTCGCCCGTCCGGCGCGTATTCGGTGATGTTGCGGTCGCCGTGCATGTTCTCGATCCATATCCGATCGAACCGCTCGATCAGCCGTTGGCGCATCACCACGTAGGAAGCGCCGGAGAGCCAGGAATAGTTCGAGATGAAACAGATGATGCCCTTGCCGGTGGCCTCGGCGATGCGGCGTTCGGCGATGCGGAAGAAACGCACGTAGAGATCATCGAGGTTGAATTTCTTCACCCCCCATTTCTCGCGCAAACCCGCCTTGTACGGGTCCACGAGATCGCCCTCGGCCTGGGGCGAGGTGCCGGCGAAGGCGTTGTAGGGCGGGTTGCCGAGCACCACCAGGATCGGCGCCTCGCGCTTGACATGGCGCGCCCGCCCGCGCTCCTCGGTCAGCGCCTCGAAGCCAGGGATCGGCGGCTTCTCGCCAGTCTCGCTCCAGCCGGTGAGCGCGTTGGTGAGAAACACCGAGGCGCGCTCCTCCTGCGCTAGCGCCGCGCCGGCTTCCGCCAGCGCCTCGCCGATCTGCCAATGCGCGATCACCAACGGCGCGGTCATGATCTCGAAACCGTGGATGCGCGTCGTCGCGGCGCGTTTCAGCTCGGCGCCGACAAGCGTGCCGATGCCCTTTTCCGCCAGCGTGCGGCGGATGCGGTCGAGCACGGCGACGAGAAAGCTGCCGGTGCCGCAGCAGGGGTCGAGCACCACCACCCGCTCGTCGGCGAGACCGTCATCGATGCCGAGTTCGGAGCGCAGCACGCGATCGACCCGCTCGACCATGTATTCAACGATTTCGGGCGGGGTGTACCAGACGCCGAGATCGCGCCGCAGGGCGGGGTCGAAATATTCCAGGAACGGCTCGTAAAAATACTGCACCGCCTGGGCTTCTTGGAAAGCCTTGAAAAACGCCGGCTGATCGACGCGGGCGAGCGCCCGCGAGGCGGCGTCGAGCAGGGGGACGATGCCGAGCGGGGCCAATGCCTGCGGCGTTGCGACCTGCTGGAACAAAAATCGGGCGATCGGCACGCTGAGCGACCATTGCGCCGCCCGCCAGTCGAATTTCGCCGCCCGCCCGGCCCGCGCCTCGACGATCCAGGCGGAAAACAGGCCATAGAACAGGGTCTGCACCAGGGTCGAGCGGAAGAGATGCGCGCCGTCCCTGGCGTCGAAGCTGAGTTCGAGGGTTTCCTCCATGCTCCGGCGCAAGCTCGCGAGCGCCGGCAGATCGGCGCGTTCGTCGAGCAGCGCGAGTGCGTCGCGGGCATAGGAGGCAAGAAAAAAGGCCAGCGCCGCCGGGGAGGCCAACGGTGCGGCGGTCAGCAGGCAGCGTTCGAGAAAATCGGCGAAGCGGGTGGCAAGCGATCGCGGCCTCGCGCCATGGATCAGGGCGCGAAATCCGGCCTCGTTCTCCGCGAGGTCGAAGGAATCGATCACGCCCTCGGCGCTGACCAGGCGGAATTGCCAGAGATTGGTTGCCAGCACGAGGCCGAAAGCGGGCAGATACTGGCGCTGGATTTGCTCGCTCGCGACCAGCGCGGCGATATCATGGCCGGTGCCCTTGACCTCGACGACGCCGCGATCCGGCGCGATGCCCTCGCGCCATTCCGGCGTTTCGCCGCGCCGCGTCCTGGCGCGCTCGAACAAGCCGAAATCCGGGATGCCGGCGCGTTTACCCGAGACGTGGTTGAGGGAGACAACCTGTGGGTCGAGCTCCCCGCCGATGGCGTCAAACAAGTTCGAAAGTGCCGGATAGAAGGAGGTTTCCCTGGTGCCCGCATGGAGGTTGCGGACCTTGGCGATGGCATCGGCGTAGAGGTCGAGCGGCGTGGTTTTTGTCATGCCCGCAGACTTGCCGCATTGTGACGCGCCCGCAAGCTTGTCCACCCGGCAACGCCTTTGTAATCCTTTGCATGATGCGGGTCTGGGGCCGCTGGCCCCAGCGGGTCCAGGGCAGCGCCCTGGCGCTTCCCAGACACCCTATCCCTGGCCGCCCTCGGCGCGATGGCGGAGCGGGCGGAGTTGTGGCAGATGCTCGGCCATGATTTCGAGGCGATTCGTCTTGGGTGGCGGGCTGGCCGCCGCGCGTGTTCTCTGCGCCCCGCCGGTGTGCGCGGCGACGGGTGATTTTGCGAGCTTCCTTGCAACCTTTCGCGCGAGCGCCCGCGCGGCCGGGATCAGCGGGGCGACGCTCGATCGCGCGCTTGCCGGGCTCGCGCCCGATCCGCGAGTCGTCGCGCTCGATCGCCACCAGCCGGAATTCACCCTGAGCTGGGCGCAGTATCGCGCGAGCCGCGTCTCGCCCGCGCGCATCAGCCAGGGCCGCGACGCGCGCGCTCGATCGGCCGCGCTGCTCCGCGATGTCGCGACCGCTTATGGCGTCGATCCGGCGGTGGTGGTGGGCATCTGGGGGTTGGAGTCGAATTACGGCACCTATCAGGGGGATTTTTCGACGGTTGCGGCGCTCGCGACCCTGGCCTGGGAGGGGCGGCGGGCGGCGCTGTTCAAAAGCGAGCTGATCGCGGCGCTCCGCATTCTCGATGCCGGCAAACTGTCCCAAGCGCGGCTCACCGGGAGTTATGCCGGCGCGATGGGGCAGCCGCAATTCATGCCGAGCGCCTATCTCCGCTATGGCGTCGATTTCAATGGCGATGGCAGTTGCGATATCTGGACCGATACCGCCGATGTGCTGGCCTCGATCGGCAATTATCTCGCCCGCCACGGCTGGCAGCGGGGCCTCGGCTGGGGTGCGGCGGTGGCGCTGCCGCCCGATTTCGATGCCGCCCATGCCGGGCCGCGAAGCCTCGCCGAGTGGCGGGCGCTCGGCCTCTCGCCCCGCCGCCCGCTCGGCCCGCCCGAGGCCGAGGCCAGGCTCGTGCTGCCGGGGGGGATTTCGGGTGAGGCATTTCTGGTGAGCGGGAATTTCGCGGTGATCCGGCGCTATAATGCGTCCGATTTCTATGCCCTCGCGGTCGGGTTGCTGGGTGATGAGGTGGTGGCATGAAGCGCGCGACCCTGGTGATGTTGCTGCTGCTCGTCGGCTGCGGGCCGGCCGGGGCGGACGAGCAGGGCGGGTCGGGGCTCTCGGCGCTGCGCCACTTCTTCTCCCGGTTGTTTGGCGGCGGCCCGCCCCCGGTCGTGGCCTCGCCCCATTATGTGCTGGGCGCGCCCTATCAGGCGGGGGGCGTGTGGTATTATCCCGCCGAGCATTTCAACTATCAGGCGAGTGGCCTCGTCATGGTCGATCCCCCCGGCCATGCGCCGCTCACCGCCGATGGTGAGATCTATGATCCGAACGCCATGGCCGCCGCCCATCCGACCTTGCAGCTTCCGGCCATCGCCCGCGTCACCGACCTTGAGACGGGGCGGCAGGTGGTGCTGCGTATCAACGATCGCGGCCCGGCGAATCCGGGGCGCATCCTTTCGGTCACGCCGCGGGTCGCGCAACTGCTCGGCATCACCAGCGGGGTCGCGCAAATCCGGGTGACGCTGGAGACCGCCGAGAGCGAGGCCGTGGCGGCGGCGATGCCCGGCCATGCGGTTGCCGCCCAGGTCACGACGGCGCCGCGTGACAGCGTCGCGGTCGCCGATCTGCCCCCGCCCAATGGCGCGCCCACCGCGCCGCCCGCCGCGGCCGCGCCCGTCGCCCAGGCCAGCGATCCGCTGGCCGCGGCCCCGCTCACCGTGCCGCTCCGGCTGTCCGAGCGCGTGATGCAGGGGCCGCCCGATCCCGGCGCGCTTTATGTCGAATGCGGCACCTTCAGCAATGCCACGTATGCCTATCGCCAGCAGGCGATGCTGCCCGGCCTGCCCGTGCGTGTCGAGCGCCGCCTCGTCGAGGGCCAGGAGAGCGATACCGTCAGGGTCGGCCCGCTCGCCGGGCCGGCGGAGGCCGATAGCGTGCTCGCCCGCGTGCTCGCCGCTGGCATCACCGGGGCGGCGATCATCGTCGAGAGACCCTAATGGGAGGAGCGCCCGCCATGCCGAGGCGTCGTTTAGTGCTGCTGGCCGGGATCGCGCTGGGGGCGCGGCTAGGCGTCGCCCGCGCGGCGAGCCAGAAAACCACGCACCCGCCGCGCGCCGCGCCGCCGCCCGTGCCGGCGACGCCGCCGAGCCCGGCCACGACCCCGCTCGGCCCCGTCGATACCGCCGCGCGCTGGGCCTTCATCAGCGATTTCAACACCGGCGCCGATCTTCTCAACAAGAACGCCGATGAGGCGATGGTGCCGTCCTCGATGACCAAGCTGATGACGATCTATATCGTCTATGGCATGCTCAAGGCGGGGCGCTTGCAGCTCGATCAGGTGCTGCCGGTGAGCGAGCGCGCCTGGCGGACGGGGGGGTCGAAAATGTTCGTGCCCTATCCTGGTGGCGTCAAGGTCGAGGATCTGATCCGTGGCATCGTCGTCGATTCCGGCAACGACGCCTGCATCGTTTTCGCCGAGGCGATCGCCGGCTCGGAGGAGCAGTTTGTTGACCTGATGAACCAGAAGGCCAAGGAGCTCGGCCTTACCCATTCGGTGTTCAAGAACTGCACCGGCCTGCCCGATCCCGGCCATGTCATGTCGTGCCGCGACATCGCGACACTGGCCGCCGATCTGATCCGTACATATCCCGAGTATTATCACTACGACTCGGAAAAAACTTTCAAATACAACAATATAGAGCAATATAATCGAAACCCGCTGGTGCAGAAGGGGATCGCCGACGGGCTCAAGACCGGGCATACCGAGGCCGGCGGCTATGGCCTCGTGGTCAGCGCCGAGCGCGCCGGGCGGCGGGTGATCGTGGTGCTGAACGGCATGGAGAGCATGCGCCAGCGCGCCGAGGAGGCCGAGCGGCTGCTCGAATGGGCTTATCGCGAGTTCGAGAACGTCACTCTGATCGCCGCCGCGCAGCCGCTCGACCGGGTGCCGGTCTGGCTCGGTCAGACCCCCTCGGTGGCGCTGGTGACCGGGCGCGATATCGTGGTGACGATGCCCCGGCAATGGCAGAACAAGGCCAAGGTGACGCTGCACTACACCGCCCCGGTCGCGGCTCCCGTGGCCAAGGGCGCGGTGCTCGGCAGTCTCACGCTCGCCGGGCAGGGCGTTCCCGCGCTCGAGGCGCCGTTGCTGGCGGCCGAGAATGTCCCGCGCCTGCCGCTGCCGGGCCGGGCGCTGGCGGTGCTGACGCATTATCTCACCGGCAATTGAAAGCTCACCGGCAATTGAAGGTCGGGACAACCGAGCCGGTGGCGCGCGGCCGCTTCATTACGTTCGAGGGCGGCGAGGGGGCGGGGAAATCGACCCAGGCGCGGCGCCTCGCGGCCCATCTCGAGGCTGCCGGGCAAAAGGTCGTGCTGACGCGCGAGCCCGGCGGCACGGCGGGGGCGGAGCGCATCCGCGCCCTGCTGCTCGACGCGGCGGCGGCGTGGACCGGGCTCGCCGAGATCCTGCTGCATTTCGCCGCCCGCGCCGAGCATGTCGCGCGCGTCATCCGCCCGGCGCTGGCAGCCGGCAGCATTGTGATTTGCGACCGTTTCACCGATTCGACGCTCGCCTATCAAGGCTATGGCCAGGGCGGCGACCGCGCCGCGATCGCCCAGCTCGCGCGCCTGATCGCGCTCGAGCCAGACCTTACCATCGTCCTCGATATCTCGGTTGCAGATAGTCTTTCGCGGCTTGCGGCGCGCGGCGAAAAAGCTGATCGCTATGAGCGTCTGGGAGCGGATTTCTTCGCCCGCGTGGCGGCGGGTTTCCGCGCCATCGCCGCCGCCGCGCCGGAGCGTTGCGTGCTGATCGGGGCGGCGGACGATGAGGCGCGGATTGCCGCGCGGATCGCCGACCTGGTTCGCGCGCGTCTCGGTCTTGGTACATGAACGGGTTGGCGGCGGCGCGCGCCAATCCCTTTTTGCTCGGCCACGCGGCGGCCGAGGCGGCCCTGGCCGAGGCGGCCTGGGCCGGGCGGCTCCATCACGCTTGGCTGATTACGGGGCCGCCGGGCATCGGCAAGGCAACCCTTGCCTTTCGCTTCGCCCGCTGGCTGCTCGCGGGGGCGCCGCGCGATGCGGGGGAGGGCTTGTTTCTCGACCCCGCCGATCCGGTGTTTCGCCGGGTCGCCGCCGGCAGCCATGCCGATCTCCTGACGCTGGAGCGCGGCTTCGATGAGCGGCGCAAGCGCCAGCGGCGGGATATTCTGGTCGAGGATGTGCGGGGCGTGGGCGGGTTTCTCCGCCTCACCCCGGCCGAGGGCGGCTGGCGGGTGGTGGTGATCGACGGCGCCGAGGCGCTCAACCGCAATGCCGCCAACGCGCTGCTGAAACTGCTCGAGGAGCCGCCGCCGCGCGCCGTGCTGCTGCTGACCTGCGCCGCGCCAGGCCGGCTGTTACCGACCATCCGCAGCCGCTGTCGCACGCTTCGCCTGGCGCCCCTGCCGGCGGCCGAGATGGCCGACCTGCTCGCCCGCCTGCTGCCCGAGATCGACCTGCCCGAGCGCGCCCGCCTCGGTGAGCTGGCGGAGGGCATGCCCGGCCGCGCCGCGACACTCGCCGCCGAGGGTGGCCTTGCCTTGGCCGGGCTGGTGGAGGAAACCCTGGCCGCCCTGCCCGCGATCGCGCCGACCCGCGCCTATGAACTCGCCGATCGGGTGCTCGCCAGCGAGGAAGGCGGGTTCGAGGTGTTTCTCGATCTGCTGCGCGACCGGCTGGCCCGCGCGGTCCGGGTTGCGGGGCGGGGCGGCGGGACGGCGCCCTGGCTTGCCGCGCGCCCCCTTGAAGACTGGGCCGCGCTATGGCACGCGCTGGGACGGCTGCAGGACGAGACCGGGCGGTTCTATCTCGACAAGCGCCAAGCCATCCTGATGAGCCTGAGCCGGCTGGGAACCCCATGAACAAGCATTTTTACCTCACCACGCCGATCTATTACGTCAACGGCGCGCCGCATATCGGGCATGCCTATACCTCGATCGCGGCCGATGTGCTGGCGCGCTGGAAGCGGCTCGACGGCTATGAGGTCTTCTTCCTCACCGGCACCGACGAGCATGGCCAGAAGGTCGAAAAAGCCGCCGCCGAGGCCGGGCTCGACCCGCAGCGCTTCACCGATCAGGTGGCCGCCGATTTCCGCGACATGGCGGCGCGGATGAATATTTCCAACGATGATTTCATCCGCACCACCGAGCCCCGCCACAAGCGTGCCTGCGCCGAACTCTGGCGCCGCCTCGAGGCCCATGGCGCGATCTATCTCGGCCATTACGAGGGCTGGTACGCGGTGCGCGACGAGGCGTTCTATAACCAGGGCGAACTCACGCTCGGCGCCGATGGCATCCGCCGGGCGCCTTCGGGGGCGCCGGTCGAGTGGGTGCGCGAGCCCTCGTATTTTTTCCGGCTTTCCTCATGGCAGGACAAACTCCTCGAATTCCATGAGAAAAACCCTGATTTCATCGCCCCCGCGGCGCGCCGCAACGAGGTATTGAGCTTTATCCGGAGCGGGCTCGAGGATCTCTCGATCAGCCGCGCCAGCTTCACCTGGGGTGTCCCGGTGCCCGGAGATCCGGCGCATGTCATGTATGTCTGGCTCGATGCTTTGACCAATTACATCACCGCCGCCGGCTTTCCCGACGAGGCCGATCCGCGCTGGGGTTTCTGGCCGGCCGATCTGCACATCGTCGGCAAGGAGATCGTGCGGTTTCACGCGGTCTATTGGCCGGCCTTCCTGATGGCCGCCGGCCTCGCGCCGCCGCGGCGCATCTATTCCCATGGCTGGTGGACGGTCGAGGGCGAGAAGATGAGCAAGTCGCTCGGCAATGTCATTGACCCGCGTGAGCTGGTGGCGACGTTCGGGCGGGATGCGCTGCGCTATTTTCTCCTACGCGAGGTGCCCTTCGGCAATGACGGAGATTTCAGCCGCAAGGCGCTGATTACGCGGCTCAATGGCGAGCTGGCCAACGATCTCGGCAATCTGGCGCAGCGCACGCTCTCGCTCGTCGCGCGGCAATGCGCCGGGGTGCGGCCGGCGCGCGGCGCCTCGATCGCGCCCGATCAGGCGCTCCGCGATGCCGCCGCCGCCCTCCCCGCCTTGGTGCGCGGGGCATTGGAAAAACTCGCCTTTCATGAGGCGCTGGAGGAGGTGTGGCGCGTGGTGCGCGCCGCCAATGCCTATATCGACCACCAGGCGCCCTGGGCGCTGGCCAGGACCGATCGCGCCCGCATGGCGAGCGTGCTCCGGGTTCTTCTCGATGCCATCAGGGGGGTGGCGACGGTCTTGCAGCCGTTCATGCCCGAGAGCATGGCGCGGATGCTCGATCAGCTCGGCGTGCCCGCCGATGCCCGCGGCCTCGCGGCACTTGACCAGGATTTGCCCGCTGGCGCAGCCTTGCCGCCGCCCGAGGGCATTTTTCCGCGCTTTGACGCGCTTTCCCGATAGAGGCCGGATGCTGATCGATTCGCATTGCCATCTCGACTATTTTTCTCCCCCCGAACGCGCGGCGGTTCTGGCGCGCGCCGGCGCGGCCGGGGTGGGGGGGATGGTGACGGTCGCGACCAGGTTTTCCCAGACCGCCGAACTGATCGCGATCACCGCCGCCCTGCCGACGCTTTGGTGCACGGTGGGGGTGCATCCGCATCACGTCGGGGAAGAAGAAGTGCCGACGCCGGCGGCGATCGCGGCGGCGGCTGCGCATCCCAAAGTAGTCGGCATCGGTGAGTCCGGGCTCGATTATTTCTACGATCGCGCCCCGCGCCCGGTGCAGCAGGCGAGCTTCCGCGCCCATATCCGCGCCGCGCGCCAGGCCCACCTGCCGCTCGTAATCCACGCCCGCGACGCCGATGCCGATATCGCCGCCATTCTCGCGGAGGAGTGGGAGCAGGGTGGCCCGTTTGCCTTCCTGCTGCATTGCTTCAGCGCGGGCCGGGGGCTGGCCGAGGCGGCGCTCGCGCGGGGTGGCTATATCAGTTTCTCCGGCATCCTGACCTTTCCGAAATCCGCCGACCTCCGCGCCATCGCCCGCGATATTCCCCGCGAGCGCCTGCTGGTCGAGACCGACGCGCCCTATCTCGCGCCGGTGCCCCATCGCGGCAAGCGCAACGAGCCAAGTTTCATCGTCCATACCGCTTCCCGGCTCGCCGAACTCCGCGACCTGACGCCCGCGGCGCTCGCCGACCTCACCACGGAAAATTTCCGCCACCTGTTTCAGAAGGCGCGCTGATGCGGGTGGTGGTGCTCGGCTGCGGCGGTTCGGCTGGCGTGCCGCTGATCGGCGGCGCGGACGGGCATGGCGATTGGGGGGCGTGCGATCCCGCCGAGCCGCGCAACCGGCGAAGCCGCGCCAGCATCGCCCTCAGCGCCGGCGGCCAGACCCTGCTGGTCGATACCGGCCCCGATCTCCGCACCCAGCTTCTCGCCTGCGGCATCGGCCGGGTGGACGCGATTTTATACACCCACGCCCACGCCGATCACATCACCGGGCTCGACGACGTGCGCATCCTCAACCGCATCGCCGGTCGTCCGCTCGCGGCTTTCGGCATGGTGAAAACGCTGGATGAGCTGCGCCGGCGGTTCGACTACGCCTTCCAGCCCTGGGACCGGCCGGGGATGTTCTATCGGCCGGTGCTGGAGCCGGTTCCGCTCACCCCGGGCGAGACGCGGCGCATGGCCGGGCTGGAGGCGCGGGTTTTTCTCCAGGACCACGGCTTCGTCGAAACGCTCGGCCTGCGGGTCGGCGGTTTCGCCTATTCCACCGATGTCGTTTCCCTCGACGAGGCGGCGTTGGCGACGCTGGCGGGCGTCGATACCTGGGTGGTCGGCTGCTTCCAGCGCGCCCCGCACAAGACCCACGCGCATCTCGCGCTCGTGCTGGAGTGGGTGCGGGCGCTCCACGTGCGCCGCACCGTGCTCACCCATATGGGCACCGATCTCGATTGGGGCTGGCTGCAATCCCATCTTCCGCCAGGGGTCGAACCCGCGCATGACGGGTTGATCCTGGAGATTTGATCAGCCGAGCGGGCAGAGGGCGGGCTGGTTCTCGCTATGCGTGACCAGCATGACGCGGCCGGCGTGCGGGGAGGAAATCATCATCAGATCGCCGGGGCTGAGCAGGTCGGCGGCGTCGCGGAAGAAGCCCGGGGCCACGATGTCCTCGATCGGGTCGGCGCCGGCCTTGTAGTGCCAGAGGGTAAAACCCTGGGCGTAGGACAGCACTGAGAGATTGCGGGTGGCGAGGGCCATGGCGGGTTTCCTTTTTCACGCATGGAAAATGCACAAAAAAAGGGCCGCACCGGGGGGTGGTGCGGCCCTTCAGGGTTGGGAAGAAGGAGGAATCAACGGGCGTATTTCACCCGCTGATGAAATTTATATAGGACAGGGGGTGCCGGGCGTCAAGACTATTTTCCTAAACTTTCCGCCATCTCCTCTCCATGTCCGCGCTCAGCCGACGATTCCCTTGACGCGGAGCGGCCACTCCAGCCGATCCAGCGCCTCCCGCCACAACCGCCAGTCGCAGCGCTCGAGAGCGAAGCCGGGGTTGGGCGCGCATTGCCGCTCGCCCCAGAGCCGGAGAATGCGGGCATGCACGAGGTCGATACGGCGGCGGCGATAGAGGGTGTCGAGGCATTTCACCACGTCGTCGGGCTCGCACGGCCGGGCCACGCGGCCGAGACCGGCGCGCAGGCGGGCGCCGTCGCGCCGCGCGGTCAGCGCCGCCATGGTCCAGAACCAGGCTTCCTCGGCGCTGGCGAAGGGGAGGGTGGGGCGGGTCATCATGCTTCTGTCGGGGCGGGCGGGGGGGGGGGGGGCCCGGGGGGTGGGCCCCGGGGGGGGGGGGGGGAGCCAGCCCGCTCCCTGGCCCCCCACGCCGGCAGTATCGCGACGGCCAGGACAAGAGCCGCGACCAACCAGACGCTTCGTCTCCGA
>Ga0078972_1016055_pt1 | contig 11225 bp, 6 predicted proteins | sample YelNatPaOPGAMG01_FD_67568 | JGI IMG/M metagenome (GOLD analysis project Ga0078972, IMG submission 67568) | Hot spring thermophilic microbial communities from Obsidian Pool, Yellowstone National Park, USA - OP-RAMG-01 (SPADES assembly) (version 2) | ecosystem: Environmental > Aquatic > Thermal...
ATTATGACATTCAACTGACCTCTGTGAAGTTATTTAATGAATCTTAAACTCATTTAGATGTACAAGATTCAAGGACTTAAATAGTTATCTTATTCTATTGTATTAGTCTTGTTAGTCAAACGTTTTGACAATCGTCTTGACTTTGACTGACGCATACTGCATTCTCCCCCATAATTGGACTTTGATGTCTCAATGTAAGGTGTGAGTCTGCGTATGTTGTAGGTATCGGTTACACCATTTACCTTGAGACAAACAGTCCCATTATTAAACACTTGCAGTATGGTATGTGGTCCAGAGTAAGGTGTTTCATATTTATTTTCTGTTCCTTTGCTAAGAAGAACTTGGTCTCCTACCTTGTAGTCATGAGGTATTCTTTTTGTATTCTCTTGCAAATTGTTTTTCTTTATAATTTGCTGTTTTCTTTGCTTAATCATCTCCCAATTTGCTTGGTGTTGGATATTGAGAATCATGTCTCTACCAAAGACTAATTGTCCTGGAGATTTTTGCAATGTAGTGTGATATGTGGATCTCACAGCAAATGCTGTAGCACTTAAGATGCCTTTCCAAGGATCATCTTCATCCAAATAATTATCCTCTAGTTCAAAGGTTCTAATTATGTTACCAATAACTTGATGAACTCTTTCAACTATAGCATTGGCTTGTGGATTTCTAACAGTAATTGGTCTTGCAGTGATCCCATAATCCTTTTGGATCATATCTTGGAAATCTTTGCCAATAAACTCTGATCCTCTATCAAAGGTTACTTGAGTTGGCCATGGATATCTTGCAAACCATTCTTGTTCAGCAATATTAGCTACTGTTATAGATCTTTTGTCATCATACTGGTGTATCTCAAACCATCCTGTGGCTGGGTCAATCATTGTGACACATTTACAGATGAGGTTCTTCCTTCCTTTTCTGTTTATAGTGTATGGTCCTATTAAATCAATACACATTTTGTCCCATGGAATAGCTTCTGCTTCCTTAGGTGGTAAATGTCCATACTTCTTTTGTTTTCTTTTGTTCTTTTGACAAGTTGGACATGATTGTACAAACTGTGTTATGTGATGTCTCATTTTTGGCCACCAAAGATGTTGTCCAATAGATTCTTCAGTTCTATTTATTCCAGGATGACATAGTATGTTATGATACCATGTGATTACATGCTTCTGTATGAGTTTGGGAACTACAATTTTATCTTTGTAGCATACAAGCATTCTGTATTTTCCTCCCCCATGGAAATTCTTGAGGTGGTACAAAGTCTTGTCCATAGCAAGAATTTTCTTGATGTCAGAATCTGCTTGTTGTGCCTTCTCAAGCTGAGAGTAAGTAAGGGGATTAGATGTTAAATCTATTTCTTGCATTTGAAAATCTTCAAATAAGGAATAATAGGCTTCTGGTGATGTAGCTGGAACATTGTCTTCAATTTTGTCCAATCTACTGAGGGCATCTGCCACAATGTTATGTTTGCCTTTGACATATCTGATTTCAGGTCCATATTCTTCAATATAAAGTCTCCATCTGAGAACTCTATCAGAATTTAACTGTTTGTAAGTTAGGTTTTCATGGTCTGTGTGAATTATGATCTGTTGACCTAGAAGAATATTCCTGAATTCTTTGAGTGTTTCAACTATGGAAAGTAATTCTCTTTCAGTGGTTGTGTACCTGGTTTGTGCAGGATTGAGTTTGCGGGAGTAAAATGCAATGGGTTTGCCATGTTGTGAGATTACTGCTCCTAACTGTAATTTGCTGGCATCTGTATGCACATGGAATGGTTGATTAAAATCAGGATAAGCAAGCAAAATCTGTTTTGCAATGATTTTCTTCATGGTGTTGAAGGCTTTGGCACATGCTTCTGTCCATTGAAATTTTACTTTTGATGATGTTAATGCAGTTAGAGGGGCCAAGGTTTCTGATCTGTGTGGCCACATATCTCTATAGTAGTTAACCATTCCAATAAATTTTCTTAGGTCTCTTCTGGTTTTAGGTAATTGCATTTGAAGTATGGCGTCTACCTTTTTTGTGTTAGGTTTGATACCTTGTCTATTGATAATATAACCTAGATACTCTAGTTCAGATGTACAGAAGTGACTTTTGGTTGCATTGACCTTGAGTCCTGCTGTTGACAATTTAGTCAAAACCTTTTCAAGATGATTTAGATGGACATTAAAGTCTCCTTTACTGATGATTAATAAGTCATCAATATATGCTCTTGCAAATTCTAAATCTTGCATAAGGTCATTCATTTTCTCTTGGAAAATATCTGGACTATTACATAACCCCATAGGTAACCTTAAGTATTCATACTTGCCCCATGGTAGGACAACTGTGCATAGCTTGGATGCATCTGGTGTCAATGTGAGATGGTAATATCCCATGTTCAAATCAAGAGAAGTTGCCCAAGTGAACCCTTCTAACTTTTGCAACAAGTCAGAAATCTTTGGTAAGGGGTATGGTTTACGCTTGATTCTCTTATTTAATTCCCTTAGATCAGCTAGAGATCTTAGTGAACCATCTGGCTTAGGAATTGTGAACATTGGACTTGCCCACTCAGATCTATTGATTTTCCTAAGTACTCCATACTTTTCTAGTCTGGACACTTCATCTCTTAGTTTCTGTTCTTGAGAATGTGGTACTGGATAAGGTCTTGCATGATAGGGTTTGCAATTTGGATCTTGTAATTCTAGATCAATAGGATCACTGTTCCATGAGCCTAAAGTACCATCAAATAAATCTTCAAATTTTTGTAACAATTTGAGAAGTTCAATTTGTTCAGATGCCGTAAGATCACTACAAGTCTTTACAACTTGAGTTAAATCTGTCTTTGTATATTTAGCATCAATGATGGACTGAATTCTTTCTGCCCCAATGGTGTCTGGATCATGAGATAACAAAATCTCATGTTCTAATGTATCAATATTAGCATCTGAAATACTGTCAATGCTCTTCATTGGAATTGATGCATTGTCCCAGTGTATTTCTGCCTTACTGAATATTAAGTCTATTCCCAAATGCATAAGTAGATCACGACCAATAATCATGTCATACTTAAGTGGTGGTGAGTCATCCACATAGACATTCCATTCTATTTCTCTTCCTGGATGGAATTCTGGGAGTGTAAATTCAATTTGACACTTGTGTGTTGTTTGAAAATTTCCTGCCTTTGTAGACCATTTTGTAGGCATGGTATGCTTTTTCTTGAGATGTTTTACCATGTTAGAATTAACAAGAGTTGCTGTACAACCTGAATCTAGTAAAACTCTAAGTCTCTTAAATTCATCTTGTCTCTTAGGCTTTTTACTTTCTTTGAGATAAGCTAAGGTGATTGCAGATAAATGATCTGTCTTGGATTTTTTGTTTGGTCTAATAAAGTTTGCTGTGGCCATGTAACATGTAAATTTGTGACTACTAATTTTATGTTTCCTACATGCCACAGGGAATTGTCAGTTGTCTTCAGAAGATCCTTCATCGCTGGAATCCTTCTGAATTTTCTTGAGAAAAGCCTTCTCTTCATCAGTCTGTTCAAAGAACTTCCCCTTTTTCTTCTTTGGGATAGCCTGGTTGACTTCCATGACCTGAACTGAGTTCTCAGAGTCACTGGAATCTACCTCCTCAGCAGAGCGTTTCTTACTCTTTTTGCTGAGTTTAGCCTTTTCTTTAGCAATGGCTGCGCTAAAGAGATCCAAAACTTCCTTTTTGGAGCTGGATTTGGCAAGAAAATTGATTTCCTTGCGAAAGGCAGTGTTAGAAAAGCTCTTGGGCTTTTTCTGATCAGAAGATCCATTACTGGATTTCTTGTTGAGGCTTTTGCAATCTTTGGTATCATGGGAAATGTTCTTTCCATGAACCTTGCAATAAAAGCTCTTGGAGGTTTTTCCCTTGGCCTTAGGATGGTGAGATTTAGTTTCCTTTTTCTCGTCCTTTTTGGCCCTGGTCTCTTCCTGACTGCGCTCAATAGCTTCACATTTTTCAATGAGTTTAGCTTTGGAGTCTAGAGAAGGGATATAACCATCCAAATCAAACTTGTTGCGCCAAGTTTGAGGCAAAGACCATTCCAAAAGTCCGATAACCTCTTCAGGACTGAATTTGGAGGCCTCTGTGGCACCTGGAAAAAGAGGGAGCGAATTGTTAATCCTAGTAATGGCTGCTGCCATTTTTCTAGTGCTAAGACCGAACGGCTTCTTCATTCCCCTCTGCATCCAAAGTTTTTGGATCTCTAGGGCACGATGTGGGAAAACGATTGTGGTTACACTATCTAAGGCCTTCTGGACTGTTTCTTGAGATAGAGCTTGATTCCCATCACCATCTTCTTGCCCAACTTGATCCTCAAGAGCAGTCTCAAAAGCACTAAGACTATCTCCCATGAGCATAGAACACACGGTAGCTGCCCTATCTGCTCCACTTGTGATTTGGTTTTGCTGCCAAATCTCCTTGAGGTCCCTAAGCACATCAATCCACTCTTGGGGGGTCCCTTCCTCAAACTTTTTCACGAATTTTTTGTAGGTCTGGGTAGAACTCTTGGGTCCATCTGCCCTCACTCTGAGCTCCAAAGAGATGTACTTGGCCTTGTCCTCATCTTGAACCTCCTTCTTCTCAGTCAACAATGGTAGAACCGGTTTCAATCCACCTGTAGACTTGTTTAACTGAGAAGAGGGGTTAGCAACAGTGTTCAACTTCATCTTGTAGTTATTCAAACGAATAGAACGAACGAGATCTCTGAATTTTGCAATTTTTTACACTTATCTTGCTGGCACAAAGGGTGCTATAATATTATAATGCACTATGCTAGAAGTAGTGTGAAACAAAGTGTTGGTAAAAATAATTGTGAGAACTAAAAGTTAATTTCTAAAGATAAAAGTGAAGGTGAAAACGAGTGAAAAACACCTCTCAACTGCCCAGATCGCCCCTTTTGGGCGATCTTAGCGTTTCAACCGCCAATTTGGGCGATTCTAGCGACTTAACGGTCATTTTGAGCGATTAAGTGATCTTGGAACTGAAACACAACTTGTAAACAAGATTGAGCCTTTAATTGAGGTCAATCTTGCCATCAGTTGAATTGTATTTTAATATGACATTCAACTGACCTCTGTGAAGTTATTTAATGAATCTTAATCTTATTTAGATGTACAAGATTCAAGGACTTAAATAGTTATCTTATTCTATTGTATTAGTCTTGTTAGTCAAACGTTTTGACAATCGTCTTGACTTTGACTGACGCATACTGCATTCTCCCCCATAATTGGACTTTGATGTCTCAATGTAAGGTGTGAGTCTGCGTATGTTGTAGGTATCGGTTACACCATTTACCTTGAGACAAACAGTCCCATTATTAAACACTTGCAGTATGGTATGTGGTCCAGAGTAAGGTGTTTCATATTTATTTTCTGTTCCTTTGCTAAGAAGAACTTGGTCTCCTACCTTGTAGTCATGAGGTATTCTTTTTGTATTCTCTTGCAAATTGTTTTTCTTTATAATTTGCTGTTTTCTTTGCTTAATCATCTCCCAATTTGCTTGGTGTTGGATATTGAGAATCATGTCTCTACCAAAGACTAATTGTCCTGGAGATTTTTGCAATGTAGTGTGATATGTGGATCTCACAGCAAATGCTGTAGCACTTAAGATGCCTTTCCAAGGATCATCTTCATCCAAATAATTATCCTCTAGTTCAAAGGTTCTAATTATGTTACCAATAACTTGATGAACTCTTTCAACTATAGCATTGGCTTGTGGATTTCTAACAGTAATTGGTCTTGCAGTGATCCCATAATCCTTTTGGATCATATCTTGGAAATCTTTGCCAATAAACTCTGATCCTCTATCAAAGGTTACTTGAGTTGGCCATGGATATCTTGCAAACCATTCTTGTTCAGCAATATTAGCTACTGTTATAGATCTTTTGTCATCATACTGATGTATCTCAAACCATCCTGTGGCTGGGTCAATCATTGTGACACATTTACAGATGAGGTTCTTCCTTCCTTTTCTGTTTATAGTGTATGGTCCTATTAAATCAATACAAATTTTGCCAATGCCGGCCAACCTGACCAAAAGGGCAAGCCATTGGTGGAGTGATTGCTTGGCAATCCTTTGGTAACTTGACTTGGCAAGGTAAGAGGTCACATTCAATGGACTATTATCAAGCAGTAACATCACCAGTAGATTGGTAAAAAGACGATGCTATCCTTTTTAGACAAGAATACTATGGATTATTAGATTTATCAAATAGTAACTAAAAGGACAGTAATATTTGGGGTATAAGTAAAAATGGATGTCAACAAAAACAAAAGCTTTTGGCATCAATTTCTTGGTTGTTGTTGGTGATGCTATTATTTCTACAGCATGATCATGAAATACATTTTTATTTTTTCAAATTGGAAAAAGTATACAATATTATGAGAAAGAAAAGAAATGACTTTGTGTTCACTTTCTATGTACCATCCGCCTTTGAAAAAATTTATTTAAATAACATCAAATATACATCATTCCCTTCTTTTCTTTTTGCTTTTTTTAGAAAACTTTACAACATGAACAATACAATTACCAATAATAACCATCAATTCAATTTCAACAATGTAGAGCCATTATTTCATCCCAAAGCAAGAAGTATGTTATATCAAGGTTGTCAACTACAAAAGATGAAGGAAGTGAAAATACTTACATGATAGGACAAATCATTAAACTAGTACATCACAACAAAAACCAGGACAATGACAGAAATAGTCCTTACTACTTTTATAGCAGAAATTTAAGTGGCAATCATCAATGCAACAATATTCCTACTTTTGATTGGTTCATTTATTTATCAGATGAAACTATAATGCATTGCAAATCTTTGTAATGATATTTCAATACAACCAAGCCAGGGCTTTTTTTGATGATCTTCAAAACAATATTTTAATAGGATGTTTCATTATCATATATGAACCATACAGCAAAAATGGAAGCTGCTCACAAGAATTCCCACCATTTATTCTTCTAATTATCCTTGTCTTCCACTCAAACTTGATTATATCAAAAATTCTCCTAAAGTGAACTTTCAAGATCCCATTCCAGGCATTTGGTATTATTTTTGATATCACAGCAAACCTCTGACAATTATTGGGAGCACAGATTATTACCAAGACATCTCAGAAACCTCCTGCCTGTGGAGGTATTTTCTGTGGTAGACAAGAAATACTAGCTAAGGTTTCCAGTTGTGGATGTTTCTTTTCCCATAAAAGTGAGAAAAGTGAGACAGTGGTATTGCAAACAAAAATTAAAATTGATGACTTATCATCAACAATAGATTTTTGATCCCTTTGTTTAACTAGAGCATTGTTATCATCTCTTCCAACTCTTTCTAAAATGATGTCAGATGATGTGATGTTTTAAAAGCACAGCAAAAAGATGCTAGCAACCCTAGTCAAAAAAATCAAAACAGAACAAGCCAGTATAAACCTTGCACAAGCCAGTATAAACCTTGCCTATGTCTTTGCAACCAATTCACATATATTAGAAGAACCCATCTATAAAACTCTTATGTTTTGTCCCCCCAATAATTATGGCACTCAAAGCTTTCATGAAGAAAAAGACAACATGTTAGATCAAGAAGAAGAGTCTCACTCAAATATGAACCAGGATGACAAATCTCAATCTAATATTGAAACACAAGAAATCATAACAGGAGAGGGCGCACAACCAGTTCATATTCCAATAGGTTTGCAGAGATCAAAGTGCTCTTAACATAGCAAATCCTACAATTCCATCTAGGTCTTCTCAACCTTGTTTGAAGGAACACAAAATAAAATAAAAAATGATTTTTGTAACAACCTTAGTTGTTGGACTTCAATGTCTGAGCCATAAGGCTTTGAAACTGATAACTTCCACTGGATACTTTCACATGTTGTCCATTATTATTCTCTCTTGCAATCCTTGCTGCAATTCCCAATCCTTCTGCAACTTTTTTCAAAATCTTCTTACTTCCTCTTCTACATTCATACATTCCTCAACCAATATATGGATTTTTTCATAGGCTACTGTGTGAGGATGATGGATAATCTTCAAAACTCCTTTTTGTATTCTTTTCTTTTGACTCATTGAAGAAACTGTATGAAAATTTTCCACATCTTCTACTACTTTATTGTTCTCATTTTCATTGATGTCTTTGTTGTCATCTTTGCTTGTCATCATTATCTTTTTCATCATTGTTTTCCTCTTTTTTGCTTTCTTCTTTGTAATCTTTTTTGTTTCTATTTCTTTGTCATCTTCTTCATCTTTTTCTTCCTCTTCTTCCATTTCTTTTCCTTCCTCTTTACTTTCTCCTTTACCCTCTTCTTTTCTTTCTTCATCAAATTTACTTTTTCTAGCAATTTCATTATTTTTGTTTTCTGCTTCTTCTCAATTTTCTTTTTCTTCTTCATCTTCTTCTGTTTTCTCATCATCCTTTTCTGTTTCTTAAATCCCACTCAAGGGGCTGTCCTTGAATTTCCCTGTCCACCATGGATTCTAACAGGTACCTCCTGGTACCCAGTCACCTATCCCCAATTCAGGCTTTTCCCCCAAGTTCTTGGGGTTTTTCCACTGGGTTCAAGCTATGTGTGCTTCTTGCAATGCATTATGAAGTTGCAATACTTGGGTGCATGGTGGCATACCCCTGTTTGATGGCAAGGCCCTATAGCCTTCTCCTGTAAGGTGTGGAACTTGCTTTAGTTTGGCAGGTTAAAAGTAATTAGTTCTCATTTATTTATTTATTTATTTGAAGTAAGTAAAAAAGGATGTCAACAAAAACAAAACTTTTTCTGCTTCAATCTCTTAGTTGTTGTTATTTTTTAATCTTTTTATCCTTTTTTATCAAAAGAATCATAAAGAAATTTGCTTTTTTATAATTTGTACTGTTAATTGTTGTAGTTGTACTTCTATTGGTGATGCTAAAATCTATATTTATATAGGGGATACTATTGTTTATACACATACTGATATTAATATTTTTGGCAGGATCATGAAATCACATCTCCACTAATATCCAAAGTCTGTATTGTTCTATTTGCAAATATATATATATATATATATATACAACACCGGAAAATGAAAGCCTATGATCAATCTTTGTAATGGTGTAATCAGTACATTGAAATTGTGTGCTTTTTTACAAACTATCCTTTGATCATGTCAATTACAAATTACACATAAATGTTCATTTTTTGTGTTCATTTATTTCATCAATTGTCTCACCCTAATGTTGCATTTCTAATTGACATTAATTTGTTAATTAAAATATGAATGACAGTACATCCCTGACTAATTTTTTCATTCACAATCTTCCTTTGATTTGCCAACTTCCTGTCTTGACCAATCAAATTCTTTCCAGCCATATAGTCCTATCCAATATCCATCTGTTCTTAAATTTTAATAACAAACATTTGGTTCATTGATCTTTACAGTAATCAGAGAACACTTATCATCATACCATTCATTAACTATTATGGATAAGAAACCAACAAATCATCCAGAAGATTATAAAATAAAAGCAGTAGGAATGTCTTCTATTTCCACAGAAGACAATGACAAGAAGTTAGGAAAGGAAGATCAAAATGTAATAAAGCCAAAAGAGTTACCATCCAAAGAATTTTACCATGACAGTATTAGAGAAGAAAGACAGGAATACAATTCCAAAATTTGTATGAATGACACATGCGTCATAACTTATTACAACAATGATGATATATGTAGCAAGCCAAATTGTGTTGAATCAAAACTTCCTGAGATTTATGCAATGTTTTTAAGCACTGACGTAAAAGAATTGACTCTTGATAATTCTTATTGTAGACCACCTCCCTATGATTGGCCTTGGTTTTTAGGACATGATCTTATAGTTGCCGCTTGTGGCTGTAAAGTTTGGCAAGACTTTATGTACCTACCTTGGACCCTCCAGATTCTTCCTCCAGCAACCCCAATGATTGGTCCACCTCTGCTAGCACTCTTGGATTCATCTTGAATTAGTCCAGGTAGGATAAGTTCTAACAATTTGTTAAAACTTTCCATTGTCATCCAAAGATGACAACAAAAACTCCAAAGTCTACCTTTGGATTCCAGGAAGTGATCCCAGCATAGTCATTGCTGCAATATGCTAGGATTCTGGTGACTAGTTTGTACAAGATGCTTTATGTTATCATGATATATTGACTACATTGATTTTTGAAAAGTGTAAATTGAAGGAGGATTGGGTCTTTAATTTTTTCCTTTGTTTCCATCAGGACACAAAGATCAAGAAACTATGGATACAAGACAACCTTCCTGACATAAAAGTTTTTTTCTATATCATTCACCTACTACTAAACAAACCACATTTGAAACTAGAAGAATAATGTCTTGTTGGTAATTTTAATTCATGGTCAGGTGATTGTGACTATGGAAGGATTGAAAATGTATTTAATGAATTATGCAACAATAAATGGTTACATTCATTACATCTTGATAAATGTGATATTGACAATCAAGGTCTTAATTTAAGCTATTTAAATATCCAAGACTTGTTCCAATCCCCAATTCAAGACATGATTCCCATAGCTCATACATAAAATAATAGATTGGGACTATTGTTTTGTTCTGAATGTAGGTTGCCATTGCCAGGTATGAATGGAATGGTCCCACTGGAAAATTTCCATACAATTACTAAAAGGATATCAATTGCTCCATATCTCTGCCAATATATAACCCTTTTTCAATAAAAGTACATGTTAATTTTTTTCTTCTTTTCCTCACACATCTGCATTGTTATATTTGTGAGAATTTTATCAATTTCATAAAAAGAATAAAGGAGAGTTATTATTCTCTACCTCTAAATGTATTAAAAATAAATGGATCTTTAAATTACAGAAAAGAAATGCACTTTAGATGACAGAAAAATGTTTTGTTCTTCTTTGCTTTTCTTTTTTCATGGTTGTTTTTCTTTAGTCTTGGTAATGCTCTTATTGTTTTGCATGATCATCATGTCACCATTTCATTAGATTGTGTATTGAAGATTATAACATTTATCAAAATGAAAGTCTATAACAGATTTACTACAGTATCAGGTAGGTCTAAAAGAAGAGAACCAAAATAAAGAAAGGTGTTAAGTCATGTTAGTTTAGTTTAGTTTAGTTTAGTTTAGTTTAGTTTAGTTTAGTTTAGTTTAGTTTAGTTTAGTTTAGTTTAGTTTAGTTTAGTTTAGTTTAGTTTAGTTTAGTTTAGTTTAGTTTAGTTTAGTT
>Ga0078972_1016056_pt1 | contig 11224 bp, 27 predicted proteins | sample YelNatPaOPGAMG01_FD_67568 | JGI IMG/M metagenome (GOLD analysis project Ga0078972, IMG submission 67568) | Hot spring thermophilic microbial communities from Obsidian Pool, Yellowstone National Park, USA - OP-RAMG-01 (SPADES assembly) (version 2) | ecosystem: Environmental > Aquatic > Thermal...
TTACAAGATGTAAAATTATTTTACACTTATCCATAGCTAATTTTATAACAATATCAGATACTTATAAGCCTATGTAAAAACATTTTGCAATGTGTAAAAAATATTGGCAGTTAGTATTGCTAAATTCAATAATATATTGCAATATTCAACACTTAGTATTTTGCTAATAATTATCTATGCTTGTAAGGATATTAAGCAAGTAGGCGTTGCAAATTGCAACAACAATAGCTTGGTAGTTTTGGCACTCGGGAAAGTGCCGGGAGGTAGTCAAAACTTTTTTCGCTAATGGTTTCAAGAAGTTACGAAATTTTTTCGAAAAGTGGCATAAAACTTGTATATACTTATAGATGAAAAAAGGAGAAAAAAATAGCAAAGGAGGGCTAAATTGAAAAAGAGAATAGTAAGAATTTTTTTGCACGCCGGGAAGGAGCCCTGCCCGGCGTGCAAAGCCGCAAAAAGCCTCTTCTGGAGGCTTCGTGGCTGTGGAGTGAAGGTTTTTCTTCACTCCATCAAGACAAAATCCGGGATGGCCGAGATGTTTGCCATCCCGGACCTTATCCGAAGGCCATTGCCAGCCGTTTGCATTTTTAACGGGCTGGCAGATACCCTTCCCACCAAGCGGTGGGAGGGGACAGTACCTTCTATTGAGGAGGTACTGGAGGCACTGTAGGCCGTCGAGGGGACGGCCTATGGGAAACCAGGGGGTTTCCCAGCGACCCGCAGGCGGGCGGGCGATACCTGCGGGTAATCGAAGCCCCCTCCCGAAAGTCCGACGGGACGAGTAGGGAGGCGGGACGATTCAGGTGGCGCCCGTGAGACCCCCTGGATCCCCTCTCTAAGAGAAAACCTCTCTCCCTCCCGTTAGCTCCCCCGGGAGGGAGGGAAAATGAATAAGGGGAGCGAAAGGAGTGAAAAAATGAACTTTTCTTTTGCAGGAACGGAAATTCTCCGTTCCTGCGGGATCCGGGGGCCCCATGCTCCCCACATTCTTGGGGAGTATGGGGACGGGCTGACCGAGTATTGCCTTGGTCGGCCCGGTGAAACTCCGGAAGGAACTCTCCACATTCGGGTGGAGAGTTCCGTAAAAGGGGACCCGTGGGTCCCCTCCACCGCTCGAGGGGAGTGGTGGATAGAATAAAAGAGGGTGCCCGGCGGCAAGCCAACGCCGGGTAACCCTCTTTTTTTTGTTTTCCTTCCGGTTGCTCTCAGACCGGGAGGACAGGCGAACGAGGCACAGGCGAACGAGCCTTCCTTCTCTCAAGCCCCCGGAGAAGGGAGGGAATAAATAGGGGGTGGAAAGGAGAAAAAAAATGAAAATACGAATGAAAATCGCAGAGCGAAAAGAAAATGTGAAAAGAGGAGATTTTCTTTTCCTTCCTGCGGTGTGCACGCCGCTTCCTGAGCGGGCACCGTGGGACGGGAACTATTACCTCGCTCACTATGGTGGTCTATGGAAACTTTTCTTTCGTCCCGACCGGCGAAAGAAATTGGAGGTGGTGGCGATGGTCTATGACTATGTCGCCTCGCTTCCTGAGTGCCGCAGTTCCAATGTCGCCCCACCCCCCCAAGACTTGGTGAAGGGTGGTTTCACGACAACGCACCATCATAATGGACTTCTTAGGTGGATGCGTTTCCCGGCGAGTGACTACCGAGTAGAGTGACTACCTCATATCTTGATAGAAGGACCCCGGCACTTATGCCGGGTGCTCCTTTTTTTGTTTTTCCCTTTCCTGCCTAAAAGAAGGATAGGGCAGGCAAACGAGCCTCCCTTCTCTCACCCCCGGAGAAGGGAAGGAAAAAGAATAAGGGGGTAGAAAGGAGAAAAAAATGTATACAATTCCAGAACAATGGAAAGGCGTGTTGACTCGCGCCAAAAGACTATCAGATCAGGCGGTGATCTGCCTTTTTCCCGATGGGTGGAGTGTCTCTGCCACAGGAAATCACACCCATACGGGGGATTATCTCCACTTTGGGCGGCGCCTCAGCCGCTCCGATCTCCGGAAAGCGGAGCGGTATTTCCAACTACGCAAAGAGGAAAAAGAAATGCTCAAAGAATTCGCAGATGATCCGGGCGCGCAATACGCAATCAGATGCGAATATGAGCGTCGGAAAGAAGAAGTTTGGGAAGATTAGAAGAAGTCCCGGCGCTTGCCGGGACTCCTTCTTTTGTTTTTTTGCCTTCCTACCAGAAAGACCGGTAGGACAGGCGAACGAGGCGAAATTCAACTAAAAGGAGGACTAACAATGTATCCTAATTGGGAAGAAGTAAAAAAAATCCGTGGTATGTTTAGGGAAATTGGGGAAATAATCGAAAGGCTACAACCAGATGAGCTGGAAACTCGCTACGGAAAAGCCAAAAGAAGAGTTATCTTTCCATTCAAAAATTTGTGGTATGATATGCGACCACTTTTTCAGTGTCCGCTTGAGCCAAAGGAAATAGCGGAACTTCTAACTGAAGAGGAAAGGGAAAACTTAAAAAGGAAAGCAAACGAGGCGAACGAAGGAAAGGAGGGCTAACGATGCCACGCATAATTGATGAAACCGAAATCGATGTTATATGTGCCGGGAAGTATGACGAGGGCTGGAGTGATGGTTATGAGAAAGGAAAAGATGAAGGCTATCAAGAAGGGTGGGAAGATGGCGCACGATGGCAAATTGATCGGATTGTGCCATTTTTCACCAATATCATCAATTATCTCAAAGGGGCACAAGCCTACCTTGAGGAAATTTTAAAGGAGGTAAAAGAAGATGCTGGAACAACTAATGCGAACGATGGCGGAGATACTCGGAAGAATATCGATGGTTAAGGAGATAGTCCGCAAGGAACTCGAACGAGAAGAGGAAGGACTACTCCCGGAAGAACGGGAGGAATTGCAGAAAGCAATTGATGAATTCCTGAAAGCTTTGGAGGAATGATGGCTCACCCTTGGAGTTACGAATTCAACAAGCGAATCGGGAAGAGGTTTTCCCAATTGAAAAAGCTTATGATAAAAGCTCGGAAAGGTGACGAAAAACTGCTTAAGTTTTTCAAGGAAACCTACGGGCTAAGGATATATACTGAAAAGGAAATTAAGGAAATTAATCAAAAACTGAAAGAAGGTAAATTATGAAACTAACCGATATTCCATTGAAACGGCGGTTACTCGTTTCTTATCTTACTTCATTCAATGAAGATGATAAGAAAACGAATGATGGGTTAATTATGTTGCTTTCCGCAATAGGCGGAGGGGTAATAATTCTCTTCCTATTGTGGTTGTTAGGTGTTATAATATTAGCGTTTTAATAAAGATAGCAAAGGAGAGCTAAAATGGAAAATTTATTGGAAGAAACAATTAGGATTTTGAAAGGCCACGGAAAAACGGAAGAAGATGTGATCTGGTGTGGTTCTGAAGATTTTGGCTGGTTTAGTTGGGAGAAGGAGAGCTAAAATGGAAAATTTATTGGAAGAAACAATTAGGATTTTGAAAGGCCACGGAAAAACGGAAGAAGATGTGATCTGGTGTGGTTCTGAAGATTTTGGCTGGTTTAGTTGGGAGATTTTAAGGAATTAGCAAACTGCGAGTATGATAGTGGCTATGGTGCTTTAGAAGTAGCAAAAGATTTGCTGGTAGTTGGAAAAGATTGGTGGCTCGAAAGACACGAATATGAGGGGTTAGAATGGTGGGAATATAAAACAATGCCAGCCAGGCCGAAAAATTATAGAAAACCGCTTGCACTAACAACTAGACAGGCACGGGAAGTATTTGGAGAAGACTTTTCACCATCTGGTTTTTTAAACTTATTGAACGAACAAGTAGAAAATGAAGATTTAGAAGAAGTGTGAATAAAGGAGGGCTAAATGATAGTAGAACAAATTGAGCAAAAAAAGAAAGAAAAAATCTTTCAATACCCGGTTCATTCTAACCGGGCAAGCCAATTGGGTCACCCCTGCAACCGCTATCTTGTCTACGAGCGGACAAGGTGGCAGGAAAAAGTGCTACACAATGTAGCTATGCAAACCATTTTCGATGAGGGGAGAATTCACGAAGAAGCAATTATCCGGGAGATGAAAGAGGCAGGACTTCAGGTAATCGAACAGCAAAGGTCTTTTTTCTGGAAAAAATACAATATCAGCGGTCATATTGACTGCAAAGTAATTACCGATGGAGTAGCGGTCCCGGTTGAAATCAAAACGATGTCTCAATATTCCTTCCAAAAAATTAACACTCTCCAAGATATGCTTACATCCGATAAGTATTATGTTCGGATGTATCCTTGCCAACTGACTCTCTATCTCTTAATGGACGAAAAGGAAAAAGGAATTTTCATCTTGAAAAATAAAAACAACGGACAGCTAAAAGAAATCGAAATGGCACTTGACTATGAGCTTGGAGAGAAGTTGCTAAAAAAAGCGGAACTTGTGAACCAGTGCGTAGCCAATAATACCCTACCTGAACGGATCGAATATGACGAAGACATCTGTGGCGAGTGTGGATACCTTCAACTATGCCTCCCGGAAGTCAAACGAGATGCGGTTGAGTTAAGCGAAGATACCGAATTGGGACAGAAGCTAAATAAGTGGAAAGAGCTAAAAGAAAAGGCAAAGGAATTTGAGGTGTTAGACAAAGAAATTAAAGCAATTTTTCAAGAAAAAGAAAAGATAATAATTGGGGATTTTCTTGTCACCGGAAAATGGATCACAAGGAAACCCCAGATAATAGAAATAAAAGAAACTAAATATTGGAAAATAAACATTCAATCCTTGAAAGGAAAGGAGAATAACGATGAGTGAAGAAATAATGAAAAATGAAAATATAAGCGAAGAAAAAGAAAGCATAGTAAAAGCCAGTGATGAACTTCCTGCAATTGCTGATGATAGGATCATTCAGATTGCAGAGGAAGCGGAAAAGCGGATTGAGGCAATCAAAAAGATTAAGGTAACTGCTCTCAGGGTAACCAATGAGAAAGACTGGGTAGATGAGAATGGAAAGCCTTATCTGCAGTCGTCCGGGTGCGAGAAGATCGCACGAATTTTTGGAATATCCTGGAATGTTCCCGATGATCCGGAATATGAAGAATTAGAAGGCGGGCACTATATGTATACTTATCGAGGTATTTTCTCCCTTGGTGGAGCCTCAATTGAGGCAATCGGAACAAGGAGCAGTAAGGACACTTTTTTTACTACAAGATATGAATATCAGAACGGGAAAAAAAATAAAATCATTTTACCGGCAACGGAAGTTGATAAAGGCACTGTAAAAAAAGCGGCGTTTTCTAACCTTCTTGCCAATGGAATTACAAGACTTTTGGGAATTAGAAACTTAACATACGAAGATTTGGAACAAGTAGGAATAAAAAAAGAAAAGATAACAGGAATTCACTATCGGAAAGATGAAGAGAAAGCACAATTACAAATGCCACCACAAAAAATAAAACAAGCCTCACCTCCTACACCTAAACCAGAAAGTAAGCCTGATAAAGCAGCGACAACCAAACAAATATGGCAAGAGTTTAGACGGGTTGGACTGAGTAAACCAGAAGATGCTAAGAAGTTTTTAGCATCTCTGGAAATCCCGGCTAATTCTTCTATCTGGACCGAAGAACAGATGATAGAAATACTATCACAATTAGAAGTGATACCTACTAACTATTATTTAGAAAGGAAAAAAGATGAGTAACTTAAAAAGGGTTGGTGTTATATGGAAAGGTGTTAGTAAACACAATATTGAATATCTCAAAATAACCTTTGATGAAGGTGGAAAATATTACGCTTTTCCTAACAGAAGGAAAATAAGTGAATACGCACCAGATTATACTATTTTTGTAAATGAGGATGAGGAAATGGAGAAGCCTTTGCAAGAAGATGAAGGTGAAGAGATACCGTTTTAGCTTGCTGGCGAGAGGAAACCAAAAGTGGTGAGCGAGCCATTGAAAATAAGAAAACCTGAGAGAAAAAGCGAGCTACTAAAGTAAAAGGAGGGAAGTTATGGAAAATGTAATTTTTGTAGACAAGGCTTTATATTTCATTCAAAAGGCACGGGTTCAGTGCCAGAATAGGAAGACGCACTTAGAAAAGAACGATAAACAAGATCCGCTGGTAGAAGATGTATTGGAGAAGCTAATAGATTTAGAGAAATATCTAAACAAAAAAGTGGAAGAAATTGTCAAACAACATCCTGCCTATGACTGGTTCAGTAACATAAGGGGAATTGGTAACTTGAATATTGGTAAAGTTTTCTGCTTAATTGACATTGAAAAAGCTACTACTATTTCTAAGTTATGGCGATATGCTCTCGGCGCTCCTATCAACGGAAAGGTGGAAAAACGGGAAAAAGGAAAACCAATCCATTATAACGCAATGTTGAAAACTATGTGCTGGAGACTGGCAAAGTCTCTTATCCGTGCTAACGGTAAATACGCTACCTACTACCGAGAACAAAAGAAAAGGATAACCGAAAAGATGGAACAGGCAGGATATACAATTATATCCGGAAGTGAAAAAGGAAAAGAAAAGGTAATTTCAAAAGGACATATCGATAGAATGGCAATGAGAAAAATGCTTAAACTTTTCCTTTCTCATCTGTGGCTGAAATGGAGAGAAGCGTTAGGTTTGCCAATTACTAAGCCTTATGTCCACGAAATAGGCGGGCATACAAGTTATATTACCCCGGAAGAGATGATGGAAGCTAAAAGGACTAAGAAAAACCAGTGAAGTGGAGCGAGCTATGTCGGTTGAGAAAACCAAAATTGTTGAGCGAGCTATTGACAATAAGAAAACCAAATGACAAGAGCGAGCCTCTATTTTGGAGGAAACCACTGAGGGACAAGCGAGCTATAATTTCGAGGTAAACCATAATATATAAGCGAGCTATGTCAATAGAGAAAACCATCTTTTTCGAGCGAGCTACGACGTTAGAGAAAACCAAATAAAAAGAGCGTTTTAAACTATAACAAGGAGGCAATATGAAACTCAAATCTATACAATCACGGATAAGCGAGGCTGAGATAACTAAACAAATAAGGCAATACCTTAACCTTAAAGGTATCTTTCACTGGAAGCAATTCCAAACACTTGGTAGCAAAGCAGGAGTATCTGATATTATCGGAATACTCCCGGATGGCAGGTTTCTTGCTATCGAGGTGAAAATTCCGAGAGGAAGAGTATCACCATATCAGCAAGAATTCCTTGACCAAATAACAAAAAGTAACGGAATAGCAATAATAGCAAGAAGTGTAGATGATGTTATTGAAGTAATCGATAAGTATTTAGAAACAAGGAAAGGAGATAAGAAAAGGAGATGAAAAAAATGGATTGGCATAATTTTTATCGAGGTGAACTCGAAGAATTAATAAAATATCGCAATAAAATTATTGCCTATTGGCGGTTATATCACCCAACCGAAAAAAGACCTTTATCCTGTGTAGATTGTCTACGACGGTATTGCTTTGAAGACTGTCACGGAATTGAAGACAGAAGAGTTAAAAAGTTAAAATAAAAAGGAGATAAGAAAAAAATGAAAATTAAAGGTTTGCCTATTATATGCTATATTTGGGGTCACGATATGAAGTGTTTTGCTATTCCTTGGGGTCTGGATATTCATTGTCGAAGATGCGGAATACCTGAAAATTGGCCTTCTTGTGGGGAATTAGACTTAAAAGCAAAGATACAAGATTTAATCTGGCAATTAAAGAAACTTTGGCAAAAATAGGAGGTAACTATGCAATGCAAACACTGTAACGAAACCAATCCTGAAAACCTTATTTTCTTGAATGGTAATAGCATTTTCCGCTGTGATACTTGCGGGAAACTAAACACAAACGGAACAAAAATTAAGATATTTGTTACTTCCTCCTGTCCCAAGTGCAATCAAGCAAAGTGGCTTCACACTTCACTTTCCGATGTCGGAATAACTACGGAAATCTACAATACCGAATTGGCAGAAGGATTAGGAGAAAGTGCCTTCTACGGCATCAAGAGTGTTCCTGCTATCCTGATTGTAAAAGAAGACGATATTGAAGTAAAAGGCTGGCAGGGAGAAGTGCCTGATCCGAAGGAAGTAATGCAGGTTTTAATAAACGATTAGCAAAGGAGGAATTTATATGGATACACAAAAACCTTAGTTTTTTCTCTCTCTTTCCAGGCACTCTCTTAACTGCTGGTCTTTTTCAGTTAGAGTATCAAGTGTCTGCTTAAATGTGTCTCGCTTGATTATCATCCACTCACTTACAGGATATGTCCAGGTAACACCATTTTGTTTAAGCACTATGGTGTTATCTGGAACATCCTTGTAAACTACCTTTGTAGTAGCGCAACTACAAGTTATTAATAGTATTAAGGAAATCAAGCAATAGCTTATCTGCCTTCTCAGGACTCTGTTCACTTACTATCTCCTTTGCAAGTTGAATGCACTTATTTTTTATCTGCACCCTTGCAGAAAGCCTTCTCGCAGGATCGTTAATGTGTTCGTCCAGAAGCTTAAGGCTCTCTGCAAGAACCTGCGCAATAACCTCAAGCGTGTTCATTTTACTTTGTATCCATAGTAGTATGGTCTTTTGCAAGGATTAAGCCAATTCCTGCCATAATAGCGCTTATAACAGCATTCCAGTCAACTGGAGCACCACCACTCACCATTACTTTGACAGCACCAATTATTGCGCTCAGGATTGTTAAAACCCCTAATATAGTAGTTTTGTAGCTTTTCATAGTATTACCTCCTATGGCCTAAGTGATTTAAAAAACAAATAGAAAGCAATTGCAGCAACTACAATTGCTCCTATAGCCAAAATAGTTATTATGATTGAAATTACCGTTAACACTTGTTTTTCCTTTCCATAAGGATTGTTATTAGCCTTTCCCTGAGCTCCTCCAATTCCGGTTTTCCATTACATACCGCAATTGTTAGTTCGGTAAGTATGTGTTTTATACTTGCTATCTCTGAAGCTAACCAACCAAACAACTTCTCGTGCTGGTCACAATATCTATTGTGCCTATTGTTTAGCAACTTTATTACTGATAACGATATAGCAAAGCTCGTGCCAACTATCGCAACTGCCTCAGGGTAACCAATCATAGCCGTCCTCTTTGCAAACGGTTAACTTACCTTTTTCCAAGCAGACAATTGTATCAAGCCACTCTTCAAGCTTAATCCAAACTGCCTTAACCTTCTCCCAATCCTTTTTCTTTTCTGCCAACCTGAGCTCACATAGAGCAGGGACAAGCACCTCTCGGAGTCTGGTAGTGGTAATTACCATCTTCATACCTTCTCCTTTAAGAAAATATGTCCTCCTATTCTTATGGTTTCTATCATATTGTTAGCCCAAGAAGGTTTATTAATGGTATTTGCAAAATAGTGTGTTGCACCAAAGGTAACATCGAGAATAGATTTGTTGATAACTCCATAAGCAAGCCATCTGCACTGCTGAAAAATTCCGGAAGTCTCTTGTGGGTCTTTTCCATCTACTATTGCTTGAGCTATTTTTTCAAGGATACTTCTATTAGGGTCGTTTGTATTAAAGCAACTAAACTGATAAGGTTGTAAGATAACATCAGAATAAGGTTTTCCGGATTTCCTTACTCGATTTCTAACTACGCAACCCACCGCTACCTGTCCTAATAATCCTTCACCTCTTGCCTCACCATACATAAGCAAGCCTAATAAGTCACCATCTTGAAGTTTTCTAAATAGTTCGTTCATAGCTTATGGCAAAATAAATTGATAACAATATCTTTTTACTTCATCATACTTCCAGGGAACATCTACTATAGTTCCGTTATCAAGCAGATAATATTCATCTCCAAGCTTAACTTTAACCGCCGAGTGACTCCACTCATATTTTGACCTTGCTTGACAATGAATAGCTTCAGCATCAAAGCCAAGTTCCTTCAATAGAGCCACTTTCTTTTCAGAATTAATTTTACAATCTCCACTCTTCTTTCCAATATGATAGTTTACCCAATCGTTGACTTCTGTGAGCAAGAATTCATTTTTTGGCATTGTTTTCCAAGTATCAACTGGAGGAGTGTCTGAAGTGACTACCCGCCAGTTAGACCGAAAGCCAGCGCAACCAATTAAAGTTAAAAACATTAATGAAATTAATAGCTTTTTCATACCGTGTCCTCCTCAGGAAAAGGATAAGGAAATTGTTTTCTAATTTCATCCTTTTTCTGTAACCACTTAGCTTTTAGCATATCGCCTTTTACATTATCGCCTCTTAAATAAGCCTCCTGCATCTCAAAAAATAAGTAGTCGGTTTGTTCTTGATATAGCGCTTGCCGATTAAGTCGCTCGCCTTGATTAGGTTTGTATTCTTCTTCCATAGCATACCTCCTTACCATTCTTGGATAACCCATAAGTGTCCTAAAAGAAAATAAGCATCAACTCCACCAGCTGCACCGTTAATAATACTCAATACAAAGTAATTATTTGCGGTAATATTAACAGGCACAGCATTTCCTGTAAGTGTTCCTTTTAGTACTCCATTTACCCAAAATTCTACCCTTGAATTAGGGTAGTGGACTATTTTTACTCTTGCAAGCTTATTGTCTACCAAAGTAATTAGCGTATCTGTAGTTCCTCTTGTTGTCCCGTAAGCTTCTCCAATCATAGTATAATTATTTATTTGGATGCCTAATCCAACATTGGCAAGCTGTCCTTCAGTATTTGTGTGCTTAAGTTGAGCTCTTGCTATTACTTGATTATCGCTACCAATTCTATAAACCAAGAAAGTTATTTCAATTTTCTTAGTAAAATCTACTCCCCTAATCTGCATATCACCACTATTAAGACTATAGAAACCAGTGTATCTAAGCCCTCTACTATTTGCAGTAGTGCCTGTGTTAACAATTACTTCTGAAGGGTCAGACCCTCCTCCACCACTCCCAGCATTGCTTGCAGCCCAACCAACAAAATCTGGTCTCAATAACTTATGTTTATCAAAAAACCCAAAATCAACTTGCGTTTTCTTAGTGTAAAGCGGTATCATAACTAAGCCTCCTTTAAGTAAACATAAACCGTTACTCTTGCCCCATTAACACTATTGCCACTTATATTCAAGGTTAGCTTTCCAGCAAACTGATACATACCGTATAAGTCTTGATAAGGAAAGTAAGGCACTGCATTTCTTTTTTCCGAAGCTCCTAAGTTTGCAAGCGCTCCCCCCATAACATCTATTCCTAAGCCATCGGTTATGGTTATGCTATAGTTAGCAGTAGGATTAGGAGTGCCGGGAACTACTACTACCCTTG
>Ga0078972_1016057_pt1 | contig 11224 bp, 6 predicted proteins | sample YelNatPaOPGAMG01_FD_67568 | JGI IMG/M metagenome (GOLD analysis project Ga0078972, IMG submission 67568) | Hot spring thermophilic microbial communities from Obsidian Pool, Yellowstone National Park, USA - OP-RAMG-01 (SPADES assembly) (version 2) | ecosystem: Environmental > Aquatic > Thermal...
CTGTTCAACCGACAATAACAGTAATATCACCTAACGGAGGAGAGACATGGCAAACAGGAACAACACAAACAGTCCTGTGGTCATCACAGGGCTCTGTCGGTAATGTTAATATTGATTTATCAACAGATGGTGGCACGAATTGGACAACACTATCATCAAATACACTAAATGATGGTTCACAAGCAGTAACAGTTCCGAATACACCAAGTTCAACATGCAGGATTCGTGTTCGTGAACCAGATGGGACACCATCTGATATATCGGATAATAATTTCACAATATCAACAACACCGCCACCACCAGGAATAACAGTTATATATCCCAATGGTGGTGAGACCTGGACAGTAGGTGAAACAAGAACAGTTCAATGGACAAGTCAAGGTTCAGTAGGTAATGTCAATATTGATTTATCAACGAACAGTGGTTCAACCTGGACAACACTTGTATCAAATACAGCGAATGATGGTTCACAGACAATAACAGTTCCTAACACACCGAGTTCAACCTGCAGGATAAGGGTTCAGGAGCCAGATGGTTCACCATCAGATATAACAAACAGTAATTTCGCGATACAGTCAGGAGGCGGACCCACAGAACCAATAATCAGTGTTAGCACAACAGTTCTTGTTTTTGGGACACTTGATGCAGGACAGACAGCAACATTAACATTTGATATAACGAACATAGGTTCAGGGACATTAACAGGGACGCTAACAACAGATCAGGAATGGATAACAGTTGATCCACCATCGTTTAGTATTCCAGGGCAGTCAGTGACACAGACAATCAATGTAACAGTAGATAACAGTGTTTTGAACCAGACAGAAGGTGAATGGACAGGGAAGATATTGATTGATTCAAATGGTGGGACAGTGACAGTAGATGTGATATTGACAGCGACCTGTGTATTAGTAAAACCGAACCCGTATAATCCGAATAAAGGTCTATTAACATTTTTTGGTGATGGAATAGTTCCAGGACAGACAACAATAAAGATATACACACTCTCAGGTGAATTAGTGAAGCAATTAAGACCAGGAACAGGTAAAGAAATAGTATGGGACGGTAAAACAGAGAATGGCATACCAGTTACAAGTGGAATATATTTGTATACATATGAATCTCCGAAAGAGAAAGGTATTGGTAAATTCACAGTAATAGTAAAATAAAAGTGACGGAGGTAATTTATTTTAAGCATTGACATTGTTAATGCAATCCGTAGTTAATATGGAATCCATCATAAGTGAAGATGTGAGAATAGATAAACTTTAACATTAATAATGCACAGTTCATATAGATTGATGTATAGGACTGTTTGTTATTTAATCTTTTTGAACTACAAATTTAAGTGTAGAGATAATTAATATCATATTCTAAAAAAGCAGAAACTCAATATGAATAGTTATATAGAAAATTGGTTCAAATAAATATACATTTCCTTTTTTAACTAATAATCCTGCAATAAAAACAAAAACTTATATATTATCTCTCCTAACTAATCTCAGTCAATAAATCAGTACACAAATTTTTTTGATTAGTAATAGGCATAAAATTATTACTGATGATTACTTTTTAGTAAGTTATTCTTAGATAAATAATACTATATTGATAATAATACTAATTGAATTTCAAGATAGTATATAGTTGCAGTTTAAGTTTATGTTATTATCCAAATAGGACAGAAAGACAAGAATATTATTATAATTATGTTTATTATATGAAAATTATTATAATTTTTGCTGTCCAGAAAAATTAGACATTATTTCAAAAATTTAATATACTATTTTAGTAGGTAGAATATAAGGTTATTATAGAAAGTAAGAATTAAACGTTATTCTAACAAATAATAAATAGTGTAACAGAAAATAGTAATTTATTATAAAACAATTTATATGAAAAAAATATTTTCAGAGATATTTTTTAGGGACCCGGCAATTAGATTCCCATCATTAGATGGAATAAGAGCACTTGCTATAATTTCTGTTATTGTATTTCATGGGTTTTTTCTTGTAGGTGATGCTTTAGAAGATAAAATAAAATTAATTGAATTTATAAAGCAGTTACCTTGGTGGCTGAAATGGACATATAGTGGTCATTATGCGGTTGATGCATTTCTTGTGCTCAGTGGATTCTTGTTATGTAGCGCTCTTTTTACTGAATATCAGAGAAATAACAATATTAATTTAAGATGGTTTTATGTAAGACGTATATTACGTATTTATCCTCTCTATATTTTTGCGCTGTTTATTTTTGTTTTGAATGATTTCTCTACTCTGAAATACGCAATAATAAGTTTATTCGCATTAAATAACATTATCCCGACCGATTATATGCTTAACTTAAATTGGTTAATAGCGGTTGAATTACAATTCTACTTAGTAATTCCATGGATTGTGCTACTATTAAAACGGAGTAAATATCCTATATTCTGGTTCGTTTTATTTCTTTTGTTTTCGTTAACATGGCGTTTATGTTTTATAGTAACAGAACCACGAATTTACAATCAGACAGTTCTTGAAGTATTCATATTTAGAAAATACGACCTTATTCTTCATTATTGGAAAAATATTTATGTTTTACTTCAAAGTCGTTTCCCTGCTTTTCTTTGTGGTATATTTACTGCTTGGTTATGGGTATATCATAAATCTACAGTATATAAACTTTTTAATAACAGATTCAGTTCAAATATTATTTCGGTATTGACTATATTTGCTATTTTTATCCTGTTTTCTTTTAATATAGAGTGGACAGCAGGAATAGATTTCAGTAAAATTATAACAAAAATATTTTATATAGTTTCGCTCGTTTGTAATAGTTTCTTCACAAGTATTTTATGTTCTATTATTATACTTTTGACGATATCCGATACCAATAAAAATTATTGGATTACTCGTATCCTATCAACCAATTTTCTTTACCCTATAGCAAAAGTATCATATTCAATGTATCTTTTTCATTTAGCATTCATGTATTTCGGCAGAAGAATTTTTTTACATGGTGATAGAGTAAGTTCAGTTAGTCTACATAGTGTTTTATTGATTATTTTATTCACCATTGTAACCAGTTTTATTTTCGGGATTATAACTTATTCTGTAATTGAACGTTGGTTCTTAACAGGTAAAATTAAACAATACTTGGAACAAAAACTAAGTTAAAAATGAGATAAAATCATGGATACAAGGAAGTGGATAGATATATCAATGACTATTAAATCAAATATGGTTCACTGGCCAGGTGATTCGCCAGTTAAAATAACTAAATTAAAAGATATAGAAGATGGGGATGATGTTAATATTTCATGTATTTCAATGAGTTCTCATACAGGAACACATATTGATGCGCCATTACATTTCATAAATAAAGGAAAAGAAATAGATAAAATATTTGGATATACTAACAGGAACAGCAAGAGTAATAACTATTAATGATAGTGTATCTATTAAATCTACAGAACTACAAAAATATAATTTATGTAAGGGCGAAAAAATATTATTAAAAACAAGAAACTCGGATAAAGAATGGGAATTTAATAATTTTTATAAAGATTATATTTATCTGACCGAGACAGCAGCAAAATATTGTGTAAAAAAAGGAATATCAATGATAGGTATCGATTATTTATCAATTGGTAGTTTTATTGGTGGATCAGAAACTCATAAAATATTATTGAATGCAGGAATATGGATTATAGAAGGATTAAAACTCAATGGTATAAGTTCTGGTAGTTACGAATTTATCTGTCTTCCACTTAAGATATTTAAATGTGATGGTGCTCCCGCAAGAGTAATTATTCGTAAGAAACTACATAAATAAGAATAATAAATAAAATTTAGTATTATTTAAAATTTTTTATTTCTTTTTTTAGAAATTTTTTTTGGTTTTATTTGTTTAATTTCTGTTGGTAAACCATTTTTTTCTAATAGTTCAAGGAACGGGTCAGGATCAAGTTCTTCAACATTAACCATTGTTTTAACATCCCAGATACCTTTTGCTATAAGAATAGCAGTCATTGCTGCGGGAACACCAGCAGTATAGCATACAGCCTGTGCTTCAACTTCCTTATAACATTCCTGATGGTCACAAATATTGTAAATAAAAACTTCTTTATATTTACCATCTTTCTTGCCTTTAATAAGTGTTCCTATACATGTTTTTCCTTTATAATTAGGTGCTAATGATAATGGGTCAGGAAGTAATGCTTTTAAAACTTTTAATGGTACGACTTCCACTCCTTCTGCTGTCTTAATAGGTTTTTCTGAAGTCAAACCTAAATTTGTTAGAACATTAAAAACATTTATATAATGGTCACTGAATCCCATCCAGAACCGTATAGTATTTGCATCAATATTTTTTGATAACGAATGAAGTTCATCGTGACCATTTAAATATACAGTATATTTACCTATAACAGGGAAGTCGTATACCATTTTTATTGAATGAACTTTTTCTTCAACCCATTTTCTGTCAATCCATGTCCATACTTTCTTAAATTCTCTAAAATTTATTTCTGGATCAAAATTAGTAGCAAAATATTTACCGTGGTTACCAGCATTTACATCCATTATATCAATTATATCAATCTTATCAAAAAGATGTTTAACAGCATAAGCGCAATATGCATTAACAACTCCAGGGTCAAATCCAGCTCCTAATATAGCTGTGATACCTTTTTCTTTACATCTATCTTTTCGTTTCCATTCATAATTAGCATACCATGGTGGATTTTCACATACTTTATCTGGTTCTTCGTGGATTGCTGTATCGATATATGCTACTCCTGCTTGAATACATGCTTCCAATACAGACATATTTATGTATGCTGTTCCGAGATTAATAACTATTTCTGACCCGGTTTCTTTAATGAGTTCGATCATCGCAGGTATATTCATAGCGTCTATTTGTCTAGAGTATAATTTTTTAGTTTTATCTTTGATATTTTTTTTTCTATGAATACTCTCAATAATAGCATCACACTTATGCTGTTTTCTGGATGCAATACATATGTCACCTAAAATATCATTATTCATTGCGCATTTATGTGCTGCAACATGCGCAACACCACCTGCTCCTACAATTAAAACATTTTTTTTCAAGATACATCACCTCCTCAAATATTATTTTATTTAAAAATTATTTTTTATTTCAATATTTTTTTCAAAATACAACTTAGTTTATTTTTATTAAAAACCTTTAAGATAAATTATTTACAAAATCTTTATAATTAAAACTGCGAATAATTTCCAATGAACCATTTAATCTTTTAACAACTATTGAAGGCATTTGGAGTCCATTAAACCAATTTTTTTTGACCATAGTATAGCCACCTGCGTCATCAATTCTAATTATTTCACCCACTTTTAACGGTGATTTAAAATTATATATTCCGAATATATCACCAGCAAGACAAGATCTACCAGCAATCATATATTTGAATTGTCCTTTGTCACTATTTTTTATTTTTGCATTTGTTCTGTAGACAAGTAAATCCAGCATATGTGCTTCTATTGATGCATCAACAATAGCGATATTTATTTTGTTATGAATAATATCTAATATTTTAGTGACAAGTTCTGTTGACTGTGTTACAGCAGTTTCTCCTGGTTCCAAGTATACTTGAACCCCAAATTCCTTACTAAATTCTTTTAATTTTTTACAAAATTTTTCTAAAGGGTAATCATCTTTTGTAAAATAAATTCCACCACCCAAACTAACCCATTCCAATTTTCTAAATAGGTTACCATATTTATTACTTATAATATCCAAGTTAGAACAGAAATTCTTAAAATTATCATTTTCACAATTGAAATGGAACATTACCCCACTTAATAAATCTACAACTTCTATTATTGATTTTTCATCAATGACCCCTAATCTTGAATATTTGCGACATGGATCCGCTAAATCGTAATCAGAATAACTTACACCAGGATTTATCCTTAATCCTATTTTAAGTTTCCGAACATAATTATAGAACATTTTTAATTGTGATATTGAGTTAAAAATAATCTTATCAGCATATTTTTTAATTATCTTAATATCGTCAATTGAATATGCTACACTATATACTTGAACTTCTTTACCAAATTTTTCGTATCCTAAACGTGCTTCATAAGGTGAACTACTTGTTACACCATCCATATATTTATTCATAAGGTTAAAAACAGACCAAGTAGAGAAACATTTTAATGCTAATAAAGATTTAGTACCAGATGTGTCTTTTAGATACCTTATTTTTTCTAAATTTTTTAATAATTTAGATTCATCAATTAAATAATAAGGTGTTTTCAGTTCCATAATTATTTTTAAAATCCAATTTGAATATTATTTATTCCTTTTTTAGTTAGTTTTATTATAATTTTTTTCTCATTTTCATTAAACGAATATTTAGATTCTTTGTTGTTAATCTTAACATAAACAGGTTTTTTTATTGAATAAGCAACAAAATTACCATTATCACTTATATCTAAATCAAACCGAGAATTATCAATTTTTTTAAGTGATTTAATACATCCACCACTATTGTATTTATCTTCTAATCCGATTACTGCAAATCCGTCATCAATAGGTGAGATAGTGTATATTTCAAAAGATAAAGAAGTTAGTTCAATAGGAATTGAATCAGAAACTTTAGCGAATATAAGTTTTTTTGTATTATGAGCATATACTGCGAAATTTTCTCCTGTTATTTTTTCTATATCACTCGGACTTATATTACCAGTTATAGTTTCATTTTCCTTTTCTTTGCCTGGATAGTAAAAATTAAAGACAGCCAAAACATAATTATAGGTATTGTTATTAAATATTTTAAACAATTTTTTATCTTTAAATGGGTCAATAAAAATAGAATCTCTTGTTGGTAGCGCAGGATTAACTGGTCTTGGAACAGTTCCATCTGATAAAACAAGTTTTTTCAGAATATCAATATTATGTTCTTCTGGTTTATCAGTAACATAAACAGGACCACCACTAATTGCTCGTGCAGCAGCATGCATCTCTCCTGAATGATAACCTGTTTCAAACATATCCCAATCAGGATAACAGAATTCGCTTGTCCATAAATTATTAATAGAATTATAATATATATGTTTATCTTCACCTTTTGCTAAATTAGGATTAAAATCACATGAATTGCGCATCAAATTAGTATCATATAAAGTGTAGATTATGTCGTTTACACATGACATACAATTTATTAATCTACCATTGAAATATTTAATTACTGATTTTTCTAATGCATTCCTGTATTCCTGGACTAATTTAACTCTTCCCCCTTTCCCCTCTCCCAATATAACGAGTGTTGCCTGATTATCAACTTTTATTCCATCTACTCCCATATCCAATAGCGTTTTATTATAAGTATCAAAATAGTAAAATGCATCTTGTGGTATAACGAACCCTTTTTTCATAGTATAATCTTTTATTTGTTTTTCGTTTAATACTTTCATTATTGTTGGAGTAAGAGTTGGTGTTACATCTTCAACATGTAAATTTGGTGAAATATTTTTATCTGTTCCATTCCAGTACCCAAGTATATTATACCAAACAAAAAAATATTTAATACCATATGTCTGTTTAATATCTCTAATAATTTCACCTAAATTAGTAAATTTTTCGTTCGGACCGAACCCTTTCAATTTGTAAGTAGTATTATCCACATCCTGCCATCCATCATCAAGAATAACGAATTTTGGGTTTATTTTTAGAGATTTAAATGATTCTAATCCTAACTCAAGTTTTTCTTTATCAACACTTGAATAAAAAGCATTCCAAGTGCACCAACCGAAATAATCAAGTATTTCTGGAACAGGTTTTTCTTCACGCAATCTACCTGTTCTTATTCTATTTATTATACTGCGTGCAGAATTTTTCAATAAATAGAATGGGTCATTACCAAGCGCAATGAATAATCCTGTTAATGTATCAGTTGATGTCTGAGTATCATTGGACTCCGCGCTTACTATTAATTCATTATTCTGAGTTGCTTCAATAGAGCAACGAAAATTGTTATCAAGTATTGGTATCCAGACAACATAATCATTATTATCCAATTGTGTTAGTAAGAACTGTGTATCAGATGGTATTTCACTAATCAATTTACCTGTTTTTGGGTATAACCAGTAAATATCTGTTGTATGACCACAAACAAAATTTTTTGTAGATACAGGTTTACCTACAAGAAACTGTTTGTATGAGAATTTTTCTTTGGAAGTAAATTTTAAGAAAACACCTATTCCATTTAAATCCTTTTCCAAACTGATATTTGATTGGACCTCAGTTAAAATAGGCGTATTATTAATAATTAGTTTATTTTGTTGGATTTTAGCAATCTCTGTTTGTTGACAATAAAGTTCCATAGTAGTTAATAAAAAGATTAATAAAAATTTTCCTATCAATATTATTTTTTTCATAATCTTTTCCTGTTCCTTCCTTTTTAACAATTTTCATATTATTATATAAAAAAATATTAAATTTTTTATCTCATATCTATTTTATAACAGTAAATTTTCCTACTCCTTTTTCTTTTGGTGATTCATAAATATATAAATATATTCCATTTACAACAGTTTCATCGTTTTCATTTTTACCATCCCATGTTATTTCGTTAGCAATTTCTATTTCCGTTTTAGAAATTTGGTTTGTTTTAATATTAGGTGATATATTATTCAGTGACTTAACTAATTCTCCAGATAATGTGTATATTTTTATTGTTGTTTTGCCAGGAACTATTCCTGAACCGAAAAAAGTTAATTTACTTTTCTCGGGATTAAATGGGTTTGGTTTAGTTAAAACACATACAGCAGTTACTTCAATATCAATAGAAGTTGAGCCACCATTTGAACTTATATTAATTTTACCTGTATACTGACCTTCTAATTTATTAAGTGTTTTTCCGTCAATTGTTACTGTAACTGTAACATTGTTACTATTAAAATATTCTTGATCAACTTTAATCCAATCCTTATCTGTTGTAATAGTGCCACTTAAAGTTCCACCTGAAATATTTGTTATATTAAATGTTAAACTTACTACAGAATCAGGTTTTATTTCACCGAAATAAAGTTTGTTAGGTGTAACAGAAATAATAGGTTTATTTGTTATAACAAAACTACTGATAATAAAATTGTAATCAGACATATCAGAAGGCGACCCTGTTATTGATTCAACTTTAATTTTACAACTATTACATGGAGAAACAAAAGCAGGTATTTTTTGTAGCCCGTCATTAGCTGTATTTGAGACAAGTTTTGACCACGATGTTCCTGAATCTGTTGACAAGTATATATCAACATTACCTACTGCTCCTTGACTTTCCCAATTAACAGTATATTCTAATCCTGTAAACCATATTTCGTTACCGTTAGGAGATATTACTGTTATACTTGATTGTATCGGCGAACCACTTGTAGTTATTGATACACAATTAGAAATCGGGGACCAATTTAATACTTCATCTCCTGTCCTTACCACAAAATAATATGTTGTTCCTGATACTAATCTGTTTACAACACAATTCTGTATTGTTCCTGATTGATTAACAGATGGTTTTTCCGTATATTGAATTGCATTATTGAAGTCATTTTCAGTTATAATAGGTGTGAATGAATATCGTAAATCATAGATGGTTGCTGTTCCAATTGGACCATCATCACCCGGTGCTGTCCAGGTTAATATTACACTATTTGATGTATAACTACTAACTGCTAAATCTGTTATTTTTGAGGGTGCAATTATATCACTTGAGCCACTACTAAAATTGACAACCCAGTTAATAGTTGTATTTTCAGGTACAACTGTTAATTGAATTGTTCCATCTGCATTATTATTAACTTGCATTGGTTTAGTATCAGCAAAAGCATTTACCAAGTTATATTCTGGTGGAACGAAAAGAACCATTGTATACGGTATATTTCTAATTAAAGTATTTGAAGTCCCAGTAAGTTGTTTTGAATCATTAATCCATACAACATTTTCTAAATCAACACCACCTTGTGTAATATGACGGTCAGTAGAAATTATTTGTGGTATAGAAAGTTTTGGTACAAAAGATAGAACATAGCAATCATGTCCTGGAACTTGGAAAACTTTTGATCCTGAATATATACCAAGATAATTTTTGTTCCAGAAATCATATACAAGAAACTCTTGAGATGGTGAGACATCAAGATGTTTTTGGAATTCAACAGTTATATTTTTTTGTGATGTATCCCAATTTATTACTGAAACAATATAATAATTACCCCAGTTTTTATTTATATCAAGTACAAAAATATTAGGAAAATCTGTTGTATCAACTTCATGTTCAAATAAATCAGCAGGTCGTGCTGCAACACTGTATGGAGGAGCAATCTTTTTCAATAATTCCAAACGATTTTCTGGTACTTCATCTGTATTCCAAAATCTATCTGGTATAAATATACTTCCACCTGATAATCCTCCTATTGTTGCCCATATTTTCGCTTCACTGTCAGTAAGGTCAGGTTTCTTAACATGTATCTGGTCAATATCTGTTATCCATATTTTTCTGTTCATATACCACTGAACCGATACTGCTCTAACAGCACGTCCTATACTATGAACCGAGTAATTGAAATTAGGTGCGACATCATCTCCTGAACGAATACCATCAATTAAACCTATTGCATCCCACTGTCTTCCATTACTATATAGAAAAAATGTTCCTGGTTTCATACTTTTTCTAAATAGACCGTAAGCTGTTCGCATTTCTTCAGGAGTTCCGTTACCGAATAATCTACTCATAAAATCAAATTTTATATAATCAAATCCCCAGTTATTGGTTATTCTATCTGTTAATGTTGGTGCCCATGCAACAAAGTCAGGGTCAGAAACATCATATTTACCACAACCATCACAATCAGCAGGTGCAGGATTAATGAATTCTTTATGTTGACAACCCCAACAAATCTGTCTCCAATCCGGGTCATCTTCATCCATAAGTGGTCCTATCCATAAACCTGCTTTCAATCCGCGGCCGTGTATTTCGTCAACAACATATTTCATTGCATCGTTATCAGTAGGACCACCATAAAATTTCTCATTAGCCCACCATGAACCAGAACATCGCCAACCGTATTGCCATCCATCATCAATCTGTAGTAATGTATATCCATATTCGCGTAATCGTGTAGATACAAGTTGGTCCGCTATTTCTAATACATCTGATAACGAAATAGAATTATTATAAGCATTCCATGTACAGAATCCA
>Ga0078972_1016060_pt1 | contig 11222 bp, 16 predicted proteins | sample YelNatPaOPGAMG01_FD_67568 | JGI IMG/M metagenome (GOLD analysis project Ga0078972, IMG submission 67568) | Hot spring thermophilic microbial communities from Obsidian Pool, Yellowstone National Park, USA - OP-RAMG-01 (SPADES assembly) (version 2) | ecosystem: Environmental > Aquatic > Thermal...
TGGTGAAAGAGCTGCATGGTGAACCGGGATCGCGCGTATGTTGGAGCCTCGATTCGAGTATGCGGCCCGTGCGCGCGCGGACTTTTCACTCGACCAATATGCGGCCCGTGCGCGCGCGGACTTTTCGCGGGTATACAGTGCCACTCCGCATCATACCCGATGCGGCCCGTGCACGCGCGGACCTTTCGGCTGGTTGCATGACCATGAAATATAAGAGCTTTGAGGAATGTGATAGATGCCCAGTATGCGGCGCTCTTATGCCGTTTGGACCCAAAGTTCACGGTCCATTATGCCATTTGTATCGGCAAGGAGGTTATGATGAATGTCGAACTGAGTGCGGAGGATCTGAGGGTTCTCCTAACGAGATTTATGATGAGCCAGACGCGGCTCGCCAACGAACTCGGCGTGAGGCCGGAGACCGTATGCCGGTGGAGCCGCGGGAGGACGAAAATCCCGAACCCGACCAGGTTGGCGATTCTCGGGATTTTCAAAAAACTGTATGATATGTCTGGAGGCGGCTATGGGCCTGAGGTGGAACGCTGTCTCAAACAGCTCTAATGTCGGGCACATTGCGAGAGATGAAAGTACGGGCGATATATACGTGCAGTTCCTCGACGGCTCGATCTATAGATATCCATATGCCACCCAGCAGCATTGGGATGATTTATTGAAGGCCGAGTCCAAGGGTCGCTATGTCCATAGGGTCCTCCAAAGGGAGTGCGGGTATCAAAAAGTCGCCGACAGGGTCAAAAAGGATAACGAACCCATTTGATCGCGACATGATTCCTATACCCGACCGCAAGGCCTGGCTGAGGATTAAGGCCCGCTGCACCATTATATGGGAGACCAAGCGGTGCAAAATTTTCAGGGACGAGATGGGGAGGTTGTGGCGGGCCATGCCTGGATATAAGGCCGCCTGGAGGATCTATGAATGAATGGGACAGCGTAGACCGCCAGAGAATCGACAACATGCTCCGCGAGATGAATCCCTGGTATGAAAACCACTCCAAGGAGCTGATTGAATCGATTTCCTCGGCCACCGCTGAAAAGGTCGCCGACCTGCTTGCCTCCAAGCTCGACAAGATTTTCGAGGATTTTTGCAAGATTGCTGCGGTCGGCGTTGTGGTTGAGGCGCGGAAATTTTTCGACGAAAACCGCGCCGACATTGCCACGGCCATCGGTGCGGCTGTCGCCGAAAAATGGGTTCTGAATAAAAAGGGAGGCGACAGATGACCGCACTCATCATTGCCCTGTCGGTCCTTTTGTTATGCGCCGCCGCCTTCGTTTACGTCCTAATCAGGCTGCTGATGGCCATTCTGAGCCTCGATAGCGCTATCGCGCGCGAGATATTCGCCCTGAGGTCCGGCAGGCCGCTGGCCAACTATAACATCGGGGCCGCAATGGCCGCCAAGCCGACCGAGGGTGCGTTCGAGCCGACGACCGACGAGGAGGCCGCGCTCTACGAGATAGCGCGGCGGGCCAAGGCCGAGGGCATGTCCGACGAGGAAATCGCCGCCTTTATCAAGCAAGGGATTGGGGCCAGTGCCGACTAGGCCCTTGTCAGTTTCACAAACGGAGAAACCGAGATGGCTGTGTTAAAAACCTACGTGTGCGACTGCTGCGGTGCCATAAAAAAAGAGTCGAACAGCTGGTACGTTATCATCACGACCGATTACCCAGAGTTCATGACCCTGACTACATTCGAGGCAGCAAAGCGGCGCAGCATTGGCTATCCGCGCGTCGATCTCTGCTCCCGACAATGCGTGGCAAAGAAGGTCGAACAGTTCCTAGAGGCTGCGTCCGGGGGCCATCATGGTAGGACCGAGAATGGCGACGACCTCTCCAACCGTTAGAGACGCGGATGTGCAACCAAGACGGCTTGGTGATGTGATAAGCACGAGATGGTATGATGAAGTTCGGCTCGCTCTTTGCCGGTATTGGTGGTTTTGATCTCGGTCTCGAGAGAGCCGGGATGACCTGCCTGTGGCAGGTTGAGATCGATGACTACGCAACAAAGGTTCTCGAAAGGCATTGGCCGAACGTCAAGCGATTCAGGGATGTTCGGGAGATCAAGGAGGGTGACCTTGAACCAGTCGATCTCATCTGCGGTGGATTCCCCTGCCAAGACATCAGCACGGCTTCAAAAACGCGCGCCGGAATTCGCGGCGAGCGCTCTTCTCTGTGGGGAGAATTTGCGCGAGTTGTCGGAATGCTACGGCCTAGATACGTCGTTATTGAAAACGTGCCCGCCATTCGCGGTCGCGGGCTTACCCTGGTCCTACAGGATATCGCTGCGCTCGGGTATGATGCGGAATGGCATTGTGTTCCCGCTTCGGCCATTGGCGCGCCTCACCAGCGAGACCGTATCTGGATCATCGCGTACCCAGCCGGGACTTTTCGGCGACCTATCCTCGTCCGGCCACCATCGCCCGATGATGCCGACATTGACGGCGTCGGACTGCACGGGAGGTCAATGGAATGCTCACCGCAAAGGAAGCCCGAACCTGAGGACGGTTCTTCGCATGCCAACCCTCTGCGCCCGCGACTGGAGAACGGGCCGGAAACTGGATCAGAGGGGGAAGCGCCGGCCCTATTGGATGCTGCCGGACGCTGGATTTACCGAGGAGCAGTCCGCGAGCCCCTCGCAGAATTCGCAAGGCTGCGAGGCGAGCGCACCCATTGGTCCGTTGAACCCGGAGTGGTGCGAATGGTTTATGGGGTTCCCAATCGGGTGGACAGAATAAGATGTCTCGGGAATGCCGTGGTGCCGCAAATGGCCGAGTGGCTCGGGCGGATGATCATGGCCGCGGATTTGCATGTGTTGCCTAGCAATGAAGGCAAGTAGAAAAAGCTCTTTAACAACCCTCACCCAAAAGGGGGAACCATGAGGTTCAAAATGATCGCTGTTACAACATCGCTATTTGTTTTGCTGTCCGCGTCGGCTCTGTCCGCCGCGCAAATTACGCTGGCATGGAACCCGAACGACCCGGCTGAGCAGGTCAGCAAATACACCATATATCAGAAGGTCGGGTCCACATATAACAAGGTCAAGGACGTCCAGGCGTCCGCGTGCACGGCAACCGAGTGCCGAGCGACGCTGGATGGGGTTACGCCCGGGGTCTATACGTATGTCGTGACCGCATCGAATGCCTGGGGCGAGAGCGGCTATAGCAACGAGGTCACGACGCCGCCTCCGGTTAGCGCGCCTAGGAACGTGATCATAACAATAACGATCACCATAACCACTCCGTAGTTTTCTCTAACCGTTGGAGGTGTTATAATGCCTCCGGATGAATAGGCGGAACGAGGAACTCAACGACGCTATAGACGCACTGGATGAGAAGCTCGCCTCGTGCGGCTTCGACATCCAGAAGGCATGGGCATCCCTCACCGATATCGAGCTGCAATTCATCATCAGGGAGATTGCCAGATGCCTTAAAGATCCGAGATATTATCTCGAGAACTATCACACCATCAGAACCAAAGGGGCTGTCCTGCAGCCCCTTTGGCCTTTCTGGGACTCTCAGGAACTCGTCATCGAGTCATTCACCCGCCAATATAAAGCAAACCAGCCGATCAGAATAGTCGTACTCAAGGCGCGCCAGCTGGGGATTACGACCATCAGTGTCGCATTAATGAGCTGGATTGTGTTTTTCCGCCCGAACGTTCAGGTCATATCCATGAGCGACGAGGACGAGCGGGTCGAGGTTAACTTCGACATGGCGCGCACGGCTTTCGAAAACCTGCCATGGTGGATGAAGGTCGAGAAGCGCTACGACGTCAGAGGCCAATTGCTCGGCTTTGACAGATCGAAGGACTCGAGGCGCGCTACGTCACCTGGGATGCGTAGCCTTTTCTATTTTGAATCGGCCAACCAGGTTAGTGGCGCCGCATACTCGAAATCCTTATTTGGGGCGCATCTGGCAGAGGTTGCCAGATATAGAAACAGCGCAGCCATAACCGAGGGTATACTCGGGTCGCTGGTCAATTATCCAAGATCGGTAGGGATCATGGAGTCCACGGCTCGCAGGAGCCGGCATTCCACCTGGCACAGAATCGTTAAGGCCGCACAGAGCGGAAAGCTGGGATGGGACTTCATATTCATGGAATGGTTCAGGGAGCCTGGCTACTCGATAGCTGTGCCGGCTGGATTCCAGCGAACGAGCGAGGAGCAGGCGGTAGCCAAGAAGATCGAGGAGGAGACCGGCTACAAGCTCACGGATGGGCAGCTCGCCTGGCGGCGGGCCAAGATGGCCGAGTTTGAGGCCATGGACGGTGACGTCGAGAGGTTTTATCAAGAGTTTCCTGCAACGCCGACGGAGGCCTTTACAGCAACCGGCAGGTGCGCATTTCCTAAGGGCAGGCTGAACCGGATGATGACGGAGTTCTGCAGGCCCCCAAGGTGGCGCGGCGAAATAACGCTGGCTGACGATAACAAGACCTTCAAAACCTACTACGATCCCGGCGGGAGATTGTCGATATGGGAGTTTCCCATACCGAAGGTTGCTTACTATATAGGGGCTGACCCCTCCATGGGCATAGAGGGTGGAGATCCGGCCTGCGCCCAGGTATTGGCGATACCCGATGACCTGAATAAGCCGATCAGGCAAGTTGCTAGGTGGCACGGCTACAGTCCGCCCAGCGCATTTGCTAGGATCTTGGCAGCCCTAGGATATATGTATAACACAGCCGAAATTTCGCCCGAGTGCAACATTGTGACCACGGTGGCATCGGATCTGGTCAAGGTGCTGATGTATCCCAACTGGTACCGCTGGATGCGTGAGGATAAGGCCAAAAACGCCTACTCTAACTGGATCGGCTGGCAAACCACGTGGCGCAATAAATCCGAGCTAATCGCGAGGTTCCGGGAAGCGCTGATGGAATGGACCGTGATTGTCCGCTGCGAGGAGGATATAGACGAGATGCTGGACTTTGTGGAGGAGGAGGAGGGGACCGAGCGCTTCTCCGGGCGTGATCATGATGACGCGGTCATGGCTTTTATGATAGCATATTATTGCGCAACGCAGTTGAGACCGAGATTGACTGGACCCATAGATGAGACGCCGCCGCCCAAGGACCAGGACTATTACAACACCGACTATTCGATACTTCATGATAAGCAGGATTTGGAGTCTACAGGAGTCGATTTCGAAACCCTTTAGAGGAGGAGATATCTATGGCAATCACCAAAAGGGGGAGGCAAGAGATGCGGGACATGTGCCCGAAGTGCCTTATGGATGCCGGCGAGTCGGTCCCCCTGCTGATCAGATTCGGGTCCGGCGAGCCGATCAGATGTGCTCACGGGCACAAGTTTGAGGACCGTGAGGAGCTGTCAAGGCTCATGATGGAGGCCTCAAAGACAGCGATCGGGTTCGTGCAGCGGCCCAAGGACGAGGAAGAGGATTCCCCGGCTGAAAGGCTGGAAGTGGTTGACGAAAAGTCAAAGGAGTCGCAGTCATTGATCCAGGAGCGTGCCGAATCAGGTATATTTATCGATGCAGTGGATATCGCTAGGATCAGCTCGATAGTTGGAAGTTTTTCAGACTCGAGCACGCTCTATGGCGCGATCTATGCACTGAACGAGGAACTCCTTAGGCAGCGGGCTGAGGCCGACAGGCTGCGCAAGACGGTTAGCAATGTCGTCAGCAGCATGGGTGGGAGTCTATCCGTTACCGTTTCCATACCGGAGCGTCATGTCGAGGTGATCAAGGACATTGCCGAGTCGCAGGGACTGGATGTGGCAACGTACCTCAACTCGCTCATAGAGCACGGCATGGATAACGGCTGGTATTACTGAAAAAACTCTAACCGTTGGAGAATTTTAGGATCATGCCGATATACAGCTATTCGTGCCCAAGGTGCAGCAAGAAGGTCGAGATCATCAGAAGCATGAGTGAGGTCGACGACCCTGTGGCATGCGATCAATGCGGCGGAAAGTGCGAGATGGAGTACTCGACCTTCAGCATCGACACGTGGGAGCCGTTCACGACATGCAACATTCTGCCCGACGGCCAGCCGGTGACCATAAAGGGCAGGGGTCAGCTCAGGCAGCTTGAGGCAGAGCATGGGGTGAAATGGCTCAACAAGGACCTAGCTCCCGAGACCGTGCCGCCGTTTAAGGCCCCAGAGGATTAGCCAGTCGCATGGAATCGGTGTGCTATAATCGACTCCGGCGGACGCTATGATGTCTGGATGTGTTTGAGTGACCAAGGATCTCATGGGAGCTATATGCCTGCCTATCTTTTGATCCGTGCAGTCGACAACGGCCCTGATCCGATGGACTACCGGAAAGGCTACATCGTCCATGTCGCCGACCGCGATCAGATCGGGGGAATGCAGGTTCCTCCCAGATTCTGCCAACTGGTGATCTCGGATGTGACACCGGACCAAGTCCGGGATTACCTGAGTGAATGGCGTCTGAGCCTCGACTACGAAATTGTTTCGCAGGATCTCAGCACCGGGTTACGGGGCTATAGCAAACGGAGGGTCTCATCATTATGACATTCACGGTCAAATTCAGCAAGGATCTCGCGCAGCACATCGAATGCATCGTCAACATCGACGGCAAGCAGCGCATATTTGTTCTCGACAAGGCCTGGCTCACAGCACCTCTGAAAGATCTTGGGGTGGATGAGAATATGATGCTGGCTCTTATCATTCGCTTCTTCGCCGCGATGAACAACCTGACCACGGCGGCTGAGATCAGGAGTGCTGTCGAGAGCACGGAGTTCAAGATATGAGCTGCAGGCATTATGGTTATGCGACACATCATCACTTCGGCACATCCAACGGATTTTATCCAACATACAGCAGCTCCGGAGACCTATACACGCTTAACGCGTCGACGCAGAAGCTTGGAGTCAGACTCTATGCATCCAGCGCAGTGCCCATAACGCATGTTGATATGTTGCTTAAATGGGTCGGGGACACTTCGGGGACGCAGTTCAGGATGGGTATATTCAACGAAGCCAGCTGGAGCACTCCCGGAACGACACGATACGGCGGATATACAAACAATTTTTACGGAATATCCGGCGGAACCGGAACGCTGGCATGGTGCAGCGGGTCCGGGGATGCATTGGCTCTGAGCGCGAACACCGGCTCGCTCACCAGCGGGAATTATTATTGGTTGGTCTTGGAATATGTCAGCGGAACGATCGACAGCAGCAACTATGTCGTCCTTACATCATATAATTCTCTTCGATACCCAACGATTTGCCGCGTGGCGCGTTACGACGGCTCATCATGGTATAGCACAAGTTCCGATGCTCCGTATTACCTCGTGGATGCCGACGGCAACATCGACGGTGCTCCTGTGCCGGTGGCCGGTGGATCCGGTGCAGTGCTTCTCCCTTTATACGGAACGACGCGTTATGCCTGGAAAATACAATTAAGGGCGAATATCACCGTCCGATTCGTCGGTACGCACGCCTACAACGCGGTGGGAAGCCCGACCAACCTGACCTATTCTATATTTGAGGGCAACACATACAAGGGCCAGGTGTCCATTTCATCGCTCAGCATGTATCGATATGACATCAAACAGCTGTCAAGCCCCATATCGCTTTCAGCAGGCAGCTATGTTTACGTTGTGGCATCGACCAAGGGCAGCGGGGGCAATGCGTCCAATTACTTCAATATCGAAGCCTATAGCTTTGGGAACGACCACATCCGTCACCTATATTTCAGGGACTCATCGATAAAGTTTGGGACATTTACCGGGCACGCAACGGACGAAACGCAGGACACACCGCACACTTCTTTTATGGAAGAACCCAACTACAAGGCGATGAGGGTACATCCGATGGATATACTGCTCACGGACGAAGCCGACGTTTCGTATCCGTCGGGCGGCGGAACCGGCGGCGGGCTTCCGATTCTGCGACCGTCGATTGTGAGGTGAGGCAATGTATCTCGGCGAATACGAAATCGATGAATATCTGGATCTGGTGGCGACAACGCACAGGTTCTCGTCAGGCGCCGCTTACGACGCGACTTCGATCACGTATCGGGTCTATGAAAACGGAAGCACGACCGAGATCATCACCGACACCGCGATGACGAAATTCGACTCGGAGACCGGGTTCTACTACAACAGAATCCAGTTAACAGCTGCGGCGGGTTTCGAGGTCGGAAAGAGTTATGTCGTCTTGATCAAAGCTACGGTCGATTCCGTTGCCGCGATCGATTGGAGGTCGTTTCGGATAAAATTCCCGGCTGTTGATGTGAAGCGGGTCAACGGCAATGCGCTCGGCACCGCGGCTTCCGGGCAAATCCCCGCGGATGTGCGCTACATGGGCGGATCGGCATTGTCCACGAGCGCAGCCCAGGTCGGCGTCAATGTAGTCCAGGTAGCCGGAACCTCTCAGACGGCCAGGGATCTCGGGGCTCAGTTGGATGCCTCAGTCAGTTCTAGAGCCCCAGCGGCCACGGCTCTGAGCAACGCCACCTGGACCGACACAAAGGCCGGTTACCTAGACGCTGCGATCAGCTCCAGAGCCGCTGAGAGCGGCGGCAACCTAGCCTCCGTGAAGGCCAAGACGGATCAGTTGACATTCACCGCGGCCAACAAGGTCGACGCAACAATTCAGGCAGCCGGAGATTTCGCTCAGGGGGCCGCGGACAAAATCTGGTCTTCATCCTCCAGAACGCTGACTGCTCTGGGCTCAAGCCTAGTAGCCGAGGTCTGGAACGCCCTAACCTCAGGCATGACCACCTCCGGCAGCATCGGCAAGCTCCTGGTGGACGACATCGATGCCACGATCAGCTCCCGAGCGGCTGCCGCAACTGCACTGAGCAACGCCACATGGACCGATACCAAGGCTGCCTACCTAGATGCAGCAATCAGCTCCAGAGCCCCGGAGAGTGGCGGAAATCTCGCCGCCGTAAAGGCTAAAACCGATCAGCTGACATTTACTACCGCAAACAAGGTCGATGCAACGATTCAGGCTGCTGCGGACTTTGCTCAGGGGGCCGCGGACAAAATCTGGTCTTCATCCTCCAGAACGCTGACTGCTCTGGGATCCAGCTTGGTGGCCGAGGTCTGGAATGCCCTCACATCGGGCATGACAACTACTGGCAGCATAGGTAAACTCCTTAAGGATGACATCGATGCCACGATTTCCTCCAGGGCGGCTGCCTCAACCGCATTGAGCAACTCTACCTGGACCGACACCAGGGCGGCATATTTGGACGCTGCGATCTCATCCAGAGCGCCAGCTGCGACAGCTCTTGATAACACGGTCTGGACGAATACCAAGGCCAGTTACCTAGATGCCGCGATCAGCACTAGGGCCGCTGAGAGCGGCGGCAATCTCGCTGCAGTCAAGGCCAAAACAGATCAGCTAGCATTTACGACTGCCAACAAGGTCGATGCAACGATCCAGGCTGCTGCGGACTTGGCTCAAGGGGCCGCGGACAAAATCTGGTCTTCATCCTCCAGAACGCTGACTGCTCTCGGATCCGATTTGGTAGCCGAGATCTGGGACGCCCTGACCTCTGGCATGACTACCCCCGGTAGCATTGGTAAGCTGCTAGCCGAATCTAACAGCGGCGACCCGTGGATGGCGGAAATACCCGGATCATATCCGAGCGGGACTGCGGGATATGTGCTGGGCCAGCTAGGCGGCATCCGCATAAAAAAGGGTGTTGCCTTGGATAACTTTCATGTTCTCATGACGGATCAAGAATATCACCTACCAAAGACGGGGCTTTCCGTTTATGCCCACTACGTTAAGGACGGAGGCTCCCTGGCGACGTGCACCAACCAGGTTTATGAGATCGGTGGCGGGTTATACAGGCTGAGCCTTACTGCAAGCGAAACCGATGGCAACGTGGTAACGGTTCGGTTTACCGCCGAGGGGGCGGACACTAAGTTTGTCACCTTTATAACGCAGCCATGAATATTGAGTGGTCACTAGAATCGCAGCAGATCATATATGGCCTAGCGCACGCATGGAGCCAAACGAGCGATATAAAATATGGCATCGGCGCTCCAGTGCAGGAAGAGGTCGTTTACCACTGGCTGAGGCTTGGCATCAGGGACGGTGTTGATCACGCCTCGGATGTAAGCATCGCTCCCGGAGTAAGGCTAGCCTGATGTTTTTGAGGTACCGGCACCAATTAGGCAGCGTTGTTTATGAAGGGTTGATGTGGAAGCTCATTGCAGGGGAATCAGGGATATGGATAGACAAGTCCGTGCCGGCCCCGCGCCCGATTAGTGTCGGCTCGGCCTTCATGAGATATCACCATCAGCTCGGCAGTGTTGCCTACGATGATTTAGTACGCAATCTTGTTGGCGAAGGGCCGCGGATATGGATCGACAGGTCGATACCTATTCCTCGCTCATGCTTGATTATGTTATGGTTTAGGCGAAGAATGGCTTCAGCTAGGAGGTTTTTTAGGGTATGGAAATATCGCTTGGTAAAATTTCTGTGGCGACTCCAGGGGTGCCGGTTAGGCTCACCTCCAATCTAGAAGATCCGGCAAAACCGCTTTATGTTCATGCCTATGCGATATTAAGGCTGGAGGGAGATGCAGGCAACATCTACGTCCAGACGGATAGCGAAGACCATCGCGACACGCTGTCCAATGTGCTGTCCATTCTGACCTCTAAAAATCCTGCATTTTCCGCCGGTGTCACCATGGAGGTGAATGGATCAAACCTATCCAGAATATGGATAAATGCGGATTATGCCGGGGATGGGGTCCTTGCCGCGGCACTTATTTCCTGATGGTGCTATAATTTCCTGTTGATAAGGAACTGAATATATGGAACTTCCTGCTTGGTATTATTACGACGCATCCGGAACACAGGCGGCCTATCAGATGAGCGAACACGATAAGCAGGTATCCAATTGGTGCGAGGCCGCATACGAGGAGGCTGTCAGCGAACTCGAGGGATACGAGGAAATTCAAAACATCGACCGCTATATCAACTATTTAATGGGCAAGCAGTGGTCCGATAGGCGGCCCAGCTATAAAGCTTCTCCTGTTTCCAACAGGATCTGGACCAACCTCGTCCAGCTGATCAGCTATCTCACTGACATAAGGCAATCCTTCGAGATCAAGTCAAACAACCGTGTCTATGACAAGCATGCTGAAATATTGAACAAGATCATCAGGGCCTGGTTCTTTAACGAAGATATCGACATGATCATGTCGACGATCATAACTTACGCGGCTCTAACCGTTGGATACGGTCGGTTTGTCTGGAACCCGGA
>Ga0078972_1016061_pt1 | contig 11221 bp, 5 predicted proteins | sample YelNatPaOPGAMG01_FD_67568 | JGI IMG/M metagenome (GOLD analysis project Ga0078972, IMG submission 67568) | Hot spring thermophilic microbial communities from Obsidian Pool, Yellowstone National Park, USA - OP-RAMG-01 (SPADES assembly) (version 2) | ecosystem: Environmental > Aquatic > Thermal...
TGGGGCACAAGGACGTGCGGACGACGATGATCTACACCCACGTCCTCCAGCGCGGCGGTCTGGCGGTGCGCAGCCCGCTGGATTTTTAACGAGTCTGGAGCAACCGGTGGACCTCCTCCGGCGAGGACAGGGGACGGGTGGTGGGGAGATGGGAGAAGAAGTCCGGGCGGGATGGCAGAAGGACGGTGGAATTCCGGAGGGACGGGTCCCCTGGATTGGTGGAATCCATCGGTGCTCCTTTCGGGTGGGACATAGGGAACGAAAAAGCGGCCCCGCCGGGACTTGACGGGAGCCGCCTTTTGTGGTATGCTATGGGCGACCTCCGCGCCGATCTGGCCGGCGTGGAGAGTGGCCCTCTGTCGGTGCCGTAACCACCGTCGAGGGCGTTTTTGTTTGGAAAGGTGCAACTCACAATATACCCCAAAAGGGGCAATTTGTCAAACGCGGCCGGACAGGGATTCTGCCGCCTGTTTACCGCTCCCCCCACTCCTCCGCCTTCCCGCTCCTCTGCGCTCTGCTCCCTGCGACTTGCGACCTGCTCTCTGTTACGTTCCTCCACCATCTCCTGCACACTCCCCGCATCCGGATGCAGGTAGCGGGCCGTGGTGGACAAATTGGCGTGCCCCAGCATCATCTGCAGCGTCGCCGGGCCGCCCCCGGTCTGCAAAAAGCGCGCGGCAAGCGTCTGCTACTTTGCCGTCCCCACCACCGGAATCCGGTCGCGCACCTGGGCCCCAACCCCGGATGCCCGCAGAGATGCCGGACAACGGCGAAACGTCGGCCAGGGGTACTGCCGCTCGTCGTGAGGTGAGAAGAGGTGACGGTCACCTCGCTGCAGGATAAATCCTGCGCTACGCCCCAAACCGCGCTGAGCGCGACCAGAGGGGACTTTGCTCCCTCTGGACTCCCCCCAGATGCCAGAGGGCCAGAGTCCAGAGCGCCAGAGGCCATAGTCAGAAAACGGGGGAAGCAACCAGCCGAAAACCGATGTTCCTGAGGCGGTAGTCCGGGTTGTTTCCATCGCGGCAGGCACAGCGCACGTCCTGATCTACAAGGTTGAACGCGCCCCCACGTACCACACGGAGCACCTCACTCCCGGCGCTGAGATTCTCCCGCCCCTCCTCCCAATCATAGGGATATACAAACTTCGGCTTCTGCCAATTCGGCCCCCACAGGCTCCGCGTCCACTCCCACACGTTCCCGCTCAGGTCCTCCACCCCATACGGACTGGCCCCGCCCGGAAAACAGCCCACCGCGCTCGTTGTCCCAATACCCGAATCCTCGTAGTTGGCCCGGGCGGGGTCGGGATCGTCTCCCCACGGGTAGATGCGTCCGTCCGTTCCCCGCGCTGCCTTCTCCCACTGCGCTTCGCTGGGCAGGAGGATCGTCCCAGGTTTCAAGTTCCAGATCCTAATCTGGCCGTCACGCCAGACCTGCAACCTGCAACCTGCAACCTGAAACTGCTCCGTCAGCCAGCGACAGAATGCCAGCGCCTCGTACCAATTCACCCCCACCACCGGGTGGTTGGGCAGGTTGAACGGCTCACCATAGTCATAGGGTGTTTCGCGCGGCTCGTCGTCAAGCCAGCCCTTGATGCGGCCATCTGCCCACACCTTCGCCCGCTCCGCCTCGGCCCAGTATCGTCGCTCGCGGTAGCCGCCGGCCTGGACGAAGGCGGCGAACTGGGCATTGGTCACCGGGTAGCGGCTGATCCAGAAGGCCGGCAGGTTCACCTCGTGCTGGGGTAGTTCATCGTCATAGGCCATTCGGTCTCGCTCCGGGTTGCTGCCCATCGTGAACGGCCCGGCGAGCACCTGGCACCACAGGATGTCCGGCAGGCCGTCGGGGCGCAGCCCCACGCCGGGTCGCGGGTCGCCCAGGCGGGCCAGCGTGCGCCCGGCAGCGGCCCGCTCCACGGGGGACAGGCGGCCTCGCTCAAGAAGCGCTGCCAGCCGGCCGCGTACCCGCCCGACTAGGTCGCGCCCCAAATCGCTTTCCTCAACGCGGACCGGCCCTGCCTCAACCAGCACCTCCCCGGCCAGCTAGGCCTTCCGCCAGGCCAGGTCCTCGTCCTTCTCCTTCTCCGGGCACAGTTCTCCCACCAGCGCCAGCGGCTTGTCGGTGTCACCGCTCAGGTAGACCAGCCGCCCCACCGCCAGCAGCACCACCTCCCGCCAGAAGGCCCCTTGCTCCAACAACCGTGCTGCCTGACGGGCGAAATCCGCCTGCGCCGAGAGGTGCGCCCCCGCCAGATACTCCTGGAAGGTGCGGTGCGGAAAGGTGAAGACCTCCGGCGCCCGCTCCAGCAGCAGCCCCGCCCGCAGCCGCATTGCCTCAATCACCTGCTGCGCCCAGTCGCGGCTGCCCTGGGGGTGCAGGGCGGCCAGCGCTTTCTCCAGGCGCAGTTCGCCGATGTCGGCCAGGGCCTCCTCGTCGGCGTCTCCACCCTCCTGGTGCGCCTCAAAGGCCAGTCGCCACAGCGTTCGCTTCAGGTCTACGTCCGTGCGCCCGGCGTCCAGCAGCAACCGGCGCAGGGGGGGCGCTTCGTCCTCCACGCCCGTCTTGATCTGCTCCCAGCGCCAGAGCAGGATGTCCACCGTGTCCTCGTAGAGGAGCGCCCGCGCGTCCGGCAGACGGCCCTTGTGGGTGTGAACGAGGGCCATCACGGTCAGGAGCAGGGGGTTGGGGGCCAGCCGCCACAGGTCGGGACGGCGCACCGCATCGCGCAGCCGCCGGGCCAGGTCATCCTTTTCCTCATCCCGCACCACCCCCAATCGGGCCAGTTCATCATACCAGGCGCCGATGAAGCGATCAATCTTGTCCTCATCAAAGGGGGCCAATTCAAAGGACGGGAATCCGGACAACTGCACGGCCGGGTCCTGGTAGGAGAGGGTGCGGCAGGTGATCAGTATGCGGCTGCGCGGGTAACGTTCGGCGAAAGCAGCGACGGCATCGTGGACGAAACCGCTCTGCGCGGCGGTGGGCACCTCGTCCAGCCCGTCCAGCAGGACAATGGCCTGCCCGGTCTCCAGTGCGTCACAAAGCGGTTCGGCAGCGAACGTCAGTTGTTGTTTCTCCAGGCGGGCCGCGACAAAGTCCCACAGGTGGCAGGGGGCTGGCTCACGGCGATCGTCCGGCAGCCAGCGGGCAAAGTCGCGCAGGACGACAGAGATCGGCACACTCCCGGCTTCATCCTCCGGCCAGCCAGGGAGACGGGCCAGCCATCCGGCCTCCGGCTCCAGGCCGTGGCCCGCCAGGCAGAGGGCCAGGTGGCTCAGAAAGGTGGACTTGCCGGAGCCCGGGTCGCCGAGGAGCACCAGGCGGCGGTTGGCAATGGTGGCCTCCAGCACCTTGAGGGGACGGATTTCCTCTTCCTCAACACGCACGCGCTTCCACCGATCCTGCCTGGAGACGGCCACCTGGGTGCGCGTGTCCAGGTCCACATAGACCCGGGCCATGGAGAAGCGCTGCTGAGCGCCGGTGGGGTCACTGGCCCCCAGGTCAACGCCGCGCAGGGGCAGGTGGCGGCAGGTGGATAACAGGACGCGGCGGTAGATGCGCAGCGCCTCGGCGGCATCCCGCGGCGGCGGGCCGACGTAGATGTTACCGTGCACGTCGCCCCCCACGGCGACCCCGCCGGCGCCGGCGGCCACGCCGCCCTGATGAGCGACCGCCCCGGGTCCTGCCACGCGCGCCTGTGTGCCGGCGCCTCCCCGCTGTGGCGCGCCGCACTCCAGGCAGAAACGGGCATCGTCCGGCAATTCTTTCCCACACTGTGGACACTTCATCTCTTCACCTCGTTCTTGTCTCCGGTGATGATGATGCTGCCCTGCACGCTCCCGCCGATGGCCACCCCCCGCTCCCCCGCCGCGACCGCTCCCGGCCCCTGGGCGATGGCCCCGGAGCCGTGCAGTTCGGCGTGGTAGGCGGGGCGCCCGGCCTCAACGGCGGACAACTCCAGCGGGTCGGGTGCGCTCTGGCCGCGGCTCAGCCCTCTCCCGCCCAGCAGCAGCGCGACCGGGAAGTTGCCGCTGACCAGGCCGTCGGGCGTCTGTTCCGCGCCCCAGTCGGCCCGCGCGCTGGCCGGCACCCGCCGGTAGACGTGGCTCATCACGTCGCTGACCAGTACCTCCGTCGCGCCCTCCTTCGGTTCGGCGTGGCCGGTGAGCGCCTCAATCAGGTGGAAGGTGAAGATGCTCATCGCGCGGTCCTTGCGGATGTAGGACCGCTGCTCGCCGGTTGAGGAGCAGAGCACTGCCCGCCCGCGTCCCGTCGCCAGCGTTTCCAGCCCTTTGGCCCCTGGCCCGGCGGCGGACTTCTGCCCGCCCATCAGCAGCGCCGGGGGGAATGCGGCGGCAGCGAACCCCTCCGGCAGCGCGGCCTCGCCCTTGACGCCCATCCCGCCGGCGTGGCAGCAATCCAGCAGCACCAGCAGGCGCTGGGGACGGAGCGCGTCAATCGCCGCGGCAAAGTCGGCGGCGCGCAGGGCGCGGGCCGCCAATTGCCCCTGGCGCACGTCGCGGGGGATCAGGTAGAACTCGCCCGCGTCGCTGCGCCAGCCGTGGCCGCTGAAGTAGATGACGACCGTGGCCCCGGCGTCGGCCCCGACGCGCTCGCCCAGCCAGTCCAGCCCGTCCAGGATGCTCTGGCGGGTGGCCCCGGCGCCGCTGAGGGTGCGGACGTTTTCGGGCGGATAGGCACAGCGTTCGGGGTGAGTGAGCACCGCCTGGAGCGCCCGGACGTCCTTGAGCACATCGGGCAATGCCCAGGCGGGCACATCGTTCTCGTCCACGCCGATCAAGAGGGCGTAGCCGTGGATGAAGCGTTCGGACATTGCGACCTCCCCGGTATTGTTGGTATCCCTTTGTAGGGGCGACCCTTGCGGTCGCCCCCCCCAGGCCGCCCTGCCAGGGGCGAGCCGTCGGCTCGCCCCCACAGCCCCCCAGATTCCAGAGGACCAGAGGCCAGGGTCAGGAGCCGGGGGAAGCGACCAGCCGAAAACCGATGTAACTGAGGCGGTCGTCCGGGTCGTCCCAACTGCGGCAGGCGCAGCGCACGCGCCTGGCTACACTGTTGAACGCGCCCCCGCGCAATACACGAGCATACCTGCCTTCCAACCGGTTATCATCCCGGTAGTCTCTGTAGCTGCCCTGCCACTTCGTCCGGCACCATTCCCACACGTTCCCGCTCAGGTCCTCCACCCCGTACGGGCTGGCCCCGCCCGGAAAACAGCCCACTGCTATCGTCGTCTCGATGCCTGTATCCGCGTAGTTGGCCCGGACGGGGTCGGGATCGTCTCCCCACGGGAACACGCGCCCGTCCGTCCCCCGTGCCGCCTTCTCCCACTGGGCCTCGCTGGGCAGGGTGATCTCCCAGCCCTCATCCCGCAGCAGCGCCGCCAGCGGCTCCGGGGTTTCCTTCCAGTCCCTCAGTTTCCCGGTCAGCCATCGGCAGTAAGCAATCGCCTCGTACCAGGTTACCCTCACGACCGGGTGGTTATCCACCCCGCGCAGACTGTCCGGGTCCTCCGGCTCGTGCCCGCTGTCTTTCACGAACGCCCGCCACTGCGCCACCGTCACCGGGTAGCGGGCGATGTAATACCCCGGCAGTGTGAACTGGTGCTGCGGCACTTCCTGCTCATACCACTCCCTACTCCCGCCCAGGCGCTTCAACAGGGCCGGGATGTCCTCCTGCCGCGTGCCCATCGTGAACGGCCCGGGGGGAATCTCTATGAACCCCAGCAGCGGCTCGTCGGGCAGGAACCAGGCGTTGGCGCGGAAGCGCGGGTCGCCGGCCAGGGCCAGCGCGTCTCCCGCCCGGACGCGCTCCCGTGCCGGGCGCGCCCCGTCCCGCATCGCGGCCAGCAGCCAGTCCTGCAGCCGCTTGCGCTGCGCTCCCGGCAGTTTGTCGGTCATGTCCTGCGCGCAGCGCGCTGCCAGGTAAGCGTGCTCCACGTCGTCCTTCTCCAGCAGCGCCTCTACCAGCCGCCCGGCCGCGCCGCTGCCCAGTTCGGGGTGCGCCCCGGCCAACAAAAGTACCTGCTCCCACCATTCGTCCGGCGCGGGGGCGTGGCGCAGCAACTCCTCCAGCAGCCGCGACTCCCCGGCGTTGACCAGGTGCGTGGCGGCCAGGTACTCGCGGAAGGCCTGGTGGGAGAAGGTGTGCAGTCCCTCGTCCACAGCGATGAACAGCCCACTGCGCTCGTGGGCCACCTCCAGGAACGTCCGCGCCCACTTCTCCGCCGTCGCGGGTTCGGTGCGCTCCTCTTCGCAGTAGAAGCGGGCCAGGACCTGCGCCGCTGCCGCTGTGGACAGTTCCGGTGTGGCCTGCTCCTGCATCGCCCAGGCCAGCGCGGTCAGCGCCCGGCGGCGGAACTGGATCGCCTGCTCGGTCGTGGCAGCGCTGGTGCCCAGCCGGGCCAGTTCGTCGGGGCTGGTCACGTCGCGCCGCTCTTCCTCCCACCGTCCCAGGAGCAGAGTGACGATCTCATGTAGCACGTCCACCCGCCGTTCCGGCAGCCGCCGACCGCGGTACTTGTAGACCAGCACCAGCGTGGTGCAGAGGAGCGGGTTGCCGGCCAGATCAACCAGGTGGCGGTTGGGGGCGATGCGGGCGCAGAGGTCCTCCGCCTCGGCCTGTCCCTCTGCGGCGTCGCCGATCAGCACGGTGAGCAGGTTGGTGATCAGCCGGCGGTAGCCGTCCGCGTCCAGGTCCAACACGTCGCAGACCTTCGGATAGGGTAACAACTGGCGCAGCGTGCTGTGGTCCTGGTAGGCGCGCGGGCGGGAGGCCAGCCCGAAGCGGTTGCCGCGCGGCAGGTAGCGGCGGATGAAGGCGGCCACCTGGCGGGCCACTTCTTCGCGCAGGTCGCCGCCGCTCTCCAGCGTCCCGCTGGCCTCGTCCAGTCCATCCAGCAGCAGGAAGCACTGCCCGGCCTCCAGGCGGTCGCGCAGGAAATCGGGCGCGAAGCGCACCCCTGCGCCCCTGAGATGTTCTTCCAGGTACTCCAGGAGTGCGCGCGGCTGCGGCTCCACGTAGCGGCTGGCGCGACGCCGGAGAAACGCGCCGAAGTTGCGCAGCGGTACCAGCAGCGGCAGCAAAGGGGGACCCTCCCAGCCCAGTTTCTCGGCCTGCTCGCCGCGGGCGAAGGCGAGGGCGATGTGGCGCAGCAGGGTCGTCTTGCCGCAGCCGGGCTTGCCGCGCAGCAGGAAACAGGGGTACTTGCGGATCACCTCAGGCAGCGTGATCGGGCGGGCGGCCTCCTCAACCTCGCGCCGCACATCAAAGCGTTCCAGCCGCCGCGCCAGAAGTGTCTGACGCTCCAGGGCGTCGGGATCGGTCATGTGCAGGGGGACGAAGACGGTCTCAATGTCGGCCTCGGTGTAGACCCTGCCGGTTTCCGGGCGGATGAACAGGAAGGAAATCTTGCTGTGTCGTTCCAGGATGACGTTGTTGAAGTAACTGCGCAGCGCCTCGGCGTCGGGCGCGGCGGGGTCAAAGCCGAACTGGCGGGCGAACAGTTCCAGCACCTGTGGGGGCAGTTCGTGGATGATCGTGTCGCCCGTGGAGATGTTGCCGTGCACGTTGCCGCCGATAGCCACCCCCCGCTCCCCCGCCGCCACTGCCCCCGGTCCCTGGGCAATGGCGCCCGAGGCTCCTGGCCCTATTTTGGCCTGGAGCGGGAGGGCGCAGATCGGGCAGACTTTGAACTCATCGGGCCATGTTCGCTGACAGGTTGGGCATTGCATTGCACGACTCCTTCCGTGTGCACCCAATCAAAAATCCACACCCGCCCGGCGGCATCCCCGCAGGCCAGCAGGCGGCCATCGCGGGAGAGGGCCAGGCTGCGGATGGAAGCATCATTCCAGAAGAGCACGCGCGACTCGCCGCTTTCCAGGTCCCAGGCCCGGAGGGTGTGGTCATCCGAGCTGCTGATAATGAAGAGCCCGTCTGGGCTCACCGCCACCACCCACACCTCGCCCGTATGGCCCTCCAGGGTTCTCATCAGCAGCCCGCTCTCCGCATCCCACACCTTCACCGTGCTGTCCCGCGACCCGCTGACGATGGTGCGCCCGTCGGGGCTGACCACCACGGCGTTCACCCCACCGGTATGCCCCTCCAGGGAGCGCAACAGCCGCCCGCTCTCCATCTCCCACACCTTCACCGTGCCGTCATCCGACCCGCTGACAATCCAGCGCCCATACGCACTCACCGCCACCGCATTCACATCATTCGTATGCCCCTCCAGGGAGCGCAGGAGGCGGCCGCTCTCCGCCTCCCACACCTTCACCGTGCGGTCACGTGACCCACTGATAATGGTGCGCCCGTCGGGGCTCACCGCCACGGCATTCACCCAACCGGTATGCTCCTTCAGGGAGCGCAGCCAGAGGGGTGGTCCGGGTCGCGGGTCCAGGCGGGAGCGCAGGTAACCCGTGCGGCGGGAGGCGGCTGTTTCGCACAGGCGGTGCAGGGGGCCGTCCGGGGCGTCCAGCCAGCGCAGGTGGTTATAAAGGGCCGGGAAAAGCCATTCGGGGGCCTGGGCGATGCGCGAGGCCTCCAGGCGCAGGCGCTCCTCCAGGGCGGCCAGCACCTCCCGCCGTTCGACGTCCTCCGGCGGCCAGGCCGCCAGGGCCAGGCGGTAGTCGGCCTCCAGGTCAAAGACAGAGGTCGCCCGGCAGCGGGCCTCCAGGAACTCAAAATCGGTCAGCAGGGCGTAGAGGGCGTCCCAGTCCCCGGCCTGGAGGTGATGATGGGCCAGGTGGTCCCACAGGTAGGGGGTCGGGGGCGGCAGGCGGCGCCAGGGCAGTCCTTCCAGCGTCTCGCCGGAAGCGCTTAGGAGGCTGCGCGCGCAGGCCAGCAGGAAGCGGCGGTGCAGGTCGGGCAGGGAGTCCCCGGCGCGGGCGCGCAGGTAGTCGTGCTGCAGGTCGTGCAGGCGCAGGCGTCCGTCCTCGTCGCGGCGGGCCAGCGAGCGGTTCACGAAGGTCTCTGCCAGGTCAGCCACATCATCCTCGTCCAGCCCCAGGGGACCCCAGAAGGCCTGCAGGACGGGGAGCGGGATGGCGGCCTCTTCGGGGAAGACGGCCAGGTCCAGGTAGCGGGCGCGGGCGTCCCGCGGCAGCGCCTCCACGCTCGCCTCCAGCGCGGCCAGCAGGGTGGGATGCTCGTAGCCGGGGAAGAGGCGGCGGAGTTTCTCCAGGTCGGCGGTCTGCAGGCGGTGCAGCGCCCGCGCCCAACTCTCGGGGTTCTGGCGGACAAAGGCGCCCACCATGGCCAGGGCCAGGGGCAGGTAGCCGCATTCCCGCGCCACCTTGCAGGCCTCGGCAGGCAGGCTGTCTACCGGCTGTCCGGCCCATTTGGCCAGCAGGGCCATCGCCTGCTCCGGGCTGAGCACGTCCAGGGAGAAGGCCTGTGCGTTCAGGGTCTGCAGAACCTCGGCGTCGCGGGTGGTGAGGAGGTAGCGAGCGGATGGGCTGGCTCGCAAGGGGAAGGCCTCGGCGTGGCGGGCATCCCAGACGTCGTCCAGGATCACCAGGCAGGCCCTGCCCGCCAGGGCGCTGGCCAGGAAGCCGCGGCCCTGAATTTCGTCCCGAAAGTTCTCCCGCTGACCGGTCAGGAAGAGGTAGAGTTCCTCCTGGCGGGCAGGGAGGTTGGGCATGCAGCCGATGGGCAGCCAGATGACCCCGTCGGGGAAGGCGGCCTGGACCTGGAGGTCGTGGGCCAGGGCGGCGGCCAGCACCGACTTGCCGATGCCGCCCATGCCCCGGACGCCAACGATGCCCAGCGCGGCGGCGCCGTCGCCCAGCAGAGCCTGGCGCAGGGGGTCCAGGAATTCTTCGCGGGGGACGTAGTGTTCCGGCAGCGGGGGGATGTTGTAGCGCCGGGCGGCCAGCAGGCGCTCCAGGTCGGCGCGCTGGCGGGGGTTTAGTTCTATGCGGATGTCGCCGGTGATGATGATGGCGCCGTCCGCGCTGCCGCCCAGGGCCACAGCGCGCTCGCCGGTGGCCAGGGTGACCTGCCCCGTCTGCACAGCGTGGCGCAGGGCTTCCAGGTCGGCGGGAGTGTGGGTTCCATCCTTCAGTCGTTGCAGGGCCTGCTGCAGGTCTTGCGGGATCATCTTCTTCAGTCCTTTCTACCCGATTCCGGTCACCCGCGATGATGGTGCTCCCGCTCACGTTCCCGCCGATGGCGAATGCGGGTACTTGTCGTGTATGATCAGAGTAGCTATGGACGTTGCAATGAAAAGGTGAAGCAATTTCCAGGCCCGGCGTCACTCCTTTCCAGGGCGGAGTGATGCGGGGGCAAAAACAAAAAGCGGCCCCGCCGGGAGTTGACGGGAGCCGCCTTCTATGGTACACTGGAGGCAACCTCCGCGCCGCCCCATCCGGCGTGGAGACCGGCCCTCTGTCGGTGCTCTGACCACCGCGGAGGGCGTTTTTGTTTGGAAAGGTGCGATTTAGAGTATATCCCCGAGTGGCAATTTGTCAAATTCGGGCGGGGTACTCTCCTGTGGGCTGTTCCCTTCGGCATCTCTTTCTCGTTACTCCCCACTCCAGTCTCTCTTCTCTCCGACGAATTTGACATCTCCGGTGACATCTGGTAAAATAGCCATACAAGTACAATTGTATTTCCATAACCCCCCTCTGGGTGTCGTACAATGTGTCAAAAACGGGGGTCTAACGGCCCTGAAACCACGTCGTACAAGATTTTTCTCTCACACAAAGACACAGAGGCACGGAGATTTTCTTTGTGTCTTTGTGCCTTTGTGTGAGGTTCAGGAGGCGTCCGATGTGGGATGAACAGGTCCAACCGTTCCTGGAGCAGCACTCCGGCATCACCCGGCGGCGCTACGGCGACGCCCTGCGGGAGTTCGCCGAATGGTACCGCACCACCTACGGCGAATCCCCCGACATCCGCCTGCTCACCCCCCAGGAAGTCCGGGAGTACGTTTCCTACCTGACCACCGTCCGCCGCCTGAAGGCCGCATCGGTGAACGTGCGCCTGGCGGCGATCCGCTCCCTGGCCCGTTTCCACGAGCGGGAGTTACGGGTGCGGGGGGTGCGCCAGGAGCGGCCCCCGGTGGAGGCGCTGGACGGGCGGGAGTTGGGGCGGCTGCTGGCCGCGCTGGAGGGAGACGACTGGATTTCCCGCCGCAATCGGGCGATGGTGGCGCTGATGGCACGGGCCGGTTTGCGGGTGGGGGAGGTGCTGGCGCTGAAGCCGG
>Ga0078972_1016067_pt1 | contig 11217 bp, 9 predicted proteins | sample YelNatPaOPGAMG01_FD_67568 | JGI IMG/M metagenome (GOLD analysis project Ga0078972, IMG submission 67568) | Hot spring thermophilic microbial communities from Obsidian Pool, Yellowstone National Park, USA - OP-RAMG-01 (SPADES assembly) (version 2) | ecosystem: Environmental > Aquatic > Thermal...
TTTAGAAAATGTTTATTAAGTGTCAGAAGAGAGGTTTTACATTGATTGAGTTGCTTGTGGTCATAGCTATCATCGCCATTCTCGCCGCCATTCTCTTCCCCGTTTTCTCAAGAGCTCGGGAGCAAGCTCGTAAAGCTGCCTGTATGTCAAATATGAAGCAGATAGGAATTGCGCTGATGATGTATGTTCAAGACTGGGACGAAACATATCCCTTTGTTAACGCTTGTGGAACTGCTCCAGCGAATCAAGTGGGTCCAATTTCCATAAAACTTGACCCCTATGTGAAGAATAAACAAGTTTTTAGCTGTCCCTCTGCTGGTAATATGCATAAATCCGGGATAGACATCGCATGGAACAATCTAATGGGCAAGATATGCCGTAGGTACAGCAATGTTAATAAGTTAACCGCGCTCCCCACACCTGCTGAAACAGCCGCATTAGGGGATTCCAATCTCGATTTCGTTATGTGCGGCGGGAGAAGTACCGTTTACGCAAATGCTTGTAGTCCTTGTAAAGCGGCAAACAGATCAAGAAAGTATACTCGCCATACAGAAGGCTCTAATCTGGTGTTTGCCGATGGACATGCAAAGTGGCTGAACTTTATGTACATCGCCAATAACTGCGGAAAACTGTTCAACCCCTTCCGAACAACCGATAATTTAACCTTCTGGCAGCGCTTTGGACCCCCCTCAGATTAGATTGAATCGGAGTTTTAGCACAGACTAAAGTCTTTGGATTTTAGAATTTAACAGAGTAAGAAGGGGGTAGACTTATCTATCTTATAGTCTACCCCCTAGAAGAGGTAGTATTTTTGATTAAAATCTTTCCATAATTATCAAATCTACTTGTTGCTTCCTGGCGCCAGCCAAGTAAAATTTCAAAATCAATATGTTTTCAAAAAGGAGGCGTTGCAGAATGTTTGAAAAGATTAGGAGGATTATTTCTTGTAGGAAGGAGCTGTTTCTTGTTCTCAGCGTTTTGTTGTTAGTATGTTTTGGAGTGGGTGGAGTCTTTGCGGCGCAGAGGACTCAGCCAACTCCCCTAACTCCCGTTGGTGAGAAGCTGAAGGCACGGTATGAGGCTATGCTTAACGCTCTGAAGGCGGAAATAATGAAATCGCTGCCGAAGTTGGATGAGGGGAAATTCAAGGCATTTCACGAAGCGCGCGAGGCTATAAAGTTAGCGAAGAAGAACGGCTATCAAAAGGATGAATGGGAGTGGGCTATGACGAAGGAGTATCTTGCTGCGAGGGCGATTGTCAGAGACATAGAGCCCTTCTTGGCGAGCGATAAGCTTGACGCTAAGCTGGTGAAGGCGGCGGTATTGGCTCATGCGACGCCGCAGGGATTGGCAGAATTCGCTCAGGAGAGCAAGGAGAAGGAGGCTTTAGTGGAGGAATTGCTTTCCGATACCGCTCTGATGAAGCAGATGCTTGAGGCTGGCGGTGCCCAGTTCGGTAAATATGGGAGGGCAATGGAGATTTACAGGGAGATACAGAAAGCGAGTCCGAGAGCGAAAGAGGGTATGTTCCAGCGTTTGGCATTGGCAATCGCATTGGAACATGCTGTTCCAATTAAACAGAAAAATGCCGAAATGGATACCAATGCACCAGCTTATGTTGACCCCGTGAAGCGATATTTACACTATGAGAAAGCCTACCTTGATGGAGAACTTGACCCAGCATTCAAATATCTCACAGTTTGGGAATATCGGAAAGTTGTTGACTTCATCAACGATGCCCCTGATGAGATTCTTGCTTGGGGACGGCAGATGCTTCGTAATTATCGTCCAGATATCGTTTACGACCCGGATTATCAATGGCGCTATGTTAGAATTGCCCGAACCGATGTCAAATATGGCTTGGAAAATGTTAAATATGACTTCCCTATGCTTAATGAATACCAGAATATTCCTAAGGATGGGGGAGTATGCGGCAGGATAGCTTTCTTTGGGCGGTTTATCCTGAGAAGCTTCGGCATACCCACTTGGGGTGTTACCCAGGTAGGTCACGCTGCCTTGAGCCATTGGACTCCCGATGGCTGGGTGACTAACTTCAGTGCGGGATGGCAATGGGCATTTTGGGACAGGGAAGAAACCGAAGAGTCTCCACGCAGTGGAATAGATTTCTATTTGGAGACGCAGGCGCGGAGACATCAAGACGAATATTTTAAAGTCCTAAGAGCGCAGTGGATTAGCCGTATTCTGGGCGAACAACCCTTCAATGACCGCACTGATGTTGAGGGAGGGATTTGGAGCAGGGTTGCCCACTGTATGATGGTAGTTCTTGCACGCAAGCCAGTTGAATCATCTACTATCAACAAAGAGGAACTCAAGCCGATAGAACCACCAGATGTTGAGGAAAAACCCTTTGTAAACAATGCAGGGATAATAGTGGTTCCTGCCGCTACTTTCAGCAATTCCTCAGGACCCTGCATAGTTATGAAGAGCTTTCTTGGCGGAAAGCAGATACATTGCAGTGGTGGATTTAATGCGGAATATGAAGTAGAGGTGCCGAAAGCGGGGAAATATGCGATGAGAGCGCGAGTTGTGACCCTTCAGGAAGGGCAGAGGTTCCTCATCACGGCAAATGGGGAGAAAACAGCTTTAGAAGTTGCTGTTCCCTATACTGTGGGAATGTGGCAGTTTACGGAGCCAGTGCAGCTGTCCCTCAAGCAGGGGAAGAACATCATTCGCTTGGCGCTTAAGGAAGGAAGCCGTGGGGTGAGCATAAAGGATTTTATGCTCATACCGATGGAGTAAAGCAGAAAGGCGGCGCTCTTTGGATATCTAATTCCCTTGATGGGGCTTCGCCTTGAATAAGCGCAGAGAGATATTGGACTTGCTTAAAAAGGAAGGGGGTTTGGTCATTTGCGGGGGCTCCCGTAGGGAGCCCCCGCAATGGCACCCCCCTCTGTCATTGCTGGCATGGGTAAAGGTTTTCAAATGGAGAAGGGATAAAGAGTAGAGATAGCGATTGTGTATAAAATTTAATCCTCTTCTAAGCGAGGGGGGAGAAAAGGAGACATCGTGTATATCAAAAAATATCAAACCAGATTAATTAGAACGAATTTCATAAGTTAGAGTTAGAGGAATGGAGTTATATAAGTGGAGGAGAAAAATATCATAGCAAAAACCTATACCCATAGATGCGAGCCCGCCAAAGGCAGGCGTGGCAATCTCAAAAAGGGATTGCTTCGTCGCTTCGCTCCTCGCAATGACAATGAGGAGGATAGAGAATAAGAAGGAGTCTCAAATGTTATGAGATTATACAGAGGATTACGCTGAACTCATTTCCCAAAGATGTGGAGGAGATTGTTTCGTTAATGGAAGGATTGCATTCCCGCTTGGCGATTAAGGATGATTGGTATGAGAGATTTGTTAGAACGGCACGGGCGGGTTATGAAGCTTCGGATTTAGAGAAAGGGGCAGAGCGCATCTTCTTCTTCTGGATTTACGATAAACTGCTTAGACACCCTAATTCCTCCCCAATAGGTGCAGATATGCTTTACGAGACCGCGGACGCTTTCCTCCATATAGATGTGAAGACTTCCGTTATAACCAATCCCGCAGATTATAAAGGATTGATAAATGTCGGTCAGAACCAAACCTCCTATAAGCCAAGCAATATAGCCTTTGAGCCAAATCTTCCCACTTATTACTCCTCAACCTTTCGCCATCCAGAGAGGGATGAAATGCTCAATAAGCCCTGCCTAACTTACTTCATCCATATCATCCACAAGCAAGGTGATAAACCCATATATGCCATTTTGTTAATCTGCATGCCCAATGGAGAACTCGAGCCAATTTATAGGGAGTTCAACATCATCAATGCGGGAAAATCTGGTCGTGGTAGGGATATCAGATACGCTTACTGCAGATGCCCTTATTTTAAGCTTCTTTCCACACCTCCCCATTTCCTATATCGGGTTGAATTCGTCCATCTACATCCCGAGAAAAGCCAAGAGGAAATAGCAAGAATAAGGGAAAGGGAATATCGTCTACCCGTTCATTTCCGATTTCCAACTGAATAATTACTTCTCTTCCCTCTCTTCGCTCTCTATGAGTGCTGGCTCAACGAATATCGTCTTCTCTCTCGTGTAAATCACAAAGCCCTTCTCCCTCTTCTTCGGCTTTCTCACATATTTCCGCAAGGTCCAATCCACGGGAACGACTCCCGCCCCACGAGCGGATGATAAATAAGCGGCGAGCTGAGCCGCCTCCCTTATCGTTCGCATCGGAACCTCCTTCTTCCCTTCCCTCCTTATCACTATATGCGCTCCCTTCGCACCCCTTGCGTGAAGCCAGATATCCTCCGGCGAGGATGTCTTCAATAAGAGCTCGTTTTGCCTCGCGTTCTTCCCATATTGGATGAGAAAACCATCGGAAGAGCGAACGCTGGGAAGCACTGGCTTCTTCTTTTCCTCCTTCTCTAACTCCTTCCCCTCCTTCAAAGCCTCCAATTCCTCCAAGCTCTCGCTCTTCATTACCTTCTCGTATCTCTCCTCCAAAATCTTCAGCTCCTCCTCAGCCTTCTTTATCCTCTCCCTCAGTTCCTCAACCGCCTTCTTCCCCTTGCGATAAAGCTGAAAATACTTATCCGCATTCTGCTGGGGAGAGAGCTCCTTGGATAGGGGAATGGTTATCTTTCTCCTCTCCTCATCGAAGATATTCTCCAATGTTACGCTCTCCATCCCCTTTTTTATCAAGCGAAGGTTGGAGAGAATCAAAGAGCCCATTTGATAAAACCTCTCCACATCTCCCCATTCCTCAAGCGCCCTCTCACAGCTCTCCTTGACCTTCCTCCACTTCTCCATCTCCCCCTCGAGCTCTTCCCTCATCGTATCCTTGAGAGTCCTGAACTTCGCCTCCCTCTCCTGCAATAGGTGAACTTCCTCCACCGCATCGCTCATCTTTCTCCTTTCCTCAAAATCGTAGGGCTGAACGCTTTGAAGAGCCCAATAGCCTATGAGATTACCCTCTTGCTTTATAATTATCGGTTGGAACTTCCCCTCCTTTACTCTTTTGGCAATCTCTTCCCAAGCCTCGTAAACTCTCGCGATTTCATCCTCGCTCAATGGCAAATTCGCCTCGGGAGAAAGCCCCGCCCTTTGAGCAATTTCATTTACGAGAAAGGGGCTCATCCCCTGATAAAGCTTCATTAAAGCCTTCCCCAATTCCCCCTTTTCCATCCCTAAATCCTCCCTCATCTCCTCTTTGCTCAAGTTCAGGGGGTTCTTCCTCGTGAAGGTGGGAGGAAGCTGATAGGGGAGAGAGGGAAGAATCTGCCTTTTACTGCTCAGTTTCTCATCAATAAGCTTCAATGCGCCCCTAATCACGCCCTCCTCAACCAATATCACATTGCTATGTTTTCCCATTATCTCAACTATCAGCTCCGCTCCGCTGGAAAATCTGAACCTCGCTATCCTCTCCCATTCAATCTGCTCAACCTCCTTGAGAAAGCTCCCCCTTATATATTTCCTCAATTGCATACAGAAAGAGGGAGGCGTTTGAGGGTGGGGATATTTTCTATCCGTGAGGTGAATTCTCTCCATATGGGGCTCAATAGAGATGAGGATATCGCTCGCGAAGACAACTGTGAAAACGATTGTCAAAGGAGTAGGCTGATAGATATTTTCAACCCTCTTGTTGAGGGCATCCTCTTTTATTTCATTTATTATCGCGGAGAGGACGAGGCTATCGAATCTCACGAGCCTTGGGCAAACTCCTGAACCTCTATTCCCGCCTCCCTGCAGGCGAATTTCAACTCGTCAATGAAATCTCCCAAAAGGGCGCAGAGATGATTCGCTCCCACGATTTGCACCAATCTCTTCCTGCTCACCCCTAAATCTATCGCTATATGAGGCCAGGTGTTTCCCCAAATGATGTTCTTTTTAATCTCCTCCTTCATAGGCAAAGCCCTGCCTCTCCCCATCTGCATCACATATTCCCTATCAATCCTCATCAGGCGAGCGACCGTGAGAATACCTTCCTTACCATCATAGCCGAAGGCGCCGCCCGCCTTCCCCTGACATTGGGGAGCAATCGTGAGATTGGGGAGCGTTTCCTTTGCCCTGTTGGAATGAGAGGCATAGAAGATGGAGGAAGCTCCGCAATTTGATATTATGATGTAATCGTCGCTGATGTATTTGAGGTCTCCGAAGAGAGCGGGAGTGCCGGGTTGAAGTCCCTCTAAGAGGGCGCAGGTGAGCAGTCCCTTTATATCTCCCTCACAGACGGTAGCTATGGGGGTTCTTTCCCCTTCGCTATCCTCCCCGAAGGGGAGAAAGGCAGGGATGGAGCAGGCATCAACGCCGTAAATCTCCGATAGCTCGGGCTGGCATTTGATGGAAACTCCCACAATCCTCTCCTCCTTCAATTCCTCCAATCTATCCCTGCTGGCGAGATAGAGGGCTATCTGCTTTCGCAAAACCTCGGGAGTGAGCATATGCCCATCATATTTGATTTTAGCGCCGTTTACCTCCAACCAATTGAGGAAACCATCTATCCTTTGAGGATTGTTCCTCTCTATATCCTCCGCCCTCTTAATCAGGATGTATTGGTCCTCGCTCAATATATCTCCCACGAGGAAGCTCTTCAGGTATGGAATATCGTCCTGAAGATGCTCCATTCTCAGGCAATAGGAGCCACCCCAGAGAAGGAGGGAGGATTTCCTCAGCCTTTGAAGGGCGAGAACTCCCCTTGCCCATTTAGCTACCTCCTCTTTATCCCCTAAGACGCGATGATGGGTAAGGGATATTCCCGCCTCCCAAAGGGAGGCGCCAACCGCCGATACGCATACCGAGCCAGCCCAAGTTGGGTCAGCTTCCGCGAAGAGAAGAGTAGGCAAATTGAGGGAGCGAACGAGATTGAGGGGGAGCTGGGGTTCCGTCCAATGCCAGAGCCCGAGGATTAAGCAATCGGCTGATTCCCTCTTCAATATCTCCCCCGCCTTTTCCACCTCCTCGGTTGAACGAATGCCGAAGAACTCGCTATTCCCCTTGACCTCTTCCATTGGGTCAACTACGCTGAAACCATTCTCCAGGAGGAAATCCTTCAATTGGTTATGATGTTCCCTTATATAATTCTCCCTTTCCTCGGCGAGGGCTGTTGGACGAGGGTCAGTGAAGGAAACGATTCCTACCTTCATTTTCTTATCCTCCTTTCAGGGATTGGTTGAATCTCTCAACTATTTTGCTCACCAATTTCAATCGCTCGTAGGGGGTATCGGGTGGCGGCTCATCCGATACGCCGAGTATGAGGCGAGGATAAAAGAGCTCTATAATCCTCTCGGTGGTTTTTACCAGCTCTTCCTCGGGATAATGGGGAAGGAAGAGGATGGCGGGAATGCCATCCAAGAGGATAAGATTCCCCATCGCCTCCTTCAATTCCTCAATGGTAACATCTCCTTGGGGGATTGGTGTCGCCGCTTCTATCCCATCGCAATGAGTTTCCTTTAGATAAGGGAGGAGGGGCTTAAGGGAACCATCCATATGGATATGGGTGAATTTTCCCGCCTTCTTGAATTTAGCATTCCATTTTTGATAATAGGGAATATGATATTTCGTGAAGAGAGAGGGAGGGTCAAGATTTGCGTCTATGTTCTCCCCGAAATTGAAGATTGGCATTGGGGAGGCAATGACGACATCAAGCATCCTCTCAAGCGATTCCTCCGCAATTTGGAAGTAATGCTCCATCTCCTTTGGATAATCCTGAAGGGCGTAAATCGCGTTCTCGAATCCCATATAAGTTACGATGAGCTCCTGCAGGGGAGAGCGAGAGAAGAAGCACTGGGGCACACCCCTATCGCCAACCCTTTCCAAATCCCTCTGCAGAGCTTCCTCATCAAAGTAATACTCAACATCCTGAAGGATGAACTCCAAAATCTTCAGGTCATTGATATTTTTCACCCTATATTCCTCAGGATATGCTGAGAGATTGTAATGGGTAAAGCGGAGAACCTCCCTTAAAGAGCCGATGGGAGTTTCCCAGGTTTGGACGAGATGAACATCATCCGCCCAATAGACGCTATGCTTGACATTTTTGTAACGCACCCTTATGGGATTGGTGAAGTAGCGAATGGAGGCGTTGAGGTCATCGTAAACATCCTCTAATGTGGCGTTTTTGAATTGAGGAGGAAGGGTATCCCTTTTTTGGTTCACCCAGAACCAAAATTCAATGCGAGGCTGCCAGATGACACCCCCGGGCTCTTCCCCTCGGAAAACCTTCAAAATCATCTCTCGGAAAGACATCTTCGCCTCATATCACGCCCAACAATATCTTCTTGCTTTTCGGAGGAAGCTCGTCTATGTTCTTTATCTCGTATTGCAAACCCTCTGTGTCAGTGATGACTATATGTCCATCCTCCACTTCCTTAACGCTCTCGGAAATGGAGCGAGTGGAGAACTCCCTTACACCCCTATCCGTCTCCACCTTCCATTTTGAACTTCCGAACCTTTCCTTAATCCAGAAAATCTTCTTTATCTGGGGGATAAAGAAGACGGTATCCAGCTCTTCCAAAACATTCTTCTTGGATTCCTCATCCAGTTCATTCAAATCTGCCACCATTCCAATTTGTTTTCCCTGCTCGGAGAGAAAGACGATGTAATTATCGGGATTTGTGAGGGGGAAAGCCCTTTTTACCCTTATGGGATAATGCACCTCCTCATTGTATTGGAGCTCCAAGGCTCCGCCTTCCCGACGGATTACTTTAACCTTATCGGGTTCCAAAACCCTGATTTGGGATTTTTCTTTTTCAAACGCCGATTGCAACAAGGCGAGACATCTCCCTCTGCAACTTCACGAGCTGATAATAGATTCCCTTCTTCTGGAGGAGCTCTTTATGGGTTCCCATCTCCGCAATCCTGCCATCCTCAATGACAATCAGTTTATGGGCGTTGCTTAAAGTGGAAAGGCGATGGGCGATGGCGAAGACCGTCCTTCCTTTCATCAAGCGGTCAAGCGCCTCCTGAATCTCCTTCTCCGTCTGGGTATCCACGAGCGAGGTCGCCTCATCAAGGATGAGGATGCGCGGGTTCTTCAAAATAGCCCTCGCTATGGCAATCCTCTGCCTCTCGCCTCCCGATATCATCACTCCCCTCTCGCCAATGGGCGTATCATAGCCATAGGGGAGATTCATAATGAATTCGTGAGCGTTTGCTGCCTTCGCAGCCTCAATAATCTCCTCCAAGGTGGCGTCGGGCTTGCCATAGGCTATGTTCTCCCGCACTGTGCCGGCGAAAACATAAGCATCTTGGGGGACAATCGCTATCTGATTGCGCAAATCCTTCAATTTAATCTTTCTTATATCAACGCCGTCTATGAGAATCTGTCCTTCTTGAGGTTCATAGAATCTGCATATGAGATTGATTATCGTAGTCTTTCCCGCTCCCGTTCTTCCTACCAATCCCACTATCTCCCCTGGCTGAACCTCAAAGGAGACATTGTGGAGGACGGGAAGGAATTTATCGTAGCCGAAAGTGACATTGCGGAACTCAACCCTGCCCTCAATTTTCGGCATAGAGATGGCATCTTCCTCGTCAAGCACTTCGGGAGGCGTATCCAAAATCTCAAAGATTCGCTCCGTAGCAGCAAGGGCGCGATTCAGCCAGTTCACCACTCTCGTAACAGATTGAATCGGTCCGAGAATCATAAATGTATAAGAAATGAAGGCTTGCAGAGTTCCCATTGACATATGAGTGGGGTCAAGGATGAGTTGTTTTCCTCCGAAATACCATACAAGGAGGGGAGTTGCGCTGAAGAGATAGAAGAGGGGAGGCATATAAGTTGCCCAGAGCTGTTCCGCCCAAATCGTATTCAAGGTAAGTTCCTGTGCTTTCTCTCGGAACCTCTCGGCTTCCCTTTCCTCCTGTGCGAAGGCTTTCACTACCCTAATTCCGGAAAGAGCGCTATTCAAAACCGCTATGACCTTAGACCATCTATCCCAAACCCTCTTAAAGAGATGATGGATTTTCCTTCCCATAACCCTCGTTAGATAGGCGACAACCGGGGTGGGGACGAGAACGAGAAGGGCGATTCGCCAATTCAAGGAAATCATAACCGCCCCTATTCCCAATAGAAGGACCATCTGGGAAAAGAGGAAGGGGATATGCCAGCCGAGAAATTCCTGTAGGGCGCTCGTATCCTGCGTTACCCTGCTCATCACTGCCCCGACTTGCCTTTTATCGTAATAACTCACGCTCAAGAATTGGAGATGTTCAAAGAGCTGCCTTCTTATATCAAATAGCACATTATTGCCCAGAAACGCATATGTCCTTTGCTGGTAGATTCCGATGAGCATTGAGCCTATCCCCAAGCCAGCCATCAAGAGAACATATGCTTTGAGCAGAGCCAGCCTTATCTCGGTTGGAGTAGGCTCTCGCACAATAAGCGCTCTATCAATCATATTTCTGCTGATGAGGGGGGAGATTACATCAAGGGCGGTTCCCAGAAGGAGAAGGGATATGAGAATCAGGATGGTGGGATAGTAGGGTTTGATATAGGAGAGGAGTCGGCGAACAACCGCTCCCTTTGGGGAACAGCGGGAGCAGATGCCGGAGACGGGGTCAACGGGAAATCCGCATTTCGGACAGACCTTCTTGCTTTCCTCTTCGGTTAGGATATCGGGAGGGATGCTTCCTTCATTAACGAGTTTGAAGAGGGCGCTGGCTGCGACTTGGAATTTGCGCGCTGTTGCGGTGGTGAAGCGGAGGAGGCGTCTCTCGTGTCCATCGGAACAGGCGGAGAAGAAACCGCCTCCCACTCCAACCTCTGCTTTGAAGGATTTGTAATCTTTTAAGGGAAGCGATTGGAGGAGCTTAGGTTTTGTATCGGTAGAGATGACGAGGATTTTCTCCTTCGTGGCGATTAGCCAAGTGGGGGAGAATTGTCCCTTCTCGTTGAGGTCGCTTTGTAGTGCGAGGAGGATATCCTCCTCGCAAATTTTTTGCTCCTTTAGAAGCTCTTTAATGCTTTCGGGTAGTTCCTCCTTCAAAGGCATAATTCATCACCTTTAAAGAATTATAGAATGAATCAAAAACAAGTCAAACAATAGCGAGGATGAGGACTTACATCGCCAGCCTTCCCGATAATAAGTCATTGCAATCTCACCCCTCTGTCATTGCGAGCCCGCCAAAGGCGGGCGTGGCAATCTCGGTTTTTAAAAACAAAAAATTACCGGAATAATTTTCTATAAAAATATAGATTGCCACGCCTGACCGC
>Ga0078972_1016069_pt1 | contig 11213 bp, 4 predicted proteins | sample YelNatPaOPGAMG01_FD_67568 | JGI IMG/M metagenome (GOLD analysis project Ga0078972, IMG submission 67568) | Hot spring thermophilic microbial communities from Obsidian Pool, Yellowstone National Park, USA - OP-RAMG-01 (SPADES assembly) (version 2) | ecosystem: Environmental > Aquatic > Thermal...
AAGCCGCTATATACTCTGGTTTTTGACCTCCGTGTTCGATAGCCTTTTTGAATGACTCGAAGGCCTCCTTGAAGTTCAGCTTCTTCAGGAATATCTCCCCCTTGGTGAACTCCAGTTCTGCCAGTCCCTCATCGAGATTGGATTTGTTGTAGTAGGCAGATATTACGGATTGGTATTCGTTTCTGCTCTTCTCTGAGGTGAGTGTATTATATGCCTCCTCTGAGAAGTATGTGAGCTGGTCGATTTTTATCGACATATCCTCGTCTATGTTGACTGCATTCTTGAGCGTAGTGAGTCTCTTCAAGAGAGATTGGTATGCAGTATTCAATTCCTCGTTGGATGGGTTTTGTGATACACCGAAGAATTCGAAGTAGTCCATAGTCTGATATCTGCTATAGATGTCATCGAGCCATTTTATATCCTCGTCGGCACCTATGGGGGCTATGGTGGTTTTGTCGTCTGATGTATTGGTCTTTGTCTCCTTTTCTGCCGTATTGGGCTTGTATATTCCAGAGAGTTTCAGATAGTCAGAACTCTCACTGGAGGTGTCTGCAATATCGAGTGTAGAGATATCTATAAGTTCGAGCAGAAAGAGGAAATAGATGAGCTGTGCAATCTCTGTCTCGGAGGATACCTTGAGTTGAATGAGTTGGGAGACAGGGGTATTCTTTCCGATATTTTCCACAACCGTGGTCTCTTCGGCGTTTATGGGAAGTGAAAAGAGTGTAATGTCGAGGTCCTCTCTCCTCGAGACTATTGTATTGTTTGTGATTGGCAGGAGTTTCAGGATGTGGTCTTTATTGAGAGTCTTTATACCGTTGTAAATCAGTTTGAGTGTAGAGATATTCTGTATGTTCTCTGCACCGGAGTTGCCGAAGGAGGTTTTTTCGTCGATTATTACCTCACCCTCTGATATCTCGAAGAATTTCAATGCCTTTTTGTAGAACTGGACATTGATTGCCTGATTCATCTGTTCCTGTGTAATGATACCCTTTCTGAGGAGTATCTCCCCCTGCCTCTCCCCCGATTTTGCCATCTCCATAAGCGATTCGTCGTAAGCCCTGTTGTCTATCATTCCGAGTTCTACGAAGACCCTGCCCAGAGGCATTGTGGTCTTTTGCTCTTTGATGAATACGGGTTTACCATCCTTGAGGTACAATGTGTGAGTATTGCTCTTCGTCTTGATGGTGAGCGAACCTGTAAAGTGTCTCTTGTAAGCATCGTAAAGAAAGAGTCCGAATTCACCTCGTCTTCTGATAACATTCTCCATAAAAAGCCTCAATATGTAGTTAAAAACCTTGACATATCCAAGTCGTTTGTAGTAATAATTATATCAATGCATTCGTAAATTGCAAGGAGAAACAGATGAAAAATTCTCAGACAATCAAAAAAACGGCAGTTGTTGGGATATCTGTTGTATTTGTTGTGGTATTCGGGATAGCAATATCCTGTCAGGATTATTACTTCTTCAACCTCCCTCAGAAGCCCACTACCGAATTCAATGATTTCAAGAGTATCGAGACGATTACCAAATCCGATATATTATTTATGGTAGACAACTCCGGTTCTATGGCTCAGGAGCAGGAGAATCTGGCAAAGAACCTCGACAAGTTCATCAACGGCATAATAAGTGCCCAGAACGACTTCCACATTGGTATTATTACCACAGATGTAGATTACCTGCCTCTCGATGAATGCCCGAACGGAGTCTGTACGAATGGTCTGGACTGCATAGAGGCAAAGGAAGTAACCAAGGTATTGAGGCCCGGTACCAAGTATTGTACTAAGAAGTGCAATAGTGATTCTGATTGTCTCCCTTACGATACATCGAGGAATTCGGTAACCCCATCCGTCTGTGCCGATGTGAAGGGTTTTGAGGCGGGTCAGAAGTACTGTATACCCGAGAATAATGGCAGATTGAGGTCCTGTAAGCCATCGCAGCAGACCTGCCAGTATTATAGTGGTGAACATCCAAAGGTACTGACAAGTAAGGTGAAGAGTTCGGTTGGTGATAATAGCTTTATGGGGATATTCAGGGATAATGTGAAGGTTGGAATAAATGGTACCGGGTTTGAGAAGGGGCTTTCTGCAATCAGAATGGCTCTGGATAGGGATTGGAAAGATCCACTTACAGGGGAGAATCTGGTCGACCACGAGAATGTAGGATTTTTGAGGCCAGATGCCAAGCTTACGATAATCGTCCTTACAGATGAGGAGGATTGCAGTTATATCCCTTATGATCCGACATTCAATGAGGATAACAATGACAGGTGCTACCCGAATCCCAACAAGTGTCATCCCGATTGTCAGCCAATGCAGCCGGATAATGGAAATTGTGCCTATGGGGCGACACCTACAGTTGCAGTTGAGGACTCTGATTATGCAAAGAAGGGTGAATCCTATTGTATGAAGGCTTGTACGACTCCAACAGACTGTGCAAGTTTCCACTGGGCGGACCCAAAGTGCGGACCAGTCCCGGGGTTCAACCAGAGTACAAATTACTGTTTTTGCGATTTCAAGGAACCTATTACAAATACATCCAGCAAGTATGACAGCCTAATTTCAGTTCAGGAGTTTATAGACTTCCTGAAGAATCTGAAAGGGAATGCAGGGGTTAATATGGCAGTAATAACAGGTGCAAAGGTACCTGCTAATGAAGGAGACAGGCCATCTAATGTCGAGGAATGTGCGAGCATCAATGGTGTTGCCTGTGGGGCAAATAGATACTTCGAGGTAGCGAAGGGGCTCGATAAATACTATCTGGATTCCATTTGTAAGGCAGATTATGGGCAGACTATGATTGACATTGTGAACATACTCATTGCCTCGAATGAGGTAACCTTAGGTGGAAAGCCTACAGACCCATCCTGTCTGCTCGTGAAGGTGAACAATGAGGATATGCCAAGGTGTGAGATACAGACTATGACCTGCGGACAGGATGCAGGAGTGGCCGATACGGGAGGTGGCAATAATGACGAGATGACTCTCGAGGGGTGTCTATCGGGGAGTTCTCTGACTAACTTCAAGTATTGTGAGAACAATGCGAGATGCCTCGATAAGAATGGAGTGGATTGTGTGGACAACAATAGTCTCGAGAATACATTGAAGAAGGTCTGCAACTCCTATTTCTCCTGTGAGTGTCAGGGACAGAAGGACCAGAACAACAACCCCGTTCCCTGTAAGAGGCCCATCTATTGGCAGTATATCCCTTCACAGTGTGATCCGGGCAATCAGGATAAGGTAAAGTTCTATGGATGCGGGCTTGGACCCGGCGATAAACTTCAGATAAACGCCCTCATAGGAAAAGACGATGGTTCGGGTAATGTCACCTGCAATGTAATCCCAAATACGACTACTGATGCAGGTACAAATAGTGATTCGGGCAAATAACATCTATAAAGGAGTGTATATGAGAAGCAATTTTTTGATTTGTCTCGTTGTCTTGATGGTGTTTTCTTTTAATATCTATGCACAGGAGACTGCGGGGGAGACAGGGAAGGAATCTCAAAAGGTTGTCAAGAAGGCTCAAAAGGTGAAGTTGGAAGACAGGATCAAGGCTGTTCAGGGGAGGATGTTTTTGAAGAAGGGCAGATTCGAGGTGGCGCCGAGCTTCATTTTTGGGCTCAATGACCCATTCTCCCAGACTATGGGAGGAGAACTCAATCTCGAATACTTTATTGCAGAGTCGTTTGGTCTGAATCTCAACTTTGGTTATGGTTCGGATATAACCTCGAATAATTCTACATTCGTTACCCCCAAGACATTCCTGGAGAAGAACGAACTCGCCGTCCCGGAGATGGGGAATATGAAGTACTATTTTAGTGGCGGTGCAACCTGGTCCCCAATATACGGCAAGGTGAGTTTTCTCTCTCAGTTGATTGTCCATTTCGATTCGTTTCTGAGTCTCAATTTCGGTATGGTTGGAGTGGAGTATAGAGGCTGGGAAGGGGATATTAGCAACAGGGTCGAGAAGGATATGGGCGGTATGAAGTTTATGAGCTCAGTAAGCGTTGGAGAGAGGATTTTCTTGAATAGATGGCTTGTCCTTAAATTCGAGCTAAAGGACATAATTTATACTATGGATTTGAAGCCAAAGTATTATCCTGATGGTATTACAGATATCCAAAATCACATTCTTGGAATGGTTGGAATAGGGATATTCTTCCCGATGCAGTTCGAAGAGGAGTTGTAATTCTGAGATGCCATTATCATTTTTCCACAAGGAGACATGGCTATGAAGAGACTCTATAGTCTTTTTGCTTTTTGTACAATCATCCTGTTTGCGTTTCACTCTTACGCCCAGATAAAGTTCGAGGGACTGGATCTGGATATGGACGAGGCAGCCCCGAAGAAGAAGGAATCTCCCAAGAAGGCCCAGCCAAAAGAGAAAAAAGGAAAGAAGGCAAAGGAGGAGGCGAAGCCCGCTCCGGCAAAGGAGGAGACCCCATCAGTACCGGAGGAGCTTATGCCATCCAAACCTGAGAAGCAGAAGGCAGTCGTGGCGCCCCCGATAGAGGAGAAGAAGCCAGCGGTTCAGCCGGCATTCAGGGGTGCAATTACTTTCGATGCACTGGATCTGGGTGCAACTCAGGCGGCAGATAAGGCAAAGATGGATAAGGCCCTCTCTCTAATGAAACAGGGTGAATTTCAGAATGCAACCATTCTCTTCTATGAGATCCTATCGGACCCGAAGAATATGGAATTCCATCAGGCGGCTGAATACAACATAGCCAAGGCACTATACAGAATGAAAAAATACTATTCTTCGCTAAGTTATTTTGTACAGATTATCAATAAGGGTCCTGCCCACAGATTCTTTCAATCCTCGATCGAATGGGGGATTTTCATAAGTCAGAAACTCGCCGATGATTCTTCGCTATTGCAGGTACTCGCTCGATATACGGATGTTGATTTTCCTGTCAAATACAGAGACCAGTCTCACTTCCTACTTGCAAAATACTATTACGAAAAGGATGATTTCGAATCTGCAAGAAAGATGATAAACAGGATCGCCGAAAACTCGCCTGTTTTTCCAAAGGCCAGATATCTCGAGGGGATAATGCTCTACAAGGAGAACAAACTGCAGGATTCTGTGAATGTATTCAGGGATGTGGTAAAGTTGACCAACCCCAAAAAGGGTCTGATAACCGACGAGGAGCTCCGTGAGAATTCATTCCTTCAGCTCGCAAGGATTCACTATCAGGCGGGGCAGTTTAAGACCTCCGTATATTATTTCGAGAAGATCAGCAGGGATTCTGAAAACTGGCTGGAATCCCTCTTCGAATCGTCATGGGCATATTTCAGAATGGGGGATTACGAGAAGTCGCTCGGAAATCTGATTACACTCTCCTCGCCATTCTTCAAGGACGAATTCTTCCCGGAGGCGACAATAATCAAATCAGTTATCTACTATGATAATTGTCGTTATCCCGAGGCCGGTTCATTCGTGGATGAGTTTATGGAGACATACCAAAACCTGTATGAAGAGCTGAACAAGATAGTTGTTCAGAAGATGAGTGATGATAAATACTATGAATTCTTCCATAAGATGGAGGCTGGTATAGATTCATCCACCTCCAAGAAGGATATCAAACGGCGAATCATTGCAAGTGTACTGAGTAATAAAATCGCAAAGAGGTATAACGAGGCACTGAACCAGATCGACAAGGAGATGCAGTCTATAGCAAAGCAGAGCGGATACTGGAGAAATTCACAGATAGCCAAGAAGGCTATGGCGGACTTGCAGAATGAGAAGCGGAGGATTATGTCTCTTGCCGGTGCTGTAATGAGAGAGTCTATTACTGCCCATAGGGATGAACTCCGGGAATTGATACAGCAGGCCCTTCGAATTCAGTTGGAGATAGAGACGGCAAAGAAGAATCTTCTGGAATCCAAACTCAAGGGTCAGGATTTCTCTGTCCAGCTCCTGAACAAGAAGTACACCGGTGCCACAGAGGATGATCAGTTGTACTGGCCTTATGAAGGTGAGTACTGGAGAGATGAACTCGGGACTTACCATTATACTATGCTTAAGGGTTGTAATAAATGAGGGGCTTTTCTAATCACCTTCTATAGAAGGTAGATATTTGCTCCGGGAGGTTTATTGATGAAAAGATTTTTGAGTATTGTTTTTGCAGGGTTGTTGGTGATTCTTGCATTCAACAGTGAAGCGCTTGCCCAGAAGAAGGGGAAGGCAGAGAAGAAGCCACAGGAACAGGTGAGGCCGGATCTGAAGTTCGAGGACCAGTTCTTCAAGGTAGGGTCTGAGATGGAGGAGATCAGGGACAAGGAACTCGAGACGATGAATCGTATGCTCAAGCTCGGTGTGTCGGACGAGGAGAAGCCGAAGATCCTGTTCAGGATGGCTGAGATATATAGCGAGAAGGCAAAGTTCAGATGGATGAAGATTATGGAGAAGACCTCCGAAGAGTCCAAATATGATAAGCAACCCGAAAAACTCAAGATGATTCAGAAGGAGAAGGAGACCCTCAAGAAACAGCAGGAGGCATTTCGTTCCAAGGCACTCGAGATGTATAAAACACTGATTGACAAATATCCTAACTATCCAAGGATAGACGAGGTCTATTTCTACTATGGCTTCAATCTTATGGAGATGGGACAGCAGGAAGAGGCGCTCAAGATGTACAGAACCCTTATAAAGGACTATCCGGATTCGAAGTATGTCCCCGATGCCTATGTCTCTTTTGGTGAATATTATTTCAACAAGGGCGATTTGCAGAGAGCCATAGAGGCATACAAGAGGGCAACAAAGGATGAGAGCGCAAGGGTGTATGGTTATGCAATGTACAAAATGGCGTGGGTCTATTATAACCTCGGTGAGTGGGATAGGGCACTCGATGTATTCGAGAAGGTCATTACATACTCTCTGACGAATATCGAGGAAAACAAGGAAAACAAGCTTACACTCCAGAAAGAGGCTATGAAGGACTTTGTCCTTACATACTCCAATGCAGGAAATGTGAGTGATGCAAAGGAGAGATTCTTGAGGATTGCCGGTCCAGAGAAGTATCTGGATATGATAAGGACACTGGCACAACTACTCTTCGATCAAGGTAAGGATAGAGAGTCGATAGAGATACACAAACTGCTTATCTCCGAAAAACCGGATGATATGAGGAACCTTACATATCAGGCGAGGATAGTAGAATCCAATGATAGAATGGCAAATAAACGACAGGCGGTGGAGGAGGCGAGGGTATTGGTGGATATGTTCAAGAATATAAGGTCTAAGGTGCCAGACAAGAAGACCATTGAACAGACCACTGATGCACAGGAGAAGAAGAGGCTCGAGGAGATGCAGAAGAACTACAAGGAGGCAGAGGATCTCACAGAGGCATTATTGCGAAAACTGGCTACTACATATCATAATGAGGCAAAGAAGACCGGGACACAGAAGACCTACTTTATGGCTCACGAACTCTACGGTGACTACCTTGAGTTATTCCCCAATGCAAAGGATGCCTATACACTCAACTTCTACTATGCCGAACTTCTGTATAAACTGCAGAAGTGGGAGAGCGCGGGCGATGCCTATCTAAAGGTAGTAAAGATGGACCCAAAGGGTGAGTTGAATCTGGATGCAATCCACTCCGCCATCGTATCCTATAAGAATGCCGCCAAGGGTGTAAAACTCCCATCTACAAAGGTCAAGACCGCCGTGGAGATGCCGCCTATTCAGAAGAAGCGAATAGATGCAATGCAGAAGTATATTGGCATTCTTTCGCAGGACAAGAAGCCCCCAAAGATGCAGGCGGACAAATGGGCGGAACACAAAGAGAGACTCCCGGATATAACATATGAAATTGGTTATCTCTTCTATTCCTACAACTACTTCAAGGAGGCAAATCGTCTCTTTGCAGATGTGGCACTCAAATATCCCGATAGCAAAGTGGCTGAGTATGCAGTAAACCTGATTCTCGATTCATTCAACCTTGCGCAGAACTGGGCAGAACTGAACAAGTGGACGAGGGAGTTTCTGAAGAATCCAAAGATTGCAAAGGGAAAGGTGCTCGAAGACCTCAAGCGACTGGTGGCTGAATCTGCCTTCAAACTCATAGAGGACTATGAAAAGAAGGGCGAATTCGAGACCGCCGCCAAGAAGTACTACGAATTCCAGCAGGAGTTCCCGGATACCAAGATGGCAGATACGGCTCTCTATAACGCAGCAGCCAACTACAGCAAGGCAAAGAAATTCGAGGATTCCATAAAGATGAGGATACTGCTGGTAGAGAAGTATCCCAAGTCTACACTCGCCCCCAAGACACTATATTCCGTCGCAGAGTCATACAGGGACGAGGCAGACTATGAAAATGCTGCAAAATACTATCTAAAGTTTGTCGAGATGTTCCCCAAAGAAAAGGACGCCCCTACAGCCCTGTTCAATGCAGGTACTTATCTTCTGGGGCTCGATATGTATCAGGAGGCTATAGATGCGAGGAGGAAATACATAAAGGAGTATCCCAAAGAGTCAGACATCCCGGAGGTACATCTCTCGATCGCAAAGATATATAACATTATGAAAGATAAGAAGAAGGAGTTAGAGGTATATCAGGAATTCGAGAAAAAATACTCGAAGACCGATGTAAATAAGATGTTGCCGGTCATCGTCAAGCAGGGCTTGCTATTGAAGGAACTCGGCAGTCTCAAAGAGGCTGAGAAGAAGTTCGATCAGGCTATCAAAATATACGACAAGAGCAAGGAGAAGGATAAATTCTCCCCAGAGGCACTGGAGGCGGTTGCACACGCCAAGTTCATAATGGTTGCCCCTGTTTTTGTACAATTCGATGCGATAAAGCTCGAGATGCCAGAGGCAACATTCAAGAAGCGATTTGCAGAAAAGACCAAGGCGATGGAGAAGGTGTATAAGGCGTATGCGGATATTGTGAGTATAAAAGTTGCAGAGTGGGCGATTGCAAGTCTATATAAGATCGGAGAATCTTACGAAAGATTCATAAAGAGTTTCCTCGAGATGCCAATCCCCAAGGAACTCAAGACAAAGCAGCAAAAGGATCTCTATAAGCAGATGATAAGAGAACAGACTATGCCTCTGGAGGAGAAGGCTGTTGCACATTATCAGGCAGCTCTATCCAAGTCGTCGGAACTCGGTGTGTTCAATAACTGGTCAGTCGAATCATTAAAGAGACTATACGAGCTGAGGCCGCAGGAATATCCTTCAGGAGACGAAATCAAACCACAGCCCGATAATTTCAGGCAGATACTCGAACCGAATCCATTTGCAATGGCGCTCGACTGGGATAAGAGAGTCAAGGAGATGAGGGTACAGAAGAGGGAGGCAGAGAAACCAAAGGCAGAATCTGGTGATAAACAGAAGGTCGAAGCCACTCAGAAAAAAGGAGAGAAAAAAGAGGAAAAGACCGAAGAGGGCAAGGGGGAATCTACCGAGGGCAAGCCACCCGTCGAGAACGAGAATACGATGGATAACAAGAAGTCAGATACAAAGAATACAGAGGAGGAATCAAATGAATAAGTTCATATATTCAATGGTTTTTATCGTCGTTTGTGTATTCCTTCTTGCTTGTCCGAGTAAGGTGAAGGAGAGCGCAGTACAGCCCGAAAAGGCAGTAGTAAAAGAGGTAGCTCCCTCGGATTTCGAGTCGATGGTTGCACTCTATAAGGAGCAGGAGGCATCGGGAGCCATCAATTATGACGAACTTATCTCGAAGTTCAAATCTGTCGAATCCTCAGGTGCGAAGAATCCCGAGATCTATTATAACTTAGCATATCTCTACGATAAGAAGGGTGATGTAGAGAATGCCGAGAAATACTACAAGCTGGCATATCCTAAGATGGATGTGGCTGCCGAGAATCTCATTATTCTATACAGAAGGACCAACAGACTCCCTCAGGCGATAGAGGTCGCCAAGTATCTATTGAAGAAGGATGAGAACAATGCGAGGTTCAATGTAATTCTGGCTTCGATATATAAGGATCAGAAGAAGTCGGATGATGCAGTAAAATACTGTAGAAAGGCACTCAGATTCGACCCAACGAATCTCGAGGCATATAGGGTTCTGTCTATGGTTTTTTATGATGCGAATAAGCTTCAACTCGCAAGGCTTACCTGTATTCAGGGTCTCAAGATAGATGCAAATGACCCGGGTCTGAACAATATTCTCGGGATGATATTGTTGAAACTTGGAGATGAATCAGGTGCACTTAATCAATTTATGAAGGTTGTATCTTTGAAGAAGGATATGATCGATGCGAAGATGAACATTGGCGCAATTGCATTGAAATATAGTAACTACGATGGTGCAATAAAGCAATTCTCAGAGGTGCTCGGATATGAGCCGCGAAACAGGGATGCCCTTCTTGGATTGGCGGTCGCCTATAGAGGCAAGAAACAGTTCGATGATGCAAAGAGGACATACGAGGCGATCCTGAAATTGAACCCCAAAGATACTTCTGCAATGATGAATATGGGAATTCTGATGTATAAGGGTTATGAAAATTACGATGAGGCTATTAAGTGGTTCGAGATGTACAAGAATACAATGGGGACATCCCTTGGTATGAAGGACCCTGTATATCAGTACATAAAGGAAGTCAAGGACAAGGCGGCTCTTGCAAAGGATGCAAAGGATAAAGAGGAGAGGATGCAGCTCGTCAACCAGGCCATAGAAAAGGATAAAGACAAGGCAATAGAAGAGGCATATAACAAGGTTCTGTCCGAACTGCTCGATCCGCCTATAAGGAAGGCTTGCGAGAAGACGGTTGCAAAGGTTGTAAAACCGATGGAAGACAAGAAGGCAGAACAGGATATTCGAAACAAGGTCATTCAGGATTCGTTCAATTCGGTCAAGAAAGGTATACTCGAGCAGGTTGATAAGTCTCTGAAAGAGGAGATATATGCTGTGGCACCAGAGGCAGTAGAGGCGGATATTATACAGGCGTCTTTCAAGATTACGGACAAGAAGACGATTCCCGAACAGGCAAAGAAGATGTTACCAGAGATGTCTTATCAGTTTTTCAAGAAGAATCTTTTGCAGATGTTGAATAAGGATGTGCTCGAGCAGCTCGCCCTCGAGCAGGCACCAAAGGCTGTCGAAAAGATATATTCCGAGGTAATGACGACATATGCCCAGAAGGTTCTGGAGGAGAAGAAGAAGGCGGAGGAGGATGCAAAGAAGAAGGCGGAGGAAGAGGCTAAGAAGAAGGCAGAGGAGGATGCA
>Ga0078972_1016070_pt1 | contig 11213 bp, 9 predicted proteins | sample YelNatPaOPGAMG01_FD_67568 | JGI IMG/M metagenome (GOLD analysis project Ga0078972, IMG submission 67568) | Hot spring thermophilic microbial communities from Obsidian Pool, Yellowstone National Park, USA - OP-RAMG-01 (SPADES assembly) (version 2) | ecosystem: Environmental > Aquatic > Thermal...
CAATCATATGTGCAGAGGAATACAATGGACAGATACGAGAAGTAAATACGGATTGGTGAACTCAATTCTTTAACATACATGGAGGTAAATCAAAATTCCAATCCTTCTTGGAAGAAAATGGTATTCGTTATATTCCTTCAAGACGAAACAATCCACAAACCGACGGAAAGATTGAACGTTTTTGGTTAGAGTATGACAGACATCGTTGGCGATTTGAATCCATCGAAGAATTCATTCGATGATATAATCAACGTATGCATGGCGCTCTTTGGGTAGATATCGGCGAATGTCCTCAGGAGGCAGTATTCAGAAAAAGCAATCCTGCCAATTTGCTTGGACTCCTTGCGAGGTGGTTCGATGACTAACAAATCCTTGCGAAATAATTTTCGTGCTCTACATAGAACGAGCTTAGAAAAGAATAAAATACATCCTATATATTTGCTATTTGATGCTTAACAAAATTAATCCTTTGATTCTTGCAGGCGCTGCAAACGTCTTTCTCCTTGTGGCTGCCTTTTCTACTTTCATATTCGCACCTACTCACGAGATTCTCGGCGAATCTCAGAGAATTTTCTATGTACATGTTGCTACGGCTTGGAGTGCATACCTCGCTTTCGCAGTTGTTTTTATCGCATGTATTCAATATCTAAGAACGCATTCGTTAAAATGGGATAATATAGCATCTGCCTCTGCCGAAGTGGGCTTCCTATTTATTACTTTCACAATCATAACAGGTCCAATTTGGGCTTTGGCTGATTGGGGCGTACCCTGGCGATTCGAAGATACAAAACTCACTATGGTTCTCGTCCTTTGGTTAACTTTCCTCGCTTACCTTGCTCTCAGAAATTCTATAGATAATCCAACAAAACGGGCAAACATATCCGCAGTCTTCGGCATCGCAGGCACTGCTGTATCCCCTCTTACCTTCTTTGCAAACAGAATTTGGAACCAGTATCATCCCACGGTAGTTGCTTCTGATTCAGGTTCTCTTTCCACTCTCATGGCAATTACCTTAATTATCTCTGTTTCTGCTTTTACTATTCTTTACCTTCTATTCTTGAAGAAAAGACTGGATTTAATAAACCTTCATGAAAGGCTTGAAATGTTGAAAGAGAAAGTGAATAATATAGAACAAAAAAATATACAAGGTGATTAACACGTTCGAAGACCCTGACTTGGTTTATCTTTGGATTGCATATACAATCGTCTGGCTTGGATTGCTCGCATATATTTTCTATCTCCACAAGATGCAACGTAATCTCGAACGCAAAATCGAAAAAATAGAAAAAACGCTCCAAAATCTACAAGATTTACAAGAGCCCGAAAAAAGAAAACTCTCAAAATAGAGAAATATGGAAAGGATAATTTAGTCAGATTTTAGTTATAAATAGTAAGGAGTATATTAGTAATAAGAAAAATACAGCAAAAAGGATACTAAAAATTACTAAAAATTTGAAAAGAATTATTTGCCTATCAACCTCGCAAGAAATCCTTTCTTTTTCTTCTTTTCAACCTTTTTATTAGGTTCTTTTATCTTAGGTTCTTCTTCCCCTTCTTCCTCGGTTTTCTTCTCCTTCTTTCTGAGTTTCTGTTTCTTTTTCTTTTCTCTTAATCTCTTCCGCTCAAGTTCTTTCTTTCTTCTTTCCTCTTCTTTCTCTTTCATCTCCTTGCTCTTATCTTTTAGCATTCGTTCTCTATTAAGCATCTGTTTCTTTAGTCTTATCTGCTTTGCTCTCAATCCTTTTAATTCCTTAGTAAGCCTAATCTTCTCAGTCTGAAATTTCGCCTTTGTTATCTCACCTTTATCTGCACGTTCCCTCGCTATTATTATCTTCTCTTCAACCTTTTTCGCATCTTCTTCTGCCTTTTCAATCATCTTTTTCAGACTCTCTATCTTCTTATCCTCTGCCATATTCACACCCTTTAGATGATATCGATATCTCGCTCATTCATCATTTTTCTTTCATTATCTTTCCAATTTTATCTTTTTAATGGAGTATTACCCAATTACCCTGGTATTTGTCAAGTTCTTTCTTTGTATATTCGTCCATCGGATGTTCTCTTTCTGGTATTTCGACATGTTTCCCTACTCCACATAATTCAGTCGAGAAATATCTTTGCCCTGTATCATTTACCATCGTTACTATATTCTTTACGTTCTTGTATTTCTTCGCAACTTTTATCGCTGCCGCCACATTGCACCCTGATGAGATACCGCAGAATATCCCTTCTTCTCTTGCCATTCTCTTTGCCATCTCTATCGCTTCGTCTGATGTCGTTGTTATTACTCCAGTTAGTTGTTCAAGCTTCAGATTCCTCGGTACAAACCCGTCTCCTATACCTTCTATTCTATGAGACCCCCAAGTCCTCTTTGACAGCAATGGCGCTTCGTAAGGTTCTACTGCAAACAGCATCACATCCTTTTTCTTCTTTCTTAGATATTTTCCCACACCTGATAAGCATCCTCCAGTCCCCTGCGAGGCAAGGAATACATCTATCTTTCCACCTGTCTGGTCCCAGATTTCAGGTCCAGTCGTCAAATAATGCGCTTCGATATTGTATTCGTTAGAGAACTGGCTTGGCTCAAAATATTTTCCAGGCGATTTCTTCTTTAATTCTGCAACTTTTTGAATGCACAAATCAACATCGCTCTCTGCACCAGGTGTTTCTATTATCTCCGCACCATACGCTCTTATAATCTTTTTTCGCTCTTCAGACATTCCGGCAGGCATCACTATAATTACCTTATATCCCTTTACAGCCCCTACCCAGGCACATGCAATCCCTGCATTCCCAGTCGAGGATTCTAATATCGTCATCCCTTTCTTTAACCAACCTTTTTCTTCTGCTACATTTATCATGTGGTAATATATTCTATCCTTTAAACTCCCCGTCGGGCTGAAATATTCCATTTTCACATAAACATTCGTATTAATATCCTTGGTTACTTTATTCAACTTCACAAGTGGCGTCCTTCCAATTGCTTCAAAAATGTTCTTGCATACTTTCCCACATTTTTCCCATTTCACAACCATCACATCATCTCCATCTTTAAAATTGAGTTGTGAATTTGCATGCCTGTATAATAATTTATCGAAATTACGTACTACAAAAATGATGTACTAAAATTATGGACTCAAACGACATCAGTTAAAAATGACAAATCGACGATCAAAAATAACTAAAAAAAAATAAAAACTGGAAAAAAAATCCATAAACATCCTCTTCGAATTGCTCTCGCGAACATATAAACAAGTTTAAATCCTTATTCAACTCATTTTAAGTCATTCTCAAGAATATTATCTATCATCGTAGAGTACTCGTATATATCATCGCCCAAGCCGGCATAAAATAAATCGTTTCCACATTCGCAACCGTTCTCACCTTTTACAATAATTCTTCGATAGTGTTTGGAAAGAATCTCCGATATCTTAGGACATATATTCTTTTCAGTCTCAAAAGTCCATATTTCTTCAACTTCCCCTTCGCTGAGTATATTATTCACATATGTATGTGTTCCGCAATCCTCTTTTTCATTTCTTTTTATATGGTTTTCGAGTTTAGATTTTAAACATCCATCCGCACGTCCAACATATAGATAATACCCAGAATCAAAACTCTTTCCAAGATTATCGTCCCCAAGCCATTCTCCTTCCTTCTCATTCGTCTTACTCTTTTTCCTCTTATCTTGAAAATTTATTACCAATACATAAGTGCCTTTATCCATCCCAGATTCCTCCATGATTATTTCACGATGTTTTCACCTTATGCTAAGTTTACTTCTTTACTATTTCCCAAGGAAAAATCGGTAAGAACCCCTTCACACTTTCGAAAAAAACATCCTTTTTTAACTTATTATTTTTTAACCTATTATAATACAATCATATATTATAAACATTACAAACTCACCAAACAAAGTCAATCTCGCTAACACATCAACCAACACATCACTTTTCATGATAAGCAAAATAAGGGAGAAGTTAGATATGGGATTAGTATGCTCTTTGAAATGAGATTAGTAAAAGGAGGTCATCTTTCAGTTTCAGATTGCAGTTTCAGTTAGAAAAGGAGAAGATGTATATGTTCGATAAAATGATTTTCTTTGTATCGCGTTTATTCTCAAACTCTCTGATTAAAAAATACCCTGAAATAGACCACGGAGATGCAGATAAAAATCTTATTCGTGGATTTGTTTTTGTTTTTATGGTTATCTACGTCCTCGCTTTCTTCCTTATACTTATTACAGAAACAGATAATCTTTGCCTAATCCTTATCTTCCTTGCCATATGTTCCACATTCTGCACAATACCCTCAACAGCAATAGCAATGCGCATAGTTTATTCTCAACGCATAAAACGCATGCTCGAAGAACGTTCAAGAAATATCGCGGAACAGCAAGTTATCGAAAGATATGTCCCTGCACCTAAACTTTCAGAATATAGTGCACAACCAAAACCAAGCCAACCTGAGAAAGTGCAACCACTTCAACCTATCCAACCTGAACCAGTTAAAGAACCCGAGGCTGAGGAGTATGCCGTCGTAGGAAATCGAGAAATAGAAAGCGCATCTGAAATAAAATCAGAAGGTCAAATCAGACTCAAAAAACGCAGATGCGAGATTTGTGGCACTCCAATATCTAAAGACGATCTAACCTGTCCAAATATCAAAAATCACTAAACTAATAACTAATATTCGTAGTATTCAACCCTTATGAGCATTTTGAGCACAAAAAATAACAATAATATCACAAGAAAAACCCTAAAAAATTACCATGAAAAACAATCGTGAAGAAATTATAATAAGAATGATAAAAATAGTATCGGAATCCGATATACCTTCATAACTCCCATTTTTTCCATCGTTCTTTTATCTTCATTCTTAAGAAATAAGCAACACTCAAAAGAATAACTATTATTACAATCAGATAAAGCATGCAAGGAGGTTCATAACCTTCTATAGTTCCTGATACATAAATCGAAAACTCGTTTGAATGAACAATCTCCAAGCCGTCAGTACAAAATATCATTGCATTCCGAATACCTTTTCCTTTACCTATATACGAAGCAATGTTCGTTGAATTATCTATGATTATATCTTTACCTCTTGAATTTGTAAAATAACCTATTTTCGGACCGTCAGAATCATAAAAATAGAGACTCAAATCAATATCCCATTTTTCTTTTTGGTTAAGGCGCACACTTGATAGACCTCCAAGATATACAGGACCGTCGTTAACTGGTATTACAGTTACCATAAATATACACTTTGACACAACTCCAAGTTCATCTACTCCTTCAACTGCAAATCTTGCACTCCCCGACCAATTATTTTTCATGCTGTAGAATGAGATATAGCCATCTTTTACTGCCGTCGAAATATTATCTTGTCCGTCTATGTTTATTATCTTATATGTCAAATTCCCAACCGCAATCGCATCTTTAAAATAATTATCAAGACAAATCGCATTTACATAATCTGTATCTTCTTCGAATGTAACATCTGGTAATCTTGGCTGACTCCCTATCGAAAATTTGTTCGAGCTCGCAGTTAAATTCACATCTTCTGCATCATACGCAGTTATAAAGACATCTTTCAAACATACATTTGGTTCTGCATGCCATCTCGCAACCCTTGTTATTGGGTCGATAGTAATATTTTCAATCATATATTCAGAGATATTTTCAGAACGTATCTTGTAAAAACCAATCTCGCCTTCAACATCATAAAAATAATCGTCAAGGTCAACGAGCCATGTTCCATTATCTTCAAGCCTTACTGTATTCAACCCTCCAAGATACACAGGCGCATCATTTACTGGTAATACCGTCAAATTAATAATCGCTACTGCATATTGTGAAATCCTATCGAATGCCGCAACCTTGAAAGTTAAATTACCAAACCAATTCGGCTCTTTTGTAAAAAATCCAAGCCTGGAACCGTTTATACTTGCATAAACAAGTTCTTTATTTTCCTCGTATATGATTTTATAAACCAACGAACCGTTATCCAAATCGTCTGAAAAATAGTTTGACAAGTCGAGAAAATCAGGATTATTCGTATCTTCGTATATATACAGATTCGGAATATCAACTACACTCGGTTTTTCGTCTATTGTTGCATATATTGTAAGGTTAGAAAGGACAATTTTTCCCTCACTCGAAGATGAGGTCTTTATTGGAATTTCAATCATCCCCGAATTTATGTTCAAATCCTCAATCGTATGATTCCTCTTATAACTTGCAATATACTTATTTAGGGCACCCGAAAAATCTCGTAATCTTGCAGTATAATCATATCCAATCGATAAATCTGATAATCTTACAGTCGTATTTGTCGTATTTGTGCTGCAGTTGATTTCAAGCATAACTTCTATTTCGCAAATTACATTCCCAAAATCATCAATAAAAATCTTGTTCGAAGACACATTCTCAAGTATATTTCTTACAGTAACACCATCAAGTTCAATTCTTTTCCCTACGCTACTTATTTCTTCGTCTTGCATTACTTTTACATTTCCTATACTTGCCGACATCCTCGAGGGACTCTTCATCAGGCTCCTAATAATAATATCCCCATCTCGTGTGCCATTCTCATTTGTCCAATTATAATCCCAAATCACATACACGGAACCGTTCAATACTCTTATTTCAGGGTCTGATGCAGAATCCAAGCCGGCTTTATCCGTTAATTCAATCGTCTCGCTCCAAAAGTAACCATCGTAGAACCTGAATACGATATCTCCCCACGTCGTATATACCGTGCTGTTAATAGTCTCATTCATAGGAATGTCATCAGAAACTGCCTGCGGTCCAGATACCCATACTATATACAAAATGCCATCATTCGATATAAGTTGAGGATATAAATCGAATCGAGTTTCATTCTCTCCAGAAATCTCAATTATCTCACTCCAATTTTCTCCATTGTAATATCTCGCAAAAATATCATCTCCTCTCTTATCCGATGGCCCTCTTGCAGTGCCCCAAGATGCCCAAAGTTCACATTTGCCTGATACGGGATTTTCGTATTTTTCAACCTGCACTAACTCGTAATTCTCACCGTCGTTCCAAGGCGATATTTGGGTTATATCTGACCATACTTCGCCATCAAAACTCCTTACCACAATATTATACCCAGAACCATCTGTATAATCAGGCGAAATGGCATCCCAAAATACCCAAATCTTTCCATCGTAAACTATAGATGTCGAGGTCCAATCATAACTTAAATTAGACTCAGGTGCAATCGGCATAGGCTCATGCCATGTGTTCATGTCTTCACTCCACGAATACACCGTTCTATACGCAGTATATCCATATGGTGTTAGGTAGGGTCTATGCCAAAATACATACAATTTATCATTATAGACGCAAAGTTGATGCATAGTATTCTTTATCGTTTCTCCATAAGGATTTATCTGTTTTATTTCACTCCAATTATTTCCATCATATGCACGCAACACAAGGTCTGATTTGTATGAAAAAGTCGAATTGCAAACTTCCCAGACTACCACAAGTTTATTCGCAAACACGCATACTTGAGGTCCTGCCCCATCCCATACTGGACTATCGTTCTCAATATCTCCTACAGGCGAGATACTCATGATATCCCCCAAGCCGTCCATTTCACTGCTAGCCTCACTGCCATCCAAGATAAAGGCAGTATCGTTAATTTCTCTAACAACTATGTCATAATCACAGTTACCATCCCCTGTTACTGCAGAATCATTCGTACTCCATACTGCATAGTTTCTACCTCGATATTCTATAACTTGAGGATACCAAGCCTCACCTACACTTCCCTCAGGCATCAAATGAACTGGTGCACTCCAACTTGGCATTGTGTAACCTCGTATTGTTAAGTTCAAGAAATGTGTTTTTGCATTCCTCGGCAGCAAAATAGAGGTTTCTTTATTCCATGAATTTTGAAACCGCCACTGTATCGATAGATTACCATCTGAAAAATAAGTCTGGTTTCCAAGTTTGCCATATCCAAGACCCATATACGCCCATTCTTTTTCGTTATCTTCTCCTATATCTATAGATACATTTTCAACCCAACTGTCATTGTTCTCGCCGTACTCATATAATGAAATTACATCCATCGATGCTGAGAGTGCTGTCGCATTATGAGGAAACATTATTTTTGTAAAATTTATAGAACTGCTATTCGTGAAAATAAGCATCTGCTCTTCTTTATTCTCATTAAAATCATGTATCTGTATCTCAAAAGCCCTCGCGTTCGTAGCTAACAGAAAATACGATGGTATTAGCAAAGAGATAACAAATAGAATAATAACAAATATAATGATGAATGACGAAGTTAAGTTAGGAGAGTTAAGAGCCCGTGCAAATTGAACATGCCTTTTTAAATCCTTTGATGCAAACATGCAAAGGTAATATAAACACGTAAACACATAAAGTTATACGTTTGTTTGCTAAACTCATCGCAAAACGGCGGGAGCAAACATCTGTTCATTCTGTTGCTGAATAATCTGGTTAGTGGTGGCTCTAGTGAAAAGGTAAATAAACCCCAATGTCATTAAGGGGTTGTAAAACAAAATATGGAGTATGATAGATATGGCAGAGAAACCACATTTGAATCTGGTATTCATTGGACATGTCGACCACGGGAAATCAACGCTCGTTGGAAGGACTCTGTTGGATACAGGTGCCATTCAACAGTATGTTATCGACAAGTTCAAAGAAGAAGCACAGGCAAAAGGCAAGGCGACTTTCGAATTCGCATGGGTCATGGACCAATTGAAAGAAGAAAGGGAACGCGGTGTAACCATCGATGTTGCACACAAAAAGTTCGTTACAGATAAGTACTATTTTACAATCATAGATGCACCCGGACATAGAGACTTTGTTAAGAACATGATTACAGGAACATCCCAAGCCGACGCAGCAGTACTTGTGGTAAATGCATCAAAAGGTCCTGAAGCACAGACAAAAGAGCATATCTTCCTTGCAAGAACCCTTGGTGTAAACCAAATGATTGTCGCTATCAACCAAATGGATACAACAGAGCCAAAATACTCTGAAAAGAGATTCAACGAAGTCAAAGAAGAAGTAACTAAGATACTGAAATCAGTTGGATACAAGATGGAGAACGTCCAGTTCGTTCCTGTATCTGCATACATGGGCGATAATGTAGCCAAGCCGTCAGCAAACATGTCATGGTGGAAAGGAGACACGCTCGTAAGTGCAATGAATAAACTTACAATACCACCAAAAGCATCTGATAAGCCGCTGAGGTTACCTGTCCAGGATGTATATACCATAACGGGTATTGGAACTGTCCCCGTTGGCAGAGTTGAAACTGGCATACTGAAAAGAGATATGAAAATAATTTTCAACCCTGCTGGAAAGAGCGGCGAAGTTAAAGATATAGAAATGCACCATGAAAAGATACCTCAGGCGGTTCCTGGTGATAATGTAGGTTTCAACGTAAGGGGTATTGCAAAGAACGACATTAAGAGAGGGGATGTCGCAGGTCCCATAGATAATCCGCCCACGGTTGCAAAAACATTCACAGGTCAGATAATGGTCTTGAACCACCCATCTGTAATTACCGCAGGATATACACCTGTATTCCATCTGCATACAGCCCAAGTAGCATGCCAATTTGTGGAAATTCAGAAAGAACTTGACCCAAAGACTGGACAAGTAAAACAAGAGAACCCACCATTTATAAAGACAGGGTCGGCTGCTGTTGTGAAGATTCAGCCCACCAAGCCATTGGTAATAGAAAAGGCAAAGGACTTTCCGCAACTCGGCAGGTTTGCAGTCCGTGATATGGGTCAGACGGTAGCCGCTGGCATGTGCATCGATGTAGAGAAGAAGACTGCGTAAATTTGAGGAGCACAGCTCCTCTCCAATGTAAAGGTGAGCTTGAAATGGCACAGCAAAAAGCAAGGATTTCGCTGACAGGACCTGACCCTAAAAAGGTCGATAGCGTATGCAACCAAATTAAGACGATCTCTCAAAGAACAGGAGTAAATATGGCCGGTCCAATTCCATTGCCCACAAAAAAATTAAAGGTACCTGTCAGGAAGAGTCCAGATGGAGAGGGGTCGGCGACATGGGACCATTGGGAGATGCGAATACATAAAAGGCTGATTTACATAGATTCCGATGAAAGAGCACTAAGACAACTAATGCGTATTCAGGTACCCGATGGAGTGAACATAGAGATCGTTCTTAGGTCTTAATCTTTTTTACTTGGAGGCATTTTTTTGGCCTCTAACCGATTTTATATCGGTATTGATGAAGCAGGAAGGGGACCTGTTATAGGTCCTATGGTTATTGCAGGTGTGTTAATTGAGAGCAATATGATAAATGACCTCGTAGGGCTTGAAGTTAAAGATTCTAAACAATTATCGCCGAAAAAAAGAGAAGAACTCGTTGCGGGAATTAAGTTTGTTGCAAAGTGTAAAACACGGCAAATATCAGCTGAAGAGATTGACAAATATAGGGATTGTGAAAGTTTAAATACACTCGAACTTAAAGTATTTGCAAATGTAGCATCTGAGTTAATTTCAGAATGTCTCGCATCAAAAAAAGGTGATGAAGTATTCTTTGAGGTAATTGCAGACTGTCCCGATGTGAATGAACTTCGTTTCTCTTCCGACTTGAAAAAAGAGGTCATCTTTAACTTAACTCGCCAGTTTCATTTAAGTGATTATCCGGACATCTCTTCAAAGATATTTGTTAGTGCAAAACACAAGGCAGACGAGACAAATCCAGTTGTTTCTTCAGCATCGATAATTGCAAAAGTGGAAAGGGACGCTGCAATAAGAAAAATTGAGAGTGAATTTCGAGCACATGGTAGTTTAGATGGTAATGAGATAAAGATTGGCTCAGGCTATCCCTCAGATAATGTTACGATTGGATTTCTTACATCTTGGTATAAGGCAAAAGGTTCTTTTCCACCACATACGCGTTCGAGTTGGGAAACATGCGAGAATATAATTGCTGAACTGAAGAAAAAGAATGTTAGGAATAAGAAATTAACAGAATTCAACGATATAGAAAAGGCATAGTTATTGATTTAAAATAAAAATGATTAAAGAAATAAGGACAAGTGAAGAGCCGGCTTGGATGATAAGTTTACAATAATTCCATCTTAGAAAAATGGATAAAGCAGTAATTCATTACTATGATAAAGGAAGTGGATATATGGTTGAGCAGTTGCTAAAAGATGCAATT
>Ga0078972_1016071_pt1 | contig 11212 bp, 11 predicted proteins | sample YelNatPaOPGAMG01_FD_67568 | JGI IMG/M metagenome (GOLD analysis project Ga0078972, IMG submission 67568) | Hot spring thermophilic microbial communities from Obsidian Pool, Yellowstone National Park, USA - OP-RAMG-01 (SPADES assembly) (version 2) | ecosystem: Environmental > Aquatic > Thermal...
ATGGCAATATTGAGTCCCCTCTAAAAACAATTGGTTTTTAGAGGGGACTTAAGCAATTCCTTACAGGAATTGCGATTTCAGCGGAACAATTCTAAAAACTGATGTTTTTAGAATTGTCTCAATATTGACAGAGAGCACCTCGCATACTAGGCTACACCTATGAACACACTGGCCCAAGAACTCAATACCCTTTTACACGGAACGGTCGCCGGACGGTTGCTATCCGACCTCGGCAAGCGGTTGTATTTTCCCCGGGGAATTATCGCCCAATCGGGGGAAGCCCGGAAGCTCGCCCATCGGGCCAACGGGACCATAGGGATGGCCTACGATGGGGGTCGGCCCCTGATTCTTTCGGCGATAGCCGAAGGAATGCCCACCCTTTCGGCCATGGAAGCGGTGGCCTACGCCCCCACGGCGGGGGTAGAAGCGGCCAGGACCGCGTGGCGCGATGGGATAGTCAAAAAAAACCCCTCCGTGGACCCGCAGAAAATATCCCTCCCCGTGGTTGTCCCCGGTCTTACGGCAGGTATTTCCTACATAGCGGATCTCTTTTTGGACGAAAAATCCAGCATCCTTATTAGCGATCCCAGCTGGGATAACTACGGCCTTATCTTCGCCGATCGGCGGGGGGCCTCGGTGGTGGAGGTTCCCTTTTTTGGAAACGAAAAGGGTCTGGACCTCCGGTCTATCAAAAAAGCCCTTTTTGAGGAGGCAAAAACCGGAGCGGTCCGCGTTATTTTTAACTTCCCCAACAACCCTTCGGGGTACTCGCCCACCATCGCGGAGGCGAATGCTTTAATCGAATTGATAAAGGACGTGGCGGAGAAGGACTGCGATGTACTCGTCATCTGCGACGACGCGTATTTTGGCCTGGCCTACGAATCGGATATTTACGGCGAATCCCTGTTTGGAGCCCTATCCCAACTGCACAAACGGGTTTTGGCGGTCAAGGTGGACGGTCCCACCAAGGAAGACTACGTCTGGGGTCTCCGAATGGGCTTTATCACCTTCGGTTCCGCGGGCCTAGAGCCCCAGGGGTACGACGCCCTGGTTACAAAACTGATGGGAGCTATCCGTTCCTCCGTTTCCTGTTCCAACACCCCGGCCCAGTACTTTATGCTCAAGGCCCAGGCCGATCAACGGACCGCAGGCGAAAAGGAACGGTTCAAAGAAATCCTACGGAAGCGTTATGGGGCGGTAAAAACCCTGGTCCAGGCCCATGAAAATCACCGGGTACTGCGAGCCCTACCCTTTAATTCGGGGTATTTTATGAGTTTTGTCTGTTCAAACGTGGGGGCCGAAAGGATCCGCCAGGAACTTCTGAACAATTACGGGATTGGCACCATCGCCCTGGGGGATCGTTATCTTCGGGTAGCGTTTTCCTCCATAGAAGAAGCCCACATCGAGGAAGTATTTAAAACCATCTACGAGGTGGCTGAAAAACTCGCCTAAGGGGACCGGGGTACGATAGGGCCCGGAAAACCAAGGGCCCAGGAACCAGCGGGTTCCAGGAACCCGTGGGTTCCTGGAACTCGGATTATCCCTTCGACGCCCCCAATCTTGCCGAGGACCTCCAGGGGTATTTCCTGTTCCGTATCGATGATATCGTAGGCAAAGTCTCCCCGGTGATGGTTGATCAGGTCGGTAATATTGATACCCGCCCCCGCCAGGATGGTGGTGATTTGACCGACCATGTTGGGTATATTCCGGTTGGCAACCAAGAGCCGATGGGGAGCCCGCTGGTCCAATCGGCAGTTGGGAAAGTTTACGGAATTTTTAATATTCCCGGATTCTAGGAATTCCATCAGTTGTCGAACCGCCATGATGGCGCAGTTATCCTCAGCAATTCCTTACAGGAATTGCAATTTCAGCGGAACAATTCTAAAAACTGATGTTTTTAGAATTGTCTCATTCATCGTTCGTATACGAAACATGGCTACCTCCCGTTGGCGCCTTCAAATTTTTTTATAAAATCGATAAGGGCCCGAACGCCCTCTATCGGCATGGCGTTGTAAATGCTAGCCCGCATCCCCCCCATCAGCCGGTGTCCCGCCAGGTTTACCAGCCCCGCCGCGGCCGCTTCCTTTACAAACCGGTCTTCCAGTTCCTTCCCCCCTCGCCTCGAATCACAAAGGGGACGTTCATAAGGCTCCGGGACCCGTTTTCCGCTTGAATGAGGATACAAATGGAAATATCCGACACCAGGGGAACGGACCCCGTATCGGGTATGGAAGGCCATTTGGGACCCACGATCGTATTGCTAAAATATATGGGGCGGAATTTCCCATATATCGCAGGCAGTCAATAGAAAACACATAAAATCGGTTTAGACATCTAGCAAAGAAAAAACGGATTCTACTCGAGGGTACGAGACTCCGGTAGAGGTTGGAAAGCATTGAAGCCTCTATCTTGAGGCGGGGGGGTTGCGTAGAAGAAATACTCCTCCTTGGGGGTTTGCGGTGTGCTGCCGCGGGCGAGATGGCCCTGAGAGAGGTTCGCAGGAGGGTGTCGTTCATTCAGATTGTCAGTGGCATTGACAAAATGCAAAGACATGGTAGAGTATACCCATGATCTCACGACAAGCGGCGGATACCCTCAAACGTCTCGAGAAGGGCTTCCCGGTACTCTGCATCACCGGACCCCGGCAGTCGGGCAAGACCACCCTGGCCAAAGCGTGCTTCCCCAACAAGCCCTATCTCTCGCTCGAGGATCCCGATATTGCCCGCCTCGCGAGGGACGATCCGCGCGGTCTCCTCGACACGTATCGGGACGGCCTCATCCTCGACGAGGCGCAAGCGGCACCAGAGATCTTCGCTTATCTCAAAACCTCGGTGGATGCCGATCCACGACCCGGTAAATATGTGGTGACCGGCTCCCAGCAATTCGGACTCCTCGCCGGAGTCACCGAGTCCTTAGCGGGTAGGGCAGCCTTCCTCACCCTCCTACCGTTCTCGACCGAAGAGCTTAAGGCAGCGGGTAGACTCCCACTCGATCCCTTCGAGGCCATGGTCAAAGGCTTCTATCCCCCCCTCTATGATCGCGAGGTCAGTCCCTACGACTGGTATACGAACTACATCGCCTCCTACGTCGAGCGCGATGTGCGAACGATCATCAACGTGAAGGACCTGGGGCAATTCCAGACCTTCGTGAAGATGTGCGCATCCCGCATAGGCCAGCTCCTCAACCTGAATGCCCTCGCCCTCGATTGCGGGTTGTCGCACAACACGGCCCGCTCCTGGCTCTCGGTGCTCGAGACGAGTGGCATCGTCTATCTTCTCAAGCCTTATCACCAGAACTTCGGGAAGCGCCTCGTGAAGAGCCCAAAGCTGTACTTCATCGATACGGGCTTGGCGGCTCGACTCCTCGGCATCAGGACCACGGCGGAGCTCTTCGTCCATCCGAACCGAGGGAACCTCTTCGAGTCCTTCGTCGTGGCGGAACTCCTCAAACTGCGGTACTCGGGCGGTCTCGATCCAGACCTCTACTTTTGGCGAGACAGCACCGGCACTGAGGTCGATATTGTCTACGAGGAGGGGCCGAAGATGAAGGCGATCGAGGTGAAGTCCGGGAAGACCTTCTCGCCGGAGCTCGCTTCGGGGCTCGAGGCCTGGATGCGGTATTCGGGAGCGCCGGTCGAGGGCTGTAGCCTGGTCTATGCAGGGGAGCGTGGGCTTCAGTGGAAAGGCCTCGGAATATTTCCGTGGAACTCAGTTAATGACGTTCTGACATGAGCGGGTAGGTGTTCCGCTGAAACCTGCCGCTCATTCAATAACCCCAGCACCTCATCGGTGCTTGCTGTTTCACCAAGTCGCGGGAAAATCTTCTCGATGCAATAACGATGCATATCGAGATCGCGAACTGTCATTGCGTCAATGACGAGAGTAACATTATAGCCATGATCGTAGGCGCTACGAGCCGTCGATTCGACGCCGAAGCTCGTCGCGACTCCGACGACGACGACGACCTGGGTCACGCTTTGCCGTTGCAGATATTCATGCAAGTCAGTGCCAATAAATGCTCCGGGCCTTTGCAAGGCGGGGCGTCAAATCTGCAATGAACCATTCCTTTACGAGCATGCATACAACCGAACATGGCAAGCTGGGCGATTCACCTTGAACTGGACGGCGACGGACGCCTCCCTGCCCGTCACGGGAGCGCATAGAGGTGGCTCAGTGCCGATTATCGCCTTGGGAGCGCCTTCATCGTAGAAGGAATTCAGGGGGGCGAAGGTTACGAAGCCTGCTTTTTCCAGATCGCGCAAAGCCTTCACGCAACTGCAGATTTGCAGGAATCCGCGGGTATTGTAAAAAGAAAATTTTTCACATACCCGCTTCGCCAACTTACTTCTGGAACCCATCTCGGAGTCAGCCGCAAAGCCCCTAATAATTTTTATATTTTCAGCCAAGGAAATGGTCCGCTTGATGTTGCTTTGTGTTTCTATTCCTCCAGCATGAAGTAAATTTTTGATATTGTCCAGTACTTATCTTCGGGTAGTCCTAGGGGGCCAGGAGCGTACGAACCCGGATTATCCCTTCGACGCCCCCAATCTTGCCAAGGACCTCCAGGGGTATTTCCTGTTCCGTATCGATGATATTGTAGGCAAAGTCTCCCCGGTGATGGTTGATCAGGTCGGTAATATTGATACCCGCCCCCGCCAGGATGGTGGTGATTTGACCGACCATGTTGGGTATATTCCGGTTGGCAACCAAGAGCCGATGGGGAGCCCGCTGGTCCAATCGGCAGTTGGGAAAGTTTACGGAATTTTTAATATTCCCGGATTCTAGGAATTCCATCAGTTGCCGAACCGCCATGATGGCGCAGTTATCCTCCGCCTCGGGGGTGGAAGCCCCTATGTGGGGCAGACAGATGGTGCGCTCGCAGGCCAACAGTTCGGCGGTGGGAAAATCGGTTACGTAGGTCCCCAACCGACCTTCTTTGAGGGCGACGATCATATCCGCCTCGTTCACCAACCCGCCCCGGGCAAGGTTGATGACCCGGGCTCCCTTTTTCATTATCCGGAATTTTTCCGCGTCTAAAATTCCCCGGGTGGTATCGGTGAGGGGAACGTGCACGGTAACGTAGTCCGACTGCCGCAGAAGGCCCTCCAGGGTATCCGCCCGGCGGACCAGCCGGGACAGGCTCCACGCGGCGTCCACGGAAATATAGGGATCGAAACCGATCACGTCCATTCCCAGGGCCACAGCGTCGTTGGCCACCATAACCCCGATGGCCCCCAATCCGATAACCCCCAGGGTTTTGCCCTTAATTTCGGGCCCCTCGAACTGGGACTTCCCCTTCTCCACTAGTTCGGGTATTTCATCCCCCCGTTCCGCCAAGGAAGCGGTCCAGGCAATCCCCGGGATGACTCGCCGGGAGGATATAAGAAGGGCCGCTAACGTTAATTCCTTTACCGCGTTGGCGTTGCCCCCGGGGGTGTTAAACACCACAATTCCCCGTTCTGTACAGGCGGGGACGGGAATATTGTTCACCCCCGCCCCCGCCCGGGCGATAGCCTTGACCGTTTCTGGAATTTCCATCGTATTCAGGTCCGCGCTCCGGACCAACAGGGCGTCGGGGCTGGGGATTTCCCCCGCCACCTCGTACCGATCCCGGGGAAAAAGCTCAAGCCCCTCTTTTGAAATTTTATTCATCGTTCGTATACGAAACATGGCTACCTCCCGTTGGCGCCTTCAAATTTTTTCATAAAATCGATAAGGGCCCGAACGCCCTCTATCGGCATGGCGTTGTAAATGCTGGCACGCATCCCCCCCACCAGCCGGTGTCCCGCCAGGTTTACCAGCCCCGCCGCGGCCGCTTCCTTTACAAACCGGTCTTCCAGTTCCTTCCCCCCCTCGCCTCGAATCACAAAGGGGACGTTCATAAGGCTCCGGGACCCCTTTTCCACGGGGGCGCGGAAAAAGGAAGAATTATCCAAATAATCGTACAGGAGGGCCGCCTTTTCGCGGTTCCTCGCTTCGACGACCGCAAGACCCCCTTGGTCTTTCATCCACTCCAAAACCAACTTGATAATATAAATCCCATAACAGGGGGGCGTGTTGTACATGGACCCGTTTTCCGCTTGAATATCGTACCGGAACATGATGGGGACCCAATCGGGAACCTTCTGGATCAGATCCTTCCGGAGGATCACCACGGTTACCCCTGCGGGCCCCAGATTTTTTTGGGCCCCCGCGTAGAGCAGGCCAAAACGACTAACGTCGAGCCGCTCCGAGAGGATACAACTGGAAATATCCGATACCAGGGGAACGGACCCCGTATCGGGTATGGAAGGCCACTTGGTACCCACGATCGTATTGTTAAAGGTGATATGATAGTACGCGTCATCGGGAGCCGGCGCGGGGGCGGCGGGAATATACGAGTAGGCCCGATCTTTGGAAGAGGCGGCGATACGGACCTCCGCGTACTTGGCCGCTTCCTCGGCGGCTTTGGAGGCCCACACCCCCGTATCCACGTAGGTAACCTTCCTTCGGGCCTGGCCTTCCCGCTGGTAGGCCAAATTGATGGGTACCATGGCGAATTGGGCAGTACCGCCCCCTTGCAGAAAGAGAACCCCATAGGAATCCGGAATGCCCATCAATTCTCTCAGCAGGGCTTCCGCCCGTTCAATGATTACCTTGTATTCCTTGGATCGATGACTCATTTCCATCACCGATTGACCAGAACCGTCCACGTCGGTCATTTCTCGGGCGGCCCGCTCCAGAACCGGCAGGGGAAGCATGGAGGGTCCCGCGGCAAAATTGAATACCCGTTTCATAGTGAACTCCTTACACCAAGCTATGGGGAACCGAATAATTTCGTAAACCATCGGCTCCAAGGACCTACGGTCCCGGACTACAGTTAAAACACCCCGCGGTCTCTTTTGGGGCTTACAGAACCCAGGACGCCGCTTTAGGCCCCTTCCAGGTCTGCCGCAGGGTAGGCTAATCGACCAAACAGGCTAACTTGGCCGCCATGGACCTTAGTTCGTCCACCACAAAGACATTGCTCGTCATCACCCGTTCCGGGACCTCCAGAACCACGGGGGCAAAATTGATAATCCCCCGAATTCCCGAGGCCACCAATTTATCCGCGGCTCCCTGGGCAGAGGCCGCGGGAACGCACAGCAGGGCCAGGTCAATGGAGAAACGGGAAATGACCTCCCCCATTTTGTAGGCGGGATAGAGCGGCACGGGAGAACGGAGTATTTCTATCCGGTTTACGCTGGAATCAAAGCCCGCCACCAGCTCAAAGCCCTCGTCCGCGAAGGCGGGAAAATTAAGGTACGCCGAACCCAAACGGCCCAGACCAACCACGCAGAATTTCCATGGCGTCCCCAGGGCAAGGGCCCTTTTTATGGCGGCTAACAGGGAAAGCCGATTATAGCCCGAAGCTTCCCCTAAATTTTCCTGCAAAAACGATATATCCTTCCGGATGGTATAGCTGGACCAGCCGGTTTTAGCTTCGATTTCGCTGGAACTAATCGATTCGGCTTTAAGGTTCTCTAAAACTCGACTTAGTTGAAGAAGCCGTTCTACCGTGGGTTCGGGTATTCGCATTTCATCTCCGTGGCTGTGAAATATTTCACAACCACCGTATCTCTGTAGAGAAATTTTGTCAAGGGTGAATTGAGGCTGTCCCGTAACTTCCTAAGTTACGGGACAGCCTCAATTGTATGGGGCAGGATTTCGCCATGGGGCCATCGGCCTTAGGTTGCGCAGAGCTGGGGTTTGGTTTATTATATTTCCATGGCCGTAAAGAAATTTACCGTCCTTGACCTGATCGATATCGATCTAAAGGAACACAATTCCCTTAACCTACGCTGTATCGGGGGACGAAAGGGGTTATCCCGGGAAATCGCCATCCCCGATTTAAACCGGCCTGGACTTGCCCTCTCGGGGTTTTACGATTCCTTCGCCTATCAACGGATTCAAATTTTTGGACGCGGCGAGGTGGCGTACCTAAGAAAGCTCGCGGAAGAGGGAAAAACCGATACCATAGAAAAAATGTTCGATTACCCTATCCCCTGTTGTATCTTTACCCATAATTTAAGTCCCGATCATACTTTTTTTGAAATTGCCGAAAGGGCCCAATGCCCGGTGTTGCAGACCGACCTACCCTCAGCGGAATTTTCTTCCCGGGTTTTGCGGATCCTCTCCAATATCTTCGCCCCCCAAAAGAGCATTCATGGGGTTTTGGTAGAAGTCTTCGGTGTGGGTATCCTTATTTTAGGGGATTCGGGGGTCGGTAAAAGCGAAGCCGCCCTGGAGCTTATCGAACGGGGCCACCGGCTTGTGGCCGACGACGTGGTGGATATCCGGTGCGTCAATGGAAATATCCTGATGGGCGCGGGGGCTAACAAAATTATCGGCCACCACATGGAAATTCGGGGACTCGGCATCATCAATATTACCCATCTTTTTGGGGTGGGGGCCATACGGGATAAAAAACAGGTTCAGCTGGTGGTCCAGCTGGAGGAGTGGGATTCGGAAAAAATGTACGACCGCCTGGGGACCCAAGAGGAAACCATGGATCTTTTGGGTGTAAAAATTCCCCGGCTCATAATCCCCGTTAAACCCGGCCGAAACATTCCCATCATCATCGAAACGGCGGCGATGAACGAACGGTTAAAAAAAATGGGGTACTATTCCGCCAAGGAATTCAATCAAAACATTTTAAAATGGATAGAAAGCGACGCGGCCCGGTCCGTATACTTTGGACAGGACGATATTATCTAGTAAGGATACATACATGGTAGAACAAATGGTAACGATTAAAAACAGAGCCGGAATCCATGCCAGGCCCGCCGCCCTTTTGGTGCAAACGGCTAGCAAATTTAAATCAAAAATATCCATCGAAAAGGATGATGATAAAATTAACGGTAAGTCGATTATGGGGATAATTACCCTGGGTGCGGGGTACGGAACGAATCTTAAAATAATCGCCGAAGGAGAGGACGAACAGGACGCGGTAGACGCGCTGGTCCACCTGTTCGACTCGAAATTTGAGGAAGATTAGGAATTTGTCGGGGGCGACGATGCCTCTTTCCGTAAAAGACATACGAATCCGCTCAAAAAATTCTACCCTGGGGCTACCCAGTCTGGTTTTTATCTATCTTTTGTTGAGCATTTTGGCCCTTATCTTTTCCTCCTCCCTTTTTTCCAACGCTTTTCAGCGGGAGGAGGCCGTTACTCCCCTAGCGATGGCGGTTTTTTTAACCATTCCGGCGGTACTTCTTATTTTTTTGGGGGTCTCCGTCTTCCGGCTCCTCTGGGATGTGTTTTCCCATCAAGTCGGAAGTAAGTTTCAGGCCCGACTTTTTTTTTATTTTGCCCTGACCGTTAGCCTGGCCACCATTCCGGTAACACTGATAACGGTTCAGTTCGTTCGGGAGCTGGTAAACTCGTGGAAAGCGGCGAATTTAAGTTCCGTTATGAACGACGCCCAGTGGTTTGCCACCGAAAGCTACCGATACCGCATAAAAAACTTGGCGAAAATTGCCGAACAGTACAGTCCATCGGCGGCGAACCCCCAGGCCACGGACGAAGAGCTGGAGGGTATACAGGATTTTACCCAGGATGCCCAGGGGCACTGGAAGTCCCTTTTTTTTGCGGGCAACGAAGCCCAGCGGCTCCCCCTTCCCCCTGGGACCTCCGAGGGGTACGTCCCCCGGGAGCCCCGGCGGGACCCGGACGTGATTCGGTACATCACCATTCCCCGGCCGGGGACCTATCGTCTTTTTACCTTCAGTTTAGGCGTCGACTTCGATAGGAGGATCCGAAACATCGAGGGGGCAAAGGGGAAGGTTCAGGCCCTGGAATCCTTAAATCCTACGCTTAAACGGCTATTGATCATGTTTTACGGGGCTTTTTTCCTCCCCACGATCCTTATGACCCTCCTAATCGCCTTTTCTTTTAGCCGATCCATCACCCAACCCATCGTTGAATTGGCCGACGCGACCCGGAAGGTCGCGGATGGGGATTTTTCTATCCGCATCCTTTCCCGGCGGGATGATGAGTTGGGAGCCCTGGTTAGTTCCTTCAACGCCATGGTCCACGATTTGGAGCGGACTCGGAATAAAACGATACAGGAAGAAAAAATAAACATGTGGCAGGATATGGCCCAACGGTTAGCCCATGAAATTAAAAACCCCCTGACTCCCATAAAACTTTCGGCGGAACGGGTACTTCGGCGCTGGCAAAAGGATCCCGCCAGCTGTGAGGATATTCTAGAATCTTCCATGATGGCGATTATTCAAGAGGTGGACGGGCTGAATACCCTTTTAAGCGAATTTCGAACCTTTTCTCGCCTGTCTTCCATGACCCTTTCGGATACCCCCATCGGCGATTTGATCGAAGAATCCATCAACCTGTACCGATCCTCCTACCCCGAGGTTTCCTTCGTCACCGATCGGGTAGATCCAACCATCGCGGTCAAAGCGGAACGACGGTACCTTTCCCAAGTTTTATCGAACCTTCTCTTGAACGCCATCGACGCCATGGATGGCCGGGGACGGATAGAATTTTCCACCGACCTTGTCAAAAAGAGGGATACCCAGTATTGTAGATTAAGAATCGCGGACAATGGGAAGGGAATTCCCGAAAAGGATCGTCCGCATATTTTTACCCCCTACTTTACAACCAAAGAAAAGGGAACCGGTCTAGGGTTACCCATTGTACAACGCATTGTGACCGAACACGGGGGGACCATTTGGTTTGATTCCGCCGAAGGGGTGGGAACGGCGTTTTTTATCGATCTTCCCGTGGCGGAACCGATTGCAGGAAAGGTATGAGCGATATTTTAATAGTCGATGACGAACCGGGGATCCGAAGCGCCCTGGCATCGATTTTGGAGGATGAAAAGTACCGGGTTCATACCGCGGAAGACGCCATCGTGGGTTTGGAAATTTTGGAACACGAAAAAATCGACCTGGTGTTTTTGGACGTCCTTTTGCCCCGGATGGGGGGCCTGGAAGCCCTGGAAAAAATTCGGACCACATGGCCCACTCTGGAAATAATTCTTATCTCTGGACACGCGAATATCGATATGGCCGTTCGGGCGGTAAAGCTCGGGGCCTTTGATTTCTTGGAAAAACCCCTCTCCTTGGATAAGGTTCTCACGGTTAGTCGAAACGCCCTGACCCTCCGGGCCCTAAAAGAAGAAAATCGAGCCCTAAAGAGTTCCGTGGGAACCCAAGACGAGCTGATCGGTGTGG
>Ga0078972_1016072_pt1 | contig 11211 bp, 8 predicted proteins | sample YelNatPaOPGAMG01_FD_67568 | JGI IMG/M metagenome (GOLD analysis project Ga0078972, IMG submission 67568) | Hot spring thermophilic microbial communities from Obsidian Pool, Yellowstone National Park, USA - OP-RAMG-01 (SPADES assembly) (version 2) | ecosystem: Environmental > Aquatic > Thermal...
CGTACTCATTGTTCTCGGTAGAAGGTGCAACAGGGAGCATGGCCTGGGCAGGTGAGTGGGCATACAGGCTCTTGAGCCAACGGTGCCAAGAAGCATAGCCATTATCTGGTTTGATATCAAGTGTCTTTAAAAAGGCATCCTGGTTATATTGCAACGGGTCGAAAATCCCTAGGTTAATGAATTTATCAGTAGCCTCTAGATTCAATCTCCTGAGAGGCGCGAGAGACCGCTCGAAAACTCTCTCATAATAGCGGGCGTTTTTATGCCGTGTCTCATTCAGGGCTCCAAATCCAGACTTCAAAAAGCTGCCGGCTTGATGGTGATCCCCATGCAAAGAGATTCGCGATCTGTATTCCTCTTGAGTCAGCGCGGGGTGGGCGAGGAGAACGATGGGATCGTTTCCCGGCATGAAACCTTCGAGCATGCCATGATAGCGATGGGTCAGCAGGTGGGTGGCCTTGACCTCGAGATCGAGGAGATATCGCTGGATCTCATAGAACAGGTCCGCAACAGCTCCCTTCGCCGTCTTCTTCTCCTCCGATTCGCCACCGGCCTTTGCCTCTACTACTTTACTATACTCCTCCATCGGTTTATCCGCGCAGGTGAACAGGAGGATGGACGCCAGGAGGACGGGCCGCTTATCTCGCAGTTCGTAGATGGGGAGCCCGAAGAGCCAGGAGTACTTGGGGTAAAGAAAAACCTTACCGAAGGAAGGTATATCGAATTGCCTGTTGACCAGCAAGTTGACATATTGCTTATATTTCTTAATATCACCTTTTCCACGCGGAATGGAAGTGTATCTGTTCCCCAACGCCTTCTTAGCCTCGGCGCGTTGTTTTAGCGCCTCTTTTAAGGCATTAGAACCTAGACCGGCATCGCCATCCCCCGCACGGAAGGATCCGAAGATCGGGCGCGTCGCCGGGCTTGGACCGTTGCCGTCCCCTTCAAACTGCTCCCGCATGGTGGCCACGATCGATAGCACCTCGCCTTGTTCTGTCGCCTTTAGTAGGTCATCGTACCAGTCATGGAATGAGTCGCGCTGGTCCTGATCCTTATAGTCAAACCAGGGGACCTCAACTGGATCCCCCTTATCATTTCTGTAACGAAGGCCCAGCAGGGGTACCCACTCCTCCCTGGCGTCCCAGGTGACCATCTCGGCATACCAGAGCCACGGCTGTTGATCCAGTTTGCAGATGGTCAAGAGCTCCCGGAACTCTAAGCGGATCTGCTCAAGACCTTGAGCATTACCCTGTGCTTGCACCTGCTGCGCCATTGTGTCAGCCCCCTGCGCTAGAATGGGGTCAGTATAGTCCCGCTTCGGGGAGATGAGAAGACCCGAGCTAACCTGGAGTAGCCTCCTCGGTGGCGGAATCGAAGGCCAGCAGATACTGGCACCCCCGGCAGCCCTCTGGAACCTGACCAGCCTTGAACTCCCTCCTCAACTTACGGTGGACATCCAGGTTGATGGCACCGGGGTCGTCGATGTGGCCCACCCGCACGCGGTGGTTGTTGGAGCAATAGGATATCCGACCGTCGTAATTGATATAGAGGGCCATCCAGGGCCACAAGCAACGGCCGCGGACGAAGTTCGTGGATGGGGTTTCGTAGACCGCGCAGTGGGTCGGGAAGGGGATGAGCTTGCGTCGTTCACCTGGGGGGATAACTTCTCGAAGGTGTTTCAACGGATAGCGTTCACGGTAAGATTCAGTGCCGGCCAGCGGACCCGCGAAGAGAAAGTCGATGCCCAGATCATCCAGGCGCTTCACGTGGGCCTGAAGTTCAGCCGGATGATCGAGGAGGGTCTTCTTGAACACGGCGGAGACGCCCACGGCCGTCAATGGACGGATCTCGTCCCGCCAGCGGATGACCCGCTGAATCGTGCGGGCCACCTTTTCGTAGTGGAGGCCCTTCCGATCCGCCTCCATAATTGTAGGATCTTCTAGGTCGAGGGAGAAGGCGATGACGTCCACGCCTGCCTCGAGCAGAGCCTGGGACTTCTTGTCGGTCCATAGGCTGCCATTGGTAACGAGGGAGCAGAACCGGCGCTGCTTCTCGGCTAGGGTCACCATCGATTCGAGCTGGGGATGGAGCAAGGGCTCTCCCTGCCCGTGGAGCTGGAGGTAGAAGGATCGGGGAAAGCGGTCCAGAACGCGCCGGAAGAGGTCCATACTCATGTCCTTGGGTTTTTCCTTCTCCGTCCCATTGTGGACGATGCAGTAGGAGCACTTAAAATTGCAGCGGGAGGTCACCTCGATCTGGAGCATCACCGGGTCGGCCTTCCGGTCCATCTGGCCTCTACGTATCTCCCTGTAGTTCAGCGCGGTGTTCACGCTGTAGCGCCGGCTTCGGGCGAGCTGCTGAAGAAAATTGAACGTAATGCTGGGCATGGATTCCTCCTGAGAGTCTCAGCCCCACTTGCCCCTGGAGAAAGAGCGCCACTGTTCGCCATACTTCTGCGCGAGCCGCGTCTCCTCACCGACGGCTTGGGCAATGGTCAGCCATGCCGACGCCGCCACGCCTGCCCCAAACAGATAGAGGGGGATAGGCGCGGCCATACCGAAAGCCACCATTTCCAGAAAATAACCCAACAGAAGCGGGTGCTTGAGCCAGCGATAGATGCCCTGCGTCACGAGGGCGCTGGACTGGGGCTGCCAATACCAGGAGAACCCGTCCTTCAAGGCTTGCTGGCCGGCGAGCCTTAGAGCTACCCCGACGACGAGTAAAGCCAGCGCCCCGGCGATGCGAAGAGTCTGCAACCTGTGCGGCAGAAAGAAGGCCGACATCCAAGCTATCATCAGGCCGGCGTATAGCCAGCCCAGGCCAATGGCAGGCCAGTCTCGGGCTTCTTTGTCAGGGTTGAGCGGCATTCCTTTCTTCGGGCGGAGGCAGATCCAGTACAGGTGAAGCCAACGTACGAGGACCAATAGAACCATGAGGACCAAAAGCATGTAGACCGTCACCTCGCGCCCTCCACGCCCAATTCGGCCGCGACCTTTGGCCGTCCAACTGAAGCAACTAGGCGCCGCCGGATTGCAGGAAACTCACGCGCGATGTGGCCGCAAGCCACAAGCAAAAGGATGAACAGGGCCATGAGGATGCAGGCGGCCGCCAAGTCGGGCGCGGCTCCGTACCGCGCCCTTCCGAACAGCTCCGTGGCGGCGGTGTTCACGGGAAGCCGCGGTAGATAGCGTACGAAGATGATGTCGTCCAAGGTGATCAGCGCCGTGGCCACAAAGGCCGCGGCAACCGAAGGAGCCAGGTTCGGAAGGGCCACCTTTAGAAGACGCTGCCACGCCGATGCACCGAGAGTGGAAGCAAGCGCCAAGGAGCGCCTGAGCCGGTCGCCCACCCGGTCCATCAGCAGAAACGCGAAGGCAAATCCTGGGACGGCTTGCCCCATCCCGCCCAGGAGCCAGGCCGGTATGGAAGCCTGAGCCGCCGGGAATCTGCTCAGCACCATGAAAAGGAGCACCCCCAGAGCATTCTGAGGCACGAAGAGCAGAACGAGAGCCAGCAACCGGAAGCTGCGCCTGACCTGGGGATACGGTAGAATAAGCACAGAAACCAACAGGGCCGGAAAGATGGAGAAGGCAGCGGCTGCCATCCACACCATAAAAGAGGGCAATAGCACGCGACGGAACCCAGGCTCCAGGAGTGCCCTTCGAAACCACTCCAGAGTCGGCCCGCTCTGAAAGAGACTGGCCATGCTCAAGATGGGAGAGTGCCCCAAGGAGAGGATCAGAAGGGCTCCCGGAACCACAGCCAGGATAACCAGAGGGATGACGGACAACACCCTTCCTCCGCGGAAGCGCAAGGCAGGCTGAAGAGGGCGCGCCCTGGCCGTCCGCTCCTTCTCGATGAAGTACGCTGCTACAGCAGCCACGGGGATGGCCAGGGCCATTTCCGCCCAGGCTATTCTCAGCGCTTCGGGCGTATTCATGGTGCGCTTGAGCAGATCGTCGATGAGGACCGCAAGGGTCACGTCCTCCGATCCCAAGATCCGGGGCGTGATAATCACTCCCAGCACCTGGCTGAAAACCACCAAACCGGCTGTCGCCAAGGGGCGAAGGAGTCTCGGGATGGTCACGCGCAGAGAGGTTTGAAGTACTCCCGCTCCCAGGGTGCCGGCCACGTCGGGCATTCGCCCCAGCGAGGGCATGCTTTCTGAAAGGATCAGCAGGGTGAATGGGAGGTAGAGCGTTACCAGCGCAATGACCACAGCGGCATGGGAGCTGTCGAGGGGCTGGCCTTGAGGCCAGAGCCTCATCACTCTGAGTCCCGTCGCTAGGGGACCATAGAAAGAGAAGAGAGCTGACAGCGAGAGGCTTCGGGCGATTGTCGGAATAAGGAGACTTCCCAGCGAAACCGCTACCAGAACGTGCGGCAACTTGGGCCATTTCGGCTGGCGAAGGGCAGCATACAACGGGAAGGAGCCCAACAGGAGGCAAAGGGCTGTCACCTCTATGCCCAGTTTTATAGTCACCAGGAAGGAAAGGTGAGCCACCTCATCAGGCAGCAGCAACCACGCCGCGATCCAGCCTCCGATCAGGGCAAGAGCTATCAACAACAATGGGGAGGCCAGTCTCGGAATTCTCATGGGTACTTCCCTTGGCACACCTCTAGCTCAGTGTCCCAAAAGCCACTGATTCCACCTTTTCTCGACTGCCGCCTCGTTCTGGGCCCACCATTCACCATCAAAAGGCACCCCGAGTTTGGCGTTCGTGGGGTCGGAGGGAAGCTGTTCCAGCAGATCGGGCGGGATTGCACCGAGCGCTTTTAGGGCTACGGGGCCGTACCCGAAGTTCTTGGCGATGGTGTCTTGGCCTTGTCCGTTCACAAAAGCCGCCAAGAACTTCATAGCCAAATTCTTATGGGCCGAGTTGGCCGGGATCACCCACCAGTCGAACTGGTTGATGGATCCGTCATAGGTAAAAGCAACGGGGACTTGCGCGGCCTTCTTGAGGTTGAAGACCCTTCCATTCCATGCGGCGGCCATGATGCACGAGGTGGACAGCTTCTGCTCCAACTCCGCCCCAGATGTCCACCACGAAATGTATGGCTTGATCGTAGAAAGCTTGCGTAGCGCCCGATCCACGTCGAGGCCGTTCTTGTATAGGTCCTGCGGTTTTACCCCATCGGCCAGAAGCGCGAGTTCGATATTGCCTTCGGGAGTGTTTCGCAAGGCTCTTGGACCGGGATACTTCTTGATATTGAAGAAATCCTTCCAAGAGGAGGGCGGAGGTGTCCCTGCGGGCAGTCGGGACTGATTCCAGGCCAGTACGAGGGACCACGCCAAGAGCCCAACACCAAACCGATTCTTTGCCCCCGGCACCAGTTTGTTCTCGTCCACTTCTTTCCAGTTGATGGGAGCCAGGAGGCCACCTTTACCCCCCTGGATGAGGAATCGTGTTTCAACGTGAACAAGATCGAAGGGGTTCGTTCCATTCTTGATGGTGGCCGCTAGGTGGTCGTATTCACCAGAATAGGCGTCCACCTGAGAATCGCACCCGATTTCTCTGCAGATTGGCTTGATGACGGCGCGGTCGAGATCGTCTTGAAAGGATCCACCAAAGCTGGCGAAGTGCAGGGTCACCTTTGGCCGAACGAGGGGCCCTCCAGGTTGTTTCTCGTTCGTTTTCTGGCCCTGCGCACAAGCGGCGAGGAACAACAACCCTGTTGCGAGAAACGCCAACCTCTTCCATTTCATCGCATAAACCTCCTTCCTTCCTGCAACGCAGGTTATACCTACGCTTCTCGCCTCAGGCAAGGCTGAAGAGACCCTGCTACGCCTGACTCGCGACGGTCAGCAACCGGCGAGCAGACAGAGAGCAGCAACGGCTACGATTCCGAGCAGAAAGCTTCTGATTCTCATGTCGCACCTCCTATACTGGAACCACAGGGAGTTCAATCCCCTTCTTGACGCACAGTGGAACTACCGCCCCCATGGGCGGTGGAGAATCGATATAGGCCTGGTAGCAGACCCCGTCAACATCCTGCAGGTTCACCAAATAGTGGCTTCCCGTGTAGCGCATCGAAACGACGTGGCCCGCCAAGTGGTATATTCCATCGCTGGCCACGGTAAGCCACTCCGGGCGCCCTAGCGCGCAACTCTTCGTCGCATCGAGCTGGATCCGATCCCCTGCCGCCTTCTTCAGGGGGAGATCTGCCCGGCGAAGGCCACTAGGAAGTTCGAGGTCGCCTTCTGACGGCTTCGGCCGCATTGGCACGATAAAGGCCTCTCCGGTCAAGAGGGCAGCCTGGAGGGAGGAGGGCTCCTCATACGTTTCCTGTGGAGTTCCGGACATGATGAGCCGACCTCCCAGCAGGCAATGAATTGTCTGGGAGAGCATGAGAGCGTCAGTCCGATCATGCGTGATCAGCAGGATAGCTCGCCCCCGCCTTGCTTCTTCTGCGAGCAAGTCCCTAAGCCCAGAGCGTCGATCCTGATCAACGCTCGTGAAAGGTTCGTCAAGGATGACAAAGGGGCTGGGCGTGGCCAAGGCCCTCGCAAGTGCCACGCGCTGTTGCTGACCACCGGAGAGCTCCCGGGCGAAAGCATACTCGCGGCCAGCCAGTCCGCAGACGCGCAGGAGATCCATTGCCCTTTTGGACCTAACCCTTCGGTCCACCCCTGCCGCCCAAAGCCCAAAGCTGACGTTCTCCAGGGCCGTAAGATGCGGAAAGAGCTCCCACTCCTGAGGCATAAGTGGAATTTTGCGACGGCTGGGGTTCATTCGGGTGATATCTTGACCATCCATGATGATTTCCCCTTCATCGGGGGTGACAAGACCAGCAATAATCTCACCGAGGGTTGTTTTTCCAGAGCCCGATGGACCAAGAAGCGATGTAATCTTTCCGGGCTCCCACGTGAGACTAACACGGTGGAGAGCCCCGACGCTTCCAAAAAACTTGCTTACACCTCTTACGACTAGGCCCTTGGGGGACATTGGGATTTCTTCTTCGCGGCTGGTTGCTTTTGTTTGATTCTCCAACTTCAAAGCTGCTTGGTTCAGCAAGTCAACCTCCCAACCCCGTCCTGTTGCTATTAGCAATAGCTATGCCAAATTAACCGGAGGACCTTGAGCCTCTCCCCAATAATAGGATTAGTAAGTAGATATGGCAATCTCCTTCTCCAAAAGGGAATATCCCAACCACGCTGAATATGTACCAATTTTGGTCTAAGCCGTAACAGCCTCGAAAGGCGCTGGCACAATGGCGGGTTGCAGGGCCTTTCGGAGCATTTATCCGCAGGCAAAATCCGCAGGCAAAATGAAGTTGAGAAGGGTGCGCGCATATGCGCCTGGACCTTAAGGAAGGCCCCAGCATGGCCACAGACCACAAGCCCGGTCCAGACGGGGGAGGGCGAGGATTTGCGATTGGGTGAAGCGGCAGATCCGCCGTTCAACGGCCATGCAATCCTCTCTCACTGCTGTCCAAGATGATAATAAATGGGCCACAAAACGGGGGGGCAGGGGCTACGGATATGGGTTGCATTAAAGTTAAGAGTCCCGCGTTTACTGTGCCAGAACCGTCACAAGCCCCACAAGCCCTACCTTCCAGTCCGTCATGATTAATGGTGTAGAAACGCCTTGTATGTCGCCGCAATCTCTGCCTCAACGCTCTCCCTCGGCCTTCCATAGCGCTCCCTGGAGAACTGGCGTAGCTCTTGCTTAAGAGCGGGGTCGGCGCCCGGAGGAGGCGGGGGCACGTCGAGGTTGAAGGGGGCTTGGCCGAGGGCCCCGAAGCTGCGGACGTAGGCCCGGAAATTGGGAAGGGAGACGAGATCCCTACCCGCAAACTCGGGGGCGAAGGTCGGCCCGAAGAACTCCTGATCCTGGGGGCCCACCCGGAAGAGGATGGTGGTTCCGACGTTCCCCAGCACGGCCCTCAGGACGTTCTCCGGGAGTTGTTTAGCGTACTGGTGGGCCACGGTGAGGGCCAAGCCGAACTTTCGGCCCTCGGCCAGCAGTTCGGCAAAGCGTTCGCTGGCGAAGATCTGGAACTCATCGGCGAACAGGCTGAACATCTTCTTGCCGCCTTCCGCGGGTCCCCGTGCCATGACCGTGCGGCGGATTCGTGACACGACTTGTGAGGCCAGCAGTCCCGCCGCCTGGTCACCGACGAGGCCCTTGCCCAGGTAGAAGAGAAACACCTTGTTGTTCTTCACGATCTCTTCGATGTCCAGCGTCTGGTTCTGGCAGGTGATGTTTCGGAGCGCGAGGTCGGAGATGAAACGGTTGAACTTGCTGGTGATGTAGGGAGCAATATTGGGTAAGCTGCCCTCCCCCGTCACGGCCACGGCCTCTTTCACGAACTCCTCCAGCATGAAATCCCGGCCGGTGATGCGTTCGACCAAGTTATTCCGCAATTCCCGGTTGGTGTAGATCAGCCGGAAGACGAGGAGGTTGGGAATGAGGGGGGGATTGGGTTTTTCCACCCCCATGAGTAGGCCCAGCATCGCACGGAAGTGCGATTCGAACATGGGGCCGCCTGCTACTTTCATGTCGTAGGTCTGGTCCAAGTAACTGTAGAGCTCGTCAATGAGCAGGTCTCGGACGGAAAGGTACTTGTGGGAGTCGCTTTCTTCGATGCGAAGAAAATTGAGACCGACGGGATACTCCACGTCCGAGATGTCCAGAAGGACGAGGTCCTCCTTTCGTTCCTTGGGAAACCGCTGGAGGATGTCCTCGATGAGCGGCCCATGAGGATCCAGGACGGCCACGCCGTAGCCTGCACGAATATCGTGAAGGATCATATGGAGAAGAAGGGTAGACTTGCCGGTGCCCGTTTGGCCGACGATGTAGGTGTGCCGTAGGCGTTGGCCAGGTTCAAGAAAGACCCCCCGTTCAACACCGCGATACCGGTTGACCCCCAGCGAGCAGTCCCCCTGGGGCTTGCCAAGCATGGGCGCCGTTCGGCTGCGGACCGTGGGAACCCCGGCCAACTCCACGTCTGTCGGCATGGGAGTCCGCAGGAAGGCCGAGGCTTCTTGCGGCCCGAAGAGCGATTGGAGAGAGGGCACCAAGGGGGCTAGTAATGATGAGGCTTGCGCTGTAACGGTTGAAGCCCCGCCCCTCCAGAAGAGGTCCGCGCCGTTCTGTTCGCGGTTGACCGAAGCGTCGTCGATCGAATCGGCGAGAACCGAGATAAGAGCGGCCGTGGGGGGCGCACTCGATGTTAGAAATACCCTGCCGCAGAGGGTAGGGCTGTCGAGGACCGTGATACGTCGCAGCATTTCTCGCTGCAAGATCTGAGACTTCTCGTGCAGGATGCGACGGCGGTATCCCTCTCCGGGGAAGCTATCCAGAGAAGATTCCGCATCGGCCAGGGCCTGCGCCGCTTCTTCCCTGGGACCAGCGGGGACTTTCGGCACGCCAACCCAGTGTACACATAGGGCCGCGCGGCATTCTTCCTGCATCAGCATGTTCGCCAGTCGCCACCAGGAGTCGTCGCTGGGAACCCAGGGGAAAAGATGCCGGACCTCGAGCGGGGATGGGGAAGGGGAGATCGGCTTGGAGCCGAAACCAGGAGTCGAACCGAGCAGACCCTGATCCAGCCGGACCATCTCCCAACGGCGGCGGATTTCGGTGACTTGGGAATCCTGAAGAGAGGCCAGGGCGGCATCCAGTTCCCGGTCGTCCTCGATGGGGCTGAATTCGATGTAGTCCAGTGTGCCGGAGAGAAGCCTGGCTAGGCTCTCAGCGCTGGCTTGCGCGGCCAGCGACGCATCGCGTTTGGTCTCGCCGCGTCCGGCCGCGAGAAAGGTCTGGCGAAGAAGGGGTGGATGGTCCGTTGTCGGGGGGGTATAACCAAGGACCATATAGCCCTCCAGAGAATCGAGGGCGGCCAAGGTCGCGGCCAGGTCCGTCCAGCGCGCCATGCAGACCTGCGGAATCCCAGAAAACTGGTTGCCAAGGGTCGCTCTGATTTCCTCTTGAAAGAGCTCCGCCGATAGGATGCGGCGAAGGGCAACACCGGTGAGGGCCAGGTAATGATAATGATCTTCCACCTGGATGGACTGGACGGCCCGCTTTTTCATTCGAATCCCCCATGGAATGCCAATTAAGATACACCGCGTGGGCCGAGTTGTCACCCCCCGCTATCGGTATCGAGGCGCCAAGTTGGCCGGAGGATATGGTCATGGAGTATCTTGCTGGAGTGTGAGGCAGCGAATGCTGTGGAAAAGGGGGTAGAGTTGAGGGCCAATCTAGATCCGTCGTTCGTTGGCCTCGATGTGCTGAAGCAGAAGCACGCCGAAACGCTGGAGGACTTCCGCAGGTGACCCACAGCGGGGGACTGGGCGTCGTTCCACCGGAGCCACTACGACTGGTGGATGTTTCCGATCGACGAGCCGAGCGGGTTCGGCTTCAGGTACACCGTCTTGGAGGAGGAAATCGAGGAACTGAAGGAGGGTGACCGCTATCTTGAGGACCTTTTGCAGGGAGCCGTTCTGCTGGGTAAGTCGCGGGGGTGGAACTTGAGGGAGGTCGCTCTCATTCCAGTGCGCTCCCCGGACCAGCGCTGGCAGAACTGGCCGATCCGCCTCTACAAGGCCACGAAGTGCGTGAAGCTATTGGAGTTGGGTGGTGCCTATGCTTCGCTTCGGCAGTACGGCCGGGGGCTCCTGGAGCAGGGGGTCTCATTCGAATACAGCCGGGATCTCACGTGGCTTTTTCAGTGAGCGGTATGTGGGAGGCGCCATGTTCAGCGTGGAGGTGATTTGGCGGTCCACCGTCAAACCCGCGAATGGGGAAACCTTTCGGCTCAGGGACGAACCGAAGGCCAGAGGCCCCCGGTGTACCTGGATAGCCTAGGGTACGGGGTGGAATCGGGAATCTTGGTTTACCGGTCTTCCGCCGTACACATGGGCCAAAGGCGCGGCCGCTCCCCGTAGTGACAAGCCCCTCCTTTCCGTCCGTAACAGCTTGTATTCGAAGAACTTACGAAAGAGAGCTGTCGAAGATGGGTTTGAGAGCGTACCGGCGCCTGGCGAGAAGAAAAAACTAGGCTCCAGCGGAAGACCCCCCTAGTCCAGGGGATCGGGATCCTCCGGAATGGGGCGGATTTCCTTGCCCTGGAGGTAGAGCCGAAAGGCCTCCTCCACGACTCGCTTCAATTCCTTCCGGTCCCAGTAAGCCACGGCCTTGAGCTGCTGGAGGGTCTCCTCCTTGACGATGAAGGTGGCGCGGGTCCAGCCGGGCCGGAGGCCCT
>Ga0078972_1016073_pt1 | contig 11209 bp, 6 predicted proteins | sample YelNatPaOPGAMG01_FD_67568 | JGI IMG/M metagenome (GOLD analysis project Ga0078972, IMG submission 67568) | Hot spring thermophilic microbial communities from Obsidian Pool, Yellowstone National Park, USA - OP-RAMG-01 (SPADES assembly) (version 2) | ecosystem: Environmental > Aquatic > Thermal...
AACCCCTTTGCGATTATTGGCATTTTTTACCCTCGGCTGGAAGAGAAAGCCAAAGAGATAATAATTATTTTCTTTATTTTTAAAAAATAGCGGCTTGGTCATCTTATTAGGTTCGCTGTAATTGCTATATTGTTCTTTCATAACCTTTTTCAACTAAAAAATCATCAAAATAACGAGAAGTCCACCTTTTTTGTCCCCAGGTTAATTCCTTTTTCCACTTTCCAATATTCGTCGAACTTATTCCGCTATGCTTTAAACACGAATCTGCTCCTGTATCATTATAGACTGTCTCGTGTTGATAATCTTTATACAATAAAATCTCAGGGGACCAGCTCTCACCTATAAATTCTAGGATTTTTGAGAACCATTCTTGAGGCTCTCTCGTTATGTCCTCATATCTGATAGTAAGACTATTAACTTTCAAGGTCCTTATATCTTGTTCATACTTATTAATCCACTCTCGCCATCGCCAAAGTGAATTATAATATGTATTTGGAACTGGATAATAGTAAAATATAGTTTCTGTATTCAAATCTTTCAAACTAGGCAATCTCCACCATTTCCCAAAATAAGGGAAAAGACTTCTAAATAACAATATAATTCTGTCAGGATTGATATTAAACATTTGTTGGAAATAAAATAAAATTCCTTTCCATGTTTTTTGAGGTTTAAAATAACTTAACTGTTTCCAATTTGTATTAATTGTTGAAATAGCGACATCGCGTCCATCACGTATTATATGGATAAACTTAGCATTTGGAAAAAGTTTATGTAAAAAAGGGACTTGGATTATATTATCAGGTGTTTTCTCTACCCATTTGTTTTTTCCAAGTATAGACAGCTGACGGTTAATTATGGAAGATACGAAATTTCGAAAGGTATTTATGATAAAATCTTCGTCAATATGGGACATACAATATAGAGGTGATGAATACCGATCATTTTTCATTCTTTCATAAAGTCCTCTTAAGCTCACCTCTGGTGATCCATAATTACCACCAAGCCAAGGCATTTCACTGCCTGAATATATATTAGGATGGGTATCAAGAACCATTCTAACAAGTGTTGTACCAGAGCGTGGTACTCCAACAATAAAAATAGGATCCATACTAACCTTCTAACTTATCTCCTTGTGGTATTTTAGTTTGCTTGATAGTTTAGCTCTAGATATTTTGGTTTTTGAGTGCATGTCTTGATAAACCCAGAGCTTTCAAATATTACCCTAGCCGCTAACTACACAGGCTTATTGCCGCTCTTATCTTGTCGCCGATCACACAACTTTTTATTAACTGCCGCTGCCGCGGAGAAAAGATGAAAAAGTAGCATATTGGCAGAAATACCACTACCGACAGGCCAGCAGTAAGAAAAATATTTAAATAACTTGGCCCAAGATAGCCCCTTATCAAAAACCAATATCCCAAAATAGGCATAATAGTCTTAATCGCCGGTCTAAGGAGGTTATCAAAAAAATATTCCTTACAGCTTACCCCAATTATCCGACAAACATAGACGGGTTGAAAAAATAGCTTAGCCACTGCCAATGGAATCAGAGTACCCAAGGCAACACCATAGATGCCCAAATATCTGACCAATATCAGGCTCAATATGAGATTGGCTATCCCCTCACAGCTACTTAAAATAGCCAAATAGCGATGTTTTGAAATCCCATAGAGCAGCCCAATGCTAGATCCTTGAGCCAAGGCTATGGTTATAGGCAGACAGAGAATGATTAGCACATAATAGCTATCGTGGTATCCTGCTCCCATCCATCGTTCGATAAACACCTTACCATACAAAATAAGGCTGCTTCCAACAAATACAGCTAGAATTACCCCTATTTTTGTGGCTTCCAAAAAGGCTTTCCTTACTGCCTGTATATCACCCCGGCCTTCATACTGACTAAATACCGGAGCTAACATACCAAGAGCACTTGACATAAATTGGAAAAAAAGATCAATCAGCTTAGTGGCAATAAAATAGTGAGTAACCAGACTAACACTCAAGTAGCCAGCAATCACAAACTCATCTACCCTAAATCTCAATAGGTCCGCAATCTCCTGCAAAAAGGTAAATAAAGCATATTGAAAAAGCTCCCTAACCTTGCCCAAACTAACCCAGATTAGGCCAAACCTAAGCTCCCTAAACTCTCTTACCAGCAGCCCAAAATAGGCCGCATCACCTAGGACCTCCACCAGAAAGGTTATCAACGCCAAGGCTAAGATTCCTCCTCCCGCCTTGATAAAATAAACAATCAGCGCAGTCCGAATAACAAGTTTCAGAAAATCCACACCTGCCAAAAGATCATACCTTAGCTTTGAGTGTAAAACCCCGACGAAGCTCCTGACCGGAAAGCCAAGAGCCAGACTAAATCCTAAAATCAGAATAACCCTCCTGAAGAGAAGAATTTCAGCCTGATGTTTAATAAAGTGTGGGCACAGCAAGGCTGCCAGGAAAGAGAGGCCTAAAGCCACTATTCCAATCAGACTAAACAGAGCAAGGGAGGTATTAAAGATATAATTTATTTCTTCAAAATCATTCTGCCCCCAAGCCCTTGACACAAACCTTGAGACAGCCGAAGACAGGCCAAGATCAAGCACACCATAGTAGCCCATGAATCTTCCAATCAACACCCAAAAGCCATGCTGCCTGTCCCCCAGGGCATGTACCAGAAAGGGCACCAAGAAAAATGAGACCACAATGCTGCAAAATAGCAGACTTACCCTCACCAGAGAGCCGGAAATCAACTTTCTAACTACTGTTTTTGAATCCATTTGTAGCCTCAAAGTCTAACAAGAGCATCCTATCTTTTCTGATAATAATCCCCATACTTATAATAGCTATAGTAGTAGCCGCCATCCTTTTTCAAATCTAGCCGGTTCAAAACCACGCCGAAGATCCGAGCGCCAATACTGTCTAGCTGCTGTTTAGCCTTTATAGCCACATCGCGATCAACCCGACCCACAAAGACCACCATAATCACCCCATCGGCTAGCGAGGCTAAAATAGAGGCGTCAGTAACCGACGTGATGGGCGGAGAATCCATGATAATATAATCAAATCTACCCCTCAAAATACGCATCAGAGCCCTCATGCGCCTAGAACTCAGAAGCTCAGAGGGATTTGAAGGCAATGGCCCTGAGGTCAAAACCTTCATATTATCCACAGGACCGCTCTGGATAATGGAAAATATGCTCCTCTCCAGGAAAGGAGTAGCCTGGCTGTCAATAACCTCATGCCAGGTGAGCAAACTCTCACTCAACCAATTATCCTCCTTTCCCCTGAGGCTGCCCCCAACAGGATATCCTTCAGTAAAGGTAAAATACCCCCTCTCCAGGGTAAATATCCTCTTCATGACCGAAGAAAAATGCAGCCCCAGCGGCCCTCTTAGATCATCTTGAGTAATCAGATTCATATTAAGAAGAATAACCCCAAGTTTTTCCCCATAATGCTCCTGTTGCTGCAAGGCCTTTCTCCTCTGCTCATCTGTGATCCTGCCGCCAGCCACCAGAATAGCTCCAAGCCGCTCCTCCTCCGGACGCTCTATCCATTGGGCATCAATCAGCTCTCCGCCTCTAAAAGAAAGCTGAAAATTTTCCGCATAACCCGACGAGATACTCAAAACCCCGCTTTTCCCCTGAATATTGACCAAATTGATCACATCGGCCAGACTGTATTCCTCCAAACTACCCTCAGTGAGGCTAGTATTAAAAACATCAACCAGGATGTTAGTCAACCCCTTGTTGCCACGCTCTATCTTAAATTTTTTATGCACTGATGGTACCCTAAGATCAGTATCAATCAGAAGGACCTGGGCACCAGCCTGGGCCAGGATCAAAGACAAATTGGCCGCCGTGGTTGACTTTCCTTCCTGAGGAATGCTACTGGTAATCAGGATAACCTTGCTTTTGGCCTCACTGCCTCCAGAGTAGATAAGATTTGTCCTCAAACTTCGATAGGCCTCAGAAAATGCCGCCGAGCAGTGCCCTTCGCTGACCAGAGGGAATTCCCCCTGAGCTGATCTCCTTAGCTTTTGGCCTATCTTCTTGCTGCTGCTTTCACTATTTTCAGGAATAATGCCCATCACCGGAAGTTGCAGATAGTGTTTGACATCTTCCTCAGTTCTTATCTGAGTCTCAACATACTCTAAAAGAAATACAAGGCCCAAGCCGCCCATCAGCCCCAGGATAAAAAATCCCAGAACAATACTCACTTTTTTCTGCATCCCAGAAGGAGATTGGGGTATCTGAGCTGGCTCTATTATCCTGATATTGCTTTTCTTCATGGTTTCATTTATCTTGGTTTCCTTGAGCTTGTTCAGCAACACTTCATAGAGAGCCTTGTTGGTTTCAACCTCACGCTCAAGCATGGCATAGGTAATCTCTATCTTATTATCAGCCAAAGCCTCGGCCTCCAATTTGGCCATAGCTGCCTGAAGGGTATCCTCCCGGGCTTTTAGAACATCATCCTGAAGACGAAGCCCTTGCAGGGATTTCTCCAAGGTAGCGTTAAATTCCTTCTTGAGAATTTCAATCTTGCTGGCCGCATCCAAAACCTCAGGGTGCTTGTCTTTGTAATCCCGCCTCAAGTTGTCCAGCCGAATGCTTTCCTCTGATAACTCTCGGCTCAGGTCCACCAGGAGCGGATTGTCCACAATCTCCTTGCCCAAGATCCTGTCTTTTCTCCTATTAAGTAGGCTTTCAAGCTCCATAACCTTGGCTTGAATAGCCATCCTTTCAGTATGAGTTTTGATATAAGCATCATTCAGCTCACCGATCTTTCCACTGATAAGATCCTTTCTTTCCCGAATCGAATAGATTTTATTATTAGCCTTAAATTCAAAAAATTTTTTCTCCGAATCATCTATTTTTCGCCTCATCTCAGCAACCTGAACCGAAATCCAGTCTATGAACTCCTTAACTGAGCGATACCGCAAGGAGGTATCATAGTCAATATAGCTCCTGACCAGAGCATTGGCTATGGCCGCAGCCCAAGTCGGGCTCTCATCACTTACCGTGATTGTAACTAGCCTCGTATCCCGCACAGGCTTCACCTCTATCTTGCCAGCCAGGGCCGCAATTAGAGAGGCTGTCTGCTGATCGGGCAAATCCCCTTGGCTAAAGGCCAAAAGAGGAGGAGAAGCATCCTTCTCTACCTGCTGCTTATTGGCCTGACAGGAGCTCCCTAAGCCTAAAAAATTACAAACGGTCTTGACGTTCTCCCTAATCGCAGTCTTAAACTGCGGTAGAAAACCGGCCTGAGTCCGAAGCTCTGCCGCCTTTTTCTGCTGCTGGCGCTCTCTAAGCCCCAACCGGTTGACCACCTGCTCCAGAACCTGATAACTGGTAATGATCTTCAGTTGAGTGTTAAAGGTCAACTCTTCTGATAAGGCGGTCTCATAATATAGATATTCCATGCTCTCGCCAGTAACTGGAGATCGGTTAATCTCCTTGTCAATAATAATCTGGCACTGAGACTGATAAATAGGCACCATGGTCTGAACAAAAATAATGGCCGTCATGACGCTGACCAGGGTACAGGCGATCAAAATCCACTTGCGCTTGCGGATAACCTTCAGATAATCCAAAAGGTAAACTTCCTTGACCTGATCGATGCCATTGGTAAGAAGATATTCCTCAGGGGAGTGCTCTTTCATCTGTTCCATACACAATTTACCTTCTAACAAAAAAGTTTCAACAAGATGAAACCTTACCAGAAAGATTCTGGCACATTCAACCTGTCCCCAGGTTTTAGTTTAAAGTCAGCAGCTTGGCCACTTTTTATCTTGTTAAGATCTATCTTATAAACAATATCTTTCCCATCAATATTTCTGATGAGCGTAGCCTTCTGAGGAGCCGCTCGATCAGAAAACCCCCCAGCTATAATACAAAGGCTCAAGGCGGTCAGCCCGTTTTGATACTCATAAGATCCAGGCCTAGCCAAACAGCCAGTGATATAAACCCGCTGCTGATTGATGTCAGAATCTTTCTGGGCCTCAACGATAATCACATCCCCTGAGGTTACCAAAAATCTTTCGGAAAGATCGCTCTTTTGCACAAGCTGATCAATATCTATGACCAGCGCGTCTTTTTGACCGACCGATCCCACGACCTCAGCTACTGACACCCCTTCCCGCTGCTTGGGATCGAGAGCATTATGAAAAAGTGTTATTCTCTTTCCAGCCCTATCCGTAATTCCACCAGCCTGAGCTATGATTTCAAGAAGTGTGGTTCGGCCAGTGAGCACATAAACGCCTGGGGATTTGACCTCACCCCAGACAATAACCTTCTGGCTGTTATATTTTTCTATACTTACGAAAACCTTTGGATCAACCAAATAATCTTTACCTAAAAGGTCCGTAATCTTCTGCTTAATCTCTTGAACCGTCAGCCCCGAGACCGTAACCTCCCCAATCAATGGGAAATTTATCAGCCCATCATCTGAGATAGTAAAGAGAGCATCTATGCCCGGCTTTCCCGCGACAGTGATTCTGAGAACATCCAAAGGGCCAACCTTGTAGGCCTCATCCCCAAGAGAGGCAGCCGCGGCAGCCGCGTGATTGAAATGAATTACGCATATATAAAATAAGATAAATATAAATAACATGTATAGAGAGAGAATAAATTTTTTAATATTCATGAGCTTGATTTTATCCATTTTTCCCTTTTACTTAACCACGAGCCGATCCACCCGCGACCAGGCCACCAAGAACCACACAAATAATGGCATTGGCCATCGGATGCAAGGCAAACTCTACCAGCGAATGAATCGAGATGGCAGACATACTCCCAATTATCCCGAGCACGAGCTGCTGCACCCTTCGACTCTTGGCCCGCATATACACCCTAGCGGCTGCCAGAAAAAAACTGACCTGAATCCACAAGATGATCAGCAGTGAAAATCCCCCCCATTCCGATACGGTTTGAAGATATTCACTGTGGGCATAACGATCTTGTAAATTGCCGCTGTACTTCTTTACGTAGCCGTCAAACAAAAGAGGAAAAGTACCGGGCCCGGCTCCAAGTAAAGGATAAGAGCAAACAATATCCCAGGTTCCTCTCCAGATCGGGACTCTGCCACTCACACTCTCAATTCTTCCCCTATCAGCTAATCCGATCAGCTCACGCCTTACCTCGACATAGCCAAAAAGCACAATTAACAGTAAGATAACTCCAATCACCAACAAAATACTAAACAAATAAGGACTAGATAAATAAAGACTAGATGGTTTGCTTAAGTTATATCTATTGTATTGATAAAGGCAGGCCATCAACCCCAGGGCGCAGAGGAGAGACCCCCAGGCTCCCTTCGATAGAGTAAGAGCCAGAGCCACCATCATGATGCATATACCGTAGCCAATCAAAATCTTTTTCCCCACATCAGCCACAGTCATCATCATAACCAAGGCAACAGGTATGACCATAGCTAAATAAGCCCCAAAAGGATTTGGATTATCGTAGGTAAACTTAAGCATCTCCGCCGATGATCTCAAGTAGATGATAATCCCTGCCAAAGCCGCCAAGCTTCCCGCAGCAATGATAGCATAAATAATCAGACTTACCCGCTGGGTATCTTTTAGCCGAACCTTATTAGCTACCAGATAATAGAGAGCGATATAGTCAAAAAAGTTTAGAAGAGTCAAAAAACTCCTGCTGGCTGATACGGAAAAGAGTGCGGAAGTCACCGACAGAATGACAAAAATAAAGATAGGATAATCCAGCGACGTGTGAACAAAAGATACCCTACCCCTGCTAATGATATCGAATCCCCACAACAAGAGTAATCCAAAAACCAGGGTATGAACTAGCCATACCATAGGTCCTCTCTCAACTCCCCCAGCTAAGGGCGTAACCACAAGGAGAATCATGAGAATAAGGATAATCAGGGTGTCAATCTTGCTGGCCGATCTGAAATCAGAACCCACTCTCGACATCCACTACTTCAACCTAATATTACAAACACACTTCATATTACAAATTACACAAGCAAAGTTCATAAGTGGCCAACCATAATGAGTCATAATATTCTGGCCAGGATAATTATTTCACTTGTCTATCGCTACCTCATTATGTCAAGTTATAAACCTTTATGGTCGGGCACTTATTACAACCATCCCTTCCAGGCTTCCCAGACTTTCCAAATCTCATCCAAAACCTCACTATGCTTTTGCACTTTTTCTCCGAATCCTTGATTTTAATGGATTGGCTATTAGAGATAATTTTCAAGGATTTCAAGGTGTTAAGAAATTTCTGCAAAAGTGTAGCCAAAATCTCATTGAGACTTTCAAAACCTCATTCCCTGCAATACTCAGCACCCGGTAACTGCCATGAAAAAAAGAACTAGCACCACCCTATGACTTGTGCCCTGAAAAAAAATATAGCTTCGCCCTCTCAGTTTCAAGAAGTTCTTAAAACCGCTAAAAATCACTCTAAATAAGACCTGATTCAAATTAATAAAATTCGCCGGCTGGCCCTTTACTGAATTCGCTGACTGGCCCTTTGCTGGCTGGCCCTTTGCCCTTTGCTGGCTGGCCCTTTGCCCTTTGCTGGCTGGCCCTTTGCTGAGCAATCTATTCCCAAAATCTACCCAGGTGAAAGATCTCACCCCAGGTAAATGATCTCACCCACTCCACCTACCTCAAGCTTTTTAATGGCATTTTTAATTCTTTAATAGGTATGCAAGACAAATGCCAGCATTATACTATAAATAGTACTCTATTTTATAATTAATAATGTTATTAAATATAATTTATATTGTCTAAAAATATAAAAAACACTATAAATTGATAAACTATAAACAGAAAACCATTGTCTATTTTTTAGTATGAAAAGTAGTTGCATATAATTTAATGCCTTATTAATCAATATAATAATAAAATAATGTGCAAATAATTTCACAATCATAAGCTGTTCTGTATCTCTATCTCAATATGCCTAAGTTCTATCTCAATGCCTAATTACCAATAAGGACCTATCAGGAGAAGACCTATCAGGAGGCTTGACCTTTTGCCCCAAAGTGCCGAAAAGAAATTAAAGGAACACAACCCTACCGTGGCCAGAAACGTAGATCGAAACCTTAAACCGCGTTATGTCTCCTAAGAGGCAAAATAATAGCCAAACTTTGATAGCCAAATCTCTCGATGAGAAGCTCCAGTCAATGGATCAGTCAAAACTCATCCAGACGGTAAAACAACTCTCGCTGGAGAATGAACAGCAAAAAGGGATAATTCGCTATCAAAAGGAGGAGATTCAAAGTCTGACTGACCGCCTCCTGAGTGCAGAAAAGCAGTTAATCAAAAGTACAGAAAAGCAGCTGATCAACCAGGAGTGTCAAGATGCCTCTCTCTGCTCCCCAGGAGAGGTAGAAGGCCAAGGCCCGAAGCGCCACCTCCTGACTACCCCCCTATCCCCACCTGGTGGAGAGGAAGATGTGGGAAGCTTGCTGCCACTCCTTGAGGCCATAGAAGATGGCGCACCCTCAGGGAAAAGGAAGGGAAGCAGACTGCACCAGTTGCTGGCCGAGGCCTTTTTGAATAAAAATTCTGACTCTTATCGCCTAGTCAACACCTTTTTGGTCGGGTTGATTCTCTTTTCCGTGATCAGTGTCACTTTGGAGTCAGTGCCCTCGGTAGCGAAGCGATGGGAGGGCTTCTTTCACTGGTCAGAGCTAATTATCGTTGGGCTATTCACTATTGAATACCTGATCAATATCTTGGTAGCTGAAGATAAGCTCGGCTACATATTCGGGCTCTGGGGATTGATTGACCTGATCGCCATCTTGCCTTCCTATTTTCACCTCATGGATCTTCGGGGTATAAAAATGGCCAGAACCTTGCGCATTGTCCGTTTTCTGCGGACGATCAGAATGATGCGGATCCTGAAGCTAACTAAAAATACCACCGATCAGTATCAGCAAAGTGCCAAACAGAGGATCCATACCCTAAAGCTCGATCTTCAGATCTACCTCACTGCCCTGTTTACCGTAATCATAATTTTCAGCACCCTGATCTATTATGCGGAACGAAATACTCCCGGCACCCCTTTTACCAGCATCCCTGCGGCCATGTGGTGGTGTGTGGTTACCATCACCACGGTCGGCTATGGGGATATGTATCCCGCTACCCTAGGGGGAAAGCTCATCGCGGCCACAGCTATGATCATGGGGCTTGCTCTTTTTGGCATCCTCATGAATGTCATCGGAAAGTCCATGATGACCTCTCTTTTTGGAACCACTGAACTTGATTGATTGAGAATATCTTGATTGAGGATATTTATGTCGGCTAAAAAGAGAATATCCAAAATTTATCTTACCAATCAAGGAGTGCGGCCAAAGAGTAAACAGGAGCTGCTCCAAGCCATCGAGCGTCTGTCTGAAGAAAACGAGCGGCAGAGAGGAATAATTCAATATCAGAGGGAGGAGATTCAGACCTTGAGCCGCCGCCTTCTGGATTTGGAAAGGCAGATGGATAGTCAAATCGCCCACTCCTCTCAAGAGGTGGGAGCGCTGCTGCCACTGCTAGAGTCAATGGAAGAGCCCTCTTCCCCAAAAAAGGGCAGCAAGCTGCATCAAATATTAAGCGATGCCTTTCTCAATAAAGACTCTCGATCCTATACCGTGGTCAACAACTTCCTGGTAGGGCTGATCCTTTTTTCCGTTCTTGGTGTTACTCTGGAATCCGTGCCTTCACTCATGGAGAGATGGGGAGCTTTCTTCTATTGGTCTGAGCTGATTGTGGTCAGCCTGTTTACCGTCGAGTATCTGATCAATATCTTTGTGGCTGAAAACAAGCTCGGATACATCTTCAGCCTCTGGGGACTGATTGACCTGATCGCCATCCTGCCTTCCTATTTTCACCTCATGGATCTTCGGGACATCAAACTGGCTAGAACCTTGCGGATTATCCGCTTCCTGCGAACGATCAGGATGATGCGGATTCTGAAACTGGCCAAAAGCACCACCGATCGCTACCATAAGAGCGCCAGCCAGCGCATCAATACCTTGAAATTGGATCTACAAATCTATGCCACTACTCTATTTAGTGTAATCATAATTTGCAGCACCCTGATCTATTATGCGGAACGAAACACCCCCGGCACCCCTTTTACCAGCATCCCTGCGGCCATGTGGTGGTGTGTGGTTACCATCACCACGGTCGGCTATGGGGATATGTATCCCGCTACCCTAGGGGGAAAACTCATCGCGGCCACAGCTA
>Ga0078972_1016075_pt1 | contig 11208 bp, 9 predicted proteins | sample YelNatPaOPGAMG01_FD_67568 | JGI IMG/M metagenome (GOLD analysis project Ga0078972, IMG submission 67568) | Hot spring thermophilic microbial communities from Obsidian Pool, Yellowstone National Park, USA - OP-RAMG-01 (SPADES assembly) (version 2) | ecosystem: Environmental > Aquatic > Thermal...
AGGTGGACTGCTCTTGCGTCGGGCTCGTGCATACCAGAAATCTTACACGGCAATATAGCGGGAGTATTTTTTCTTTGCGCGTTTTGGCATGACTAACGGCTAATGTTTCAGGTTAAAACGATTGGGCGTTCAAGCCTAATCCGTAACACAGACCGCGTTACATCGGTCCATGAATGGGCGCCGCACCAGGCTAGCGGGTTGCGCTTTGTATGAACTGTTACAGGCGGGGCGCGCTTCGTCACAACCCAATTCCAGACAGGGGAAATCTCACAGCCACCGGATTGCGTCATGCATGTTTCGCTGCAGCGGTTCGCTTCGTCAAAATTCAATCACTGGTAAGGCGGGCAGTCATCTGCACACCGGACGGTTTAGGCCGACTAGCCGCACTCGTAATGGCGCGGAAAACAAGATTTAACCTGAAAAATACCGTGGCTGCACGGGCAAGCCTGGTGCAGTAGTATTGCGCGGCCTAACCGACTCTGCGCCTTAGCCTCTCAGCGGCGAAGGATTGGACCGAGAAGCTTTTGGAATGCGATGGCAGAGCGAGCCGCAACGAGGGGCGATACCGCTTTCGATTCGGTTGGAAGGACGACTTACATGTCGGCCAAAGTTTGGTGCTGCGCCCCGGAGGGGCGCGCTCCATTACAAACACAATTTAGCATGGCGCTGATCACACGTATGCAGCGCGGCTCCATCCAATCTTTCTTCGAGGTTTGCTTCGCCAAAACCCGATCTGTGGTAGGGCGGGTAGTTTTTTCCCTGCCGGGCGTTTTTGGGCGTATGGATGGCGGTGCGCGGTGGACTGGGCGCCCTACCCAACTCTTAAGCGTAGTCGAGCGGCACGCACGTCGCACGGCATATGGCGCATTTGTAACCCACGCCCCAGGAGGGGCGCGCGCCGTCCACGACCGCGCTCTTCCAGCGCGGCTCACACCGGCGCATGAGTGGCACGCGCCGTTGCACCTGGCAGGTTGCGGGTCCATTTTTCCGCATCGGGAACGGCCCCGGCCCTGAGCTGAAAAAAGCGCGTGACAGTGCGGTTTGATGGGTTATATTTGGCGAGCTTTTTGTGTGCGCGACCCTATCGTCTAGAGGCCTAGGACATCGCCCTTTCACGGCGAAAACACGGGTTCGAATCCCGTTAGGGTCGCCAAAAAATCCGCCTCGACCTGGGAAGCTCACGTGCCGGACCCGGCCGGGGCATAGAACACACCGGTCAGTTCGGTCTGGGCAGCGGCACGCACGGTTCAACCATTTAACGCTCTAACGCTTCAACGCCTCAACACTTCAACGCTTTAACGCTGTAACGCCTCAACGCTTCAACGCTTTAACACTTCGCCGCGCCTAAAACTGTCTTGGCCAGTTTGCCTGCACTTGGTTAACTGTGTGCGGTGAAAGTGTTGGTTCAATGGATTGAGAGCACGGGTCCGTGGGCGCCATGGCTATTCGCCGGGTTGTTTGTGCTGGTGTCGCTTTTAATGATCTGGCGACTCGAAGCGCTCAGTCACAGCGGGTTGAAAGGGACGGTGCTTGGGACAGTTGTTATGCCGTATTGTTCGGGCATGGGCAACCTGATCTTCACGATTGTCATGGCGCGTAAAGGCGGTACCGGGACCGAAGTAATGACAAACTGCCTGGTCAACAACGTCACCAACATGACACTGATAATCGGGCTGGCAACAATTTTCTGGGGGATGTACCTGGTGCCGGGGCAGAGCGCAAAAGGCAAGGCAACACGTGCCAGTAAAGAACGCAGGATTGATAGGTTATCGTTATTGCTTGGGTTGACGGCAGTTGCATTTTTTACAGGTGCAGTGTGGGCCTTGGCACGGGACGGTCGGCCACCAGTTGGGCTAGGCGCTGCCTTGGCCGGGTTTGGCCGACTTGACTTTGGCGACGGGCTTGTATTGGTGGGCCTGTTTTTGTTTTGGCAGGTGATACACGTGTTTGAGGTGCTCAAGACAAATGTGAGCGAGGGCCGGTCAATGCGCGTGTGGCTGTTGGTTGATTTGGTTGTGTTGGCGGCATGCGCATATGTGGCGTATGTGAGTATCGAATGGTTGGTTGGCTGGGTGCTGAAGCTGCAGACAGGGTTTGTTGCGAAACATTTAGGTTGGTTGAGCGGTTGGCTGATGGTGTTGCCAAACGCAACGCTTGCATTTTACTACGGTTGGACGGGCCGGCCCGAGGTGGTTTACACTTCACAGGTCAGCGACGGCCACATTTGTATTCCGCTGTGTGTCGGGCTGTACGCGTTGCACCGGACATTGGTTGTACCGCCGTTTTCCGTGGTTGGGATGGCGATATTGGTGGGGTCGGCCCTGGTCCACTTTGCGTTTGTTGCACTGCTAGGATACTTGCCACGGTTCATGGGTTGGGTGCTTGTTGCGGCGTACGGTGTATTTGTTTACAAGGGGTTGCTGTCGTGACCAGTCAATCCTGCTCCAGCAGGAGCGGGTTTGCGCGGAACCTGTCGCCCAGCTCAACAAACGGCACCTGCGCCTGCAACCAGAGCGGGTTTTGCGTGATTTGATGGATTGAAAGTTTTGTGTTGTTGCAAATCAGATATGTGTCCGGCCCGATAACCATCAGTGCGTCTGCCTGCGGGCCAACCCCATGCCGTTCGAAAGTGAAATCGCCACAGCCTAGCTCACTGCTTAACATGTCTTCGACCGATTCTTTAAGTTCGGCAATGTCAGTTGCAAAGTTCGCCTGGCGCGGGCCTGTGTAGTGAATCACTCGGCCTTTGCTGTCTTGAACATGGATAATGACCCATTCGTCAAAGACAACCTGCCCGTACAGCTCATTCATGCGCCTTGCGCATTGACCGATCAAGTATATTGCCTGCTGCAGGTTCATATTGGTTTTGCGTAGCGTCGTGTCGGCTCGGTAACTTTCCAAATTGCTCGTTGTCAAACAAGACAATTGATTTTGCAGGAATCGTGCCAGGAAACGATGCCAACAGCATGCAAAAGCGCCCAGGCGGTTTTTTGGCTTTTAATTTTTTGTTGTGTAGGTGAAGCTGGCGGCAACAGTGACGAACAACCAAACAACAACGCAAACCGCCCCGACTGCAAACGTTCCTGCACGGGACAAAGAAACTGGCTCATTTGCTTGGTCGTGGGACATGGGGCTCATCGGCGGATTGATTTTACTGGCTGTAGCGTGGGTCGGGATCGAGCTTGGCGTGATTTCCGCCCGTGCACATGACACCGTTGCAACGTTTACGGTGTTGGTCGGCGTATTTGCAACAGTAGCGGCTGCAACACGAAGTTTACCGGCACAAAATGTGTGGCTTGCAATAGTTGTAATTGTACTGATCGGCACCGGTGTACTGGCACTTGATGCAGTTTTTGGCATCCCGTTTGGCCAGATGCGCTACATGGACTCGGCGGGTCAGCGTGTGTTTGGGCTTGTGCCGTGGCCGATGCCGTTAGTGTGGGTTGTAGTTGTGTTAAATGCGCGCGGGGTGGCGCGCCTGATAATGCGGCCGTGGCGAAAAGCGCGGAATTACGGTTTTTGGGTCATGGGTATAGCAGCCGGGTTAGCTGCACTATTTGATCTTGGCCTCGAAGTTTTCGCAAGTCGGCTCAGCAAATTTTGGGTCTGGCAAACCCGACCAAACCTGCCCACGTGGTATGGTGCGCCTGTTGTGAATTTGTTTGGCTGGGCGATGGCGACACTGTTGATACTAGGTTTTGCAACACCTGTGCTCGTCAACAAACGGTCAGGCGGACAACACCATCGAACTGGCGTTCAACCGCTGATTATTTGGCTTGTGTTAAACAGCCTGTTTGCAGGTGCAGCATGCGCGCACGGCTTGTGGTTTGGGGCGGCAGTAATTGCGGTTGCCAACCTCGCGGTGACGATTCTGGCCGTGCGTGGTGCAATGTGGTGAAGCGAAAACGAGTCTGTTGCTGCCATAATGTCGCCAGATTAAACGTTGTCATGGCCCTCATCGGCGAACGGTTTGCGCTTTTTTGCAGGCCGGGCCGGGCGATTTCAACCAGCCGGTGAAGGCGAATTTTTACCAGCAGAAACGGAGAGAGTTTGTAGCGGCGCTCTGCGTGGATTGCACACTCTGGTCTCCGTACGGGCAGTCTCGCAAGTGCGAGACTGGCGTTGCAGAACGAGACTTGTAAGGCGCTGTTCCAACACGATGCTCTTGGATTGCCGCTACTGACTTGCCGGCTTACGGTCGGTTCGCCGTGCATGCTCGAACGTGTTGTTTTCGGCAGTCTCGACAGACCGAAACCTTCCAATGGCAGCTTGCCACGGGTTTAATGTGGGAGGGTCGAGTTTCGTCCTGCCAGATTTCGGCGCCCAGAGGACTGCGCGCCCGACCTTTCGTTCCACTGTATTTTTGAGCAATTTTGGAGGGTCGGGTTCCACCCCCGACCGAAACGTGTTTTTCCAGTTCCCTGTGCGTCACAGTGACCCGCTGAGATGCTGAGAGGCGGAGGCGAGTTGATTTGTCTGAGAACCACTGTGCTGCCGCCATTTTGCCAGCAGAAAATGCGAGTCAAGGATGGCCCTGCTTTGTCTTGGCTGTGGCGCCACTGCGTGAATGCGGCAAAGCGCGCCTCCGCGTTCAGGCGTCGAGGTCGGTTTGCTGAGACAGTTTTGTCAGGCGCAACCTGGCAACGCGCATGCCATCCATCTCCTCGACGCGCAGCTCGAACCCGTCGAGTCTGATAGTGTCGCCTACTTTGGGGAACCCGCCGAGCTTGTGTGTGACAAGGCCGCTGACAGTTGCGATGCTCTCGGTATGTAGTGCTAGACCGGTTAGTTCGGCTAGCTCGTGCATGGGCAGTTGTCCTGCCAGTTCCCAAGTATTGTCGGTGAGGCGAGTTACCAACGGTTTTTCGATATCGAACTCGTCTTGTATCTGGCCGACGAGTTCTTCGAGGATGTTTTCGAGTGTTACCAGGCCGGTTGTCGTGCCGTATTCATCAACAACGATTGCCATGTGTGTACGGCGTTGTAGCAGTGTTTCGAGCAATTTTTCGAGTCGGGCCACTTCAGGCACGTACACAAGTTTGCGCGCAACTGCTGCCAGGTCTGCGCCACTACGCGCTTTGAACCGCATTGCATAAAGGTCTTTGATGTGAACGACGCCTAATGTTTTGTCCAGGTCACCCCCTTCGCACAACGGGAAACGCGAATACCGCGTTTTTTCAGCTACATCGAGGCACTGTGCGATGCTTGCCTCGGTATCGAGCGCAACGATCTCGTGGCGCGGGCGCATGACATCGCGTGCGCGCCGATGGCGCAATTCGAGTGCATTAAGCACAATATCGCGCCCGAGTTTAGTAGTAGCGAGCTGTTGTTGTGATGCTGAGAACAACAGGCGCAGTTCGTCTTCGGAATAGGCGCGTTCGGCTTCATCGTGTGGTGGTAGGCCGACCTGTTTGAGCAACCATAATGCGACGTGGTTGAGAACCCAGCCGAACGGATAGGAAACGATGTAAAATATTCGCAATACCGGTGCAACACCGAGGGCGCAAGTGAGCGGTTTTTGTATGGCGAGCCAACGCGGTGCAAGCTCGCCGACTGTGATGTGTAGGAACGTGATGGTGGAGAACCCGACTGCGAATGAAATTGACTGGCGCAGCGTTTGTGAACCGATTTCAAGCGCGTTAAACAGTGGTGTTAGCAGTGCCTGAAATACCGGTTCGGCCACCCAACCCAAACCGAGGCTTGCGATCGTGATACCTAACTGTGTTGCGCTGAGGTACGCGGAGAGGTTTTGGACGATATGGCGCGCGGCCTTGGCGCGGCGATTGCCTTTGCGGACCAGTTCGACGAGTTGTGTGTCGCGGATCCGAACGAGTGCGAACTCGGCTGCAACGAAAAACCCATTCAGCAGTACCAGTGACACCACTGCAATCAGGTTTGCAAGAACATCCGCTGGCTCGACCTTGTGCATTTTTCAGAGTGTGATCTCGCCGAAGACGGTTTTGAGTATGTCAGCCAGGGTTACAATCCCGATTTCGCGCGCGTCGGGTCCGAGCACAATAGCCATCCGTTGGCCGGTGCGTTGGAGTTGGCGCAGTGCAACTTCGAGCCGTGTGTCATGGTCAACGTAAACGGTAGGTTTGACAAATTCGGCAATCAACTTGCTCGGGTCCAACGCCGGCAAGAACAACAGCGTGTCGAGGCTGACAATGCCGATCAACCTGCGCTGGCCGTCGCGCGTGTCCCAAACCGGCAAGCGTGTCAGGTTATACTGGCGACACAATTTGAACACTTCTTCGACTGTTGCCTGGGCCTCAACGCTAACAGTTCGTGCCAGTGGCGTGGTGACCTGTTTGACGGTCAATGTTTGCAAGTCCAGCACGCGATTTATCATTGCGCGTTCTTCAGAGGTGAACGCGCGCGCGGATTCACGCATGAGCAAACGCAGTTCCTCGCGGTTGCCGAACAAGCGGCCCGTGAATGTCCTTGTGCCGGACCAGCGCAGTGTGATGGCCGACCCCAGCTCGACGAATCTGACCAGCGGCCTCAGGCCGATGTGCACGAATCTGAATGGGCGCGCCAGCGCAAGGCAAAGTCTGTTCGGGTAGAGTCTGAACAACATCTTGGGCAGCAGATCACAAAACGTGTAGAACAAAAACACCACCACCACAAAGGCAAGCACAAACAGCAGTCGGCTATAGCCAAATGCAACATTTAATCCGGCCATCAGCAAGCCGAGTATGATAAAGTTCGCGACTGTGTTGCCGACAACGATTGTCCAGAGGAAATTTTCCGGATTTTCTAGGTACCCATGCAGCAGTTTGGCTGAGGCATTGCCAGTGCGCGCCATGTGCCGAATCCGGAGCCGGTTCAGCGCAAATACACCCGCTTCCATGCCGGATAGCATGAATGACAGACACAGACTGCCTGTTAGCAAAACGAGTTTTACAAGATCAGACTTTGCCGGGTCGAATCCCATTTTACCTGACCACTTCAATCAACAACTCGCGCACACGCCGTTCATCTGTCACGTGTGCCGTCAGTTTCAGTCCGCGAAACACTGCCGATTGGCCCTGGTCCGGCACAGCATCGAGCAGACTCGCCAGTAACCCGCCCATGGTCTCGACCTCAGGCACATCGCCTAGGGCGGGGTATTCACGTCTGAAATCCTCGATACGCACAGTGCCGCTGACGCGCCATTTACCGGGGCCGAGTCGTTCCAGCACGAGCCGGTCGCGTGCAACCTCGCTACTGATACCACCGACAATTTCAGCCAAAATGTCTTCGGTTGTGACCATGCCAGCCAGGTCGCCGAACTCGTCCAGCACAATTGCAAGGCCGCGTTGTTGATGTTGGAGGCTCTTGAGCAATTGGAGCAGGTTCATGCTTTCAGGCACGAAAGACGGGATTTCGATTGCGTCGGCCAGGTCGGCATTCGGATCAAGCAGCAGCACACGCGCATTGAGTATGCCGACGATTGTGTCTGTTGCCTCGTCGCGGATTGGGAGGCGGGTTTTTTTGAACCTGCGCGCTGCTTCGATCATTTCCTCGATTGAATCGTCATCGGACACGGTTTGCATTTGTGCACGTGGCGTCATGACCTCACGCACGGTGCGCCGGTCGAGACTGATAATTTGCAGTATGATATCGCGTTCGGCTTTTGCCAGTGCACCCTGCTGAAAAGCCAGCTCGAGCAGTTCTTGATATTCTTCGTCTGTGATGGCCGGCCGCAGCTTGACTGATGCGGGCAGCAATGTCCCGAGGATTGCGGTGTTGAGCTGCTGTGCCACGATCCGCAGCGGCCTGCTCAACGCATGGATGAGTTTCATCGGTCCGGCGACCCGTAAAGACCAGCGCTCAGGCCGGCGCACGGCGAGTGTCTTTGGCAACACCTCGCATCCGAGCAACACAACAACAAGTAACACTGCCACGGTCGGGATCAACGGCCAGTAACCGCGCAACGCTACCCACAGCGCAACGCCGACCATGCCTGCTGCGGCGAAAGTGTTGCCCAGCACGATCGTGGCGAGCAGATCGTCCGGGTTGGCCAGCAATATTTGTACGGTTTTAGCCCTGGCACCGCCGGTTTGGAGAAGTTGTTCGAGCTGCCATTTGCCGAGTGATAACAGAGCTGTTTCAGCCAGCGCGAAAAAGAAACTTGCTCCGGCACACACAGCAAATGCAATCGCGCCTAGCACCGGTGTTGGTTCCACATGCGCAGCTTAGTTAAACCTGGCGTAAACCGAAAGGCAAAACTGGGCCTGCAAATGAAAACCGGCGCATCCCAAAAAATGAGCCGTTGGTGAGTCGGTTCCGCATCAATGGGCGGCTGGGGTTCGAGGCGGCTTGACATGACGGTAGAACATCAGCTTGAGCTGGTGCGGTCATGTGTGCGGCTGGGCCGGTTTGTGCTTCAGTGTTTCAGCGGGGAGAATTACACTTGCACGTTTCACCCAGCCGATCCTGCGCGGGCCGACTGCAACCTGTAGCCAGTTGTCTTTTTGATCCAGCACGTCAAGCTCGGCACCGTCATGCACAACAAAAGCCGTTAGCGCATCATCAAGTGGCCCTTGGCGAACCGCAACTTCAGGCTCGATAACAACTGCAATCCGATCCGCCGCACGTTGTGCAATGCACGCCAGAACAACACTCGCCGCAAGAATCACAAATGCACCCCCAACAAACCAGATGTAAGTGCGCGTGCGCTGTTTCAATGCCGGTTTCACCTCACCAACTGCAAGCAGGGCAAAAAACACCCAGAAAACCGCTGCAGCAGCAGTTGTCCATTCGTTCAGTGTAATTGTGCCGAACCATCGAGTGACCTTGCTGATGATGAAACTGGGTGACTGTACCTGGTTACGGGCGAATTGCAGGTTTGCACGAATGTCAGGGTCACGTGGACTGAGCCGCTCAGCCATCCTGTACGCTGCAATTGCACGGCCAATTCTGCCCGACTTGAAGTACGCATTGCCTAGGTTGAAATACAACGCCGGTGACACAGCGCCTTCTTCAAGCAATCTCTCGTACGCTGCGATTGCATGGTCGAACCTGCCCTGTTCGTACAAGCGGTTGGCCGACTCGAATTCGGCGGCGATGTCAAGTCCGCAACACGGCTGGGCGCACACCCAGACAAAAAACACAGCAGCAGCCAAAACACAACCATGTCGAAGCGAGTTCATGGGTTCCAGGTTCGCAGTTGGTCAAGAATAACTTTGAGTTTCGGCACCAATGCAGCGAGCTGTTGTGTGGTTTTGATGGGGGCAAATCTTGCCTGGTCACACAACTGGAACAGTTCACGTAGTGCGTGCAACGTTTGCTCCGGCAGACCGCGTCCCTGCAGGTGCTGCTCGATGACGGCCTCGGTTATGGCTGAGGCGGGCAGGTCAAGCCGTTCACCCAACTGTTCCTGCAACAGCCTGAACATTGTGGCAAAGAACTCATCCGAATTATTTTGCGCAGCCAACTGGTTGAGCCTTGCCAGGCCCGCGCGAATGGCCCGCGCGACTTCGCGTTGTCTGCGCAGACGCGGATTGTTTGCCAGTGTATCGGCGTGTTTGCGCCACGCCAGCAAGCCAAGCCAGGCAAGAATCGGACAGGCCTGCACGGCCCAAAACAACGGCTGTTGCACCAGGGGCGGTTTGATTGTTGCAACCGTGCCGAACCGTTGTTTGATTGGCACAATGTCAGTGGCGGGCAGCTTGTCCTCTGCCTTGGCTGCTGCTGCAACCAACGGTGTGGGTGTTGCAGCAGCAGGTTTGACAACCAACTGCACAGCCGGGCTTTTGAGTGTCCGAAACACACGTGCGTCCGGGTCAAAAAAGCTGAACACAAGCGGTGGCAGTTCGGTTATTTCGGTTGATTGCGGCACAACAACCAGCTCGAATGTTTTGACCCCTTCGATACCGAGTGGATCGGTTGTTTCAGCCGGCTTTGCCGTTGCTGGGAACAGTCTGAAATTTTGCCAGGCAGGTTGCTCAGGCAAACTCAGCAGATCAAGCGCGCCGCGTCCGGCGATTTGCACACGCACGGTTATCGGGTCACCAACCGCAACGTTTGTCGGGCCGGCACTGAAAGCGAGGGAATAACTTCCAACTGCACCGTTGAATCCCGGCGGTGCGTTTGCAACAGGCACGGGCAACGCTTCCAACACTTCAGCATCCGCTGCAACTGGGACTTGTTTTTGTTCGACATTAAAAATGTCAAACGGATCGCGCATGCCGAACCAATCGAAGAACGGATCACGCTGGCGTCTGGGGGATGGCTGCTGGACTATCAGATTTGCCGTGACAGGGCCGATGCTGATCCGGCCGGGTTTAACTGCTGTTAACGCAACCCGATACGGCAATACAACATAAAGTGCGTTGCCGAATTGTGCCTGGCGCTGTCTGCCTTCGGCAAGTTTGCCCACACTTAGTCCATCTGTCGGCAACGCAGTAAGCTGCGGTTGTGCGGCAAGCTGTGTGCCTGCCCGAATGTAAAACTGCAGTTCTGCAACTATCACCTCGCCAACAACCACCTGTTTTTTGGGCAGCACAAGCTTCAGAAACGCAATCTGTTCGCCTGACTCGACAGCTTCAGGTGGCGGCTGGCTCGGGCTGAGCACACGCAGTTTTACCGGCCTGGACGATACAGTTTTACCGTCAATGGTTGCCCGCAGTGCGGGAATCTCGAATTCGCCCGGATGCGTCGGTGTCAGAGCAAAGTTGTATGAGACAGACGATGTCATCGCGCCGTTGACGAAGCTGAACTGGCTTGACTGGCCAATATATGAAACTCGCAGGTTCGGGATATTGGGTGGCATTGGGATTTCTTTGGGTGTACCGCCCTGGAACGTAAGCGACAATGTGGCGCTTTCACCAAGCGTGATTGTATCGCGGTCGAGTGTTGCAGTGAAACTTTGTCCGTTAACGGCCTGTGCACTGAAAAGAACCTGCGCCAATACAACCGCCGCAACCCGTGCGCAAGGCCACAACGGTTGCGCACCGGGTCGGTTCCAAACACCCTTGATCAACCAGTTCAACATTGGCCAGACCTGAACCAAGTCTTGCCCGGGGCAAGCCCCGCGCGCAAGTGTCACGTGCACAATTCAGTACCGTAAAAAAACGTGTTCTGAATCTGCGGGTGCATTGCCCGGACGCAGATTTGACAGTCCAACGTGTGATCTCGTTCGGTGTTTGGCTGTGTGCAGCGGCAGTTGAGCTGAGTATTTGTGAGCGGCGGCTTCAGGTGCTTGCGCGGACGTACCGCTCC
>Ga0078972_1016076_pt1 | contig 11208 bp, 16 predicted proteins | sample YelNatPaOPGAMG01_FD_67568 | JGI IMG/M metagenome (GOLD analysis project Ga0078972, IMG submission 67568) | Hot spring thermophilic microbial communities from Obsidian Pool, Yellowstone National Park, USA - OP-RAMG-01 (SPADES assembly) (version 2) | ecosystem: Environmental > Aquatic > Thermal...
CTTGCTATGATGCGAGCACGAGCGCCCTGGAAACCTTGCCTTCTTCCCCCCTGGGCGGCCATGCAGCGGATGAAGAAGGGGGAAGGTGAGGCTTGACAAGGGGAAGTTTTTCTGATTGCCTGTTGACACTGTACGCAGTAGGTGGTATAATGGGTAGCGAAAACGGACACCCTGGTTGGTTATGGAGGTGTTTAAGAGTGGCGGACAAGGGTTATCGGCGCATATCTGAGCTGTATGAGGGGTGGTTTGCAGCTGAGAACGTATCAAATTACCTCAACACTGATTTTGTGCTTCTCGATGCGGTGAAGAAACATGGAGCATACGGGGACTATGTTCTTATGACGGTAAAGAAGCCTGATTCTGATGAAATTATGCATTTGCGTAGCGGTTCTGTGGTAATAATGGACAAGGTGATGACGGCGGTAAGTAATGGGGATGTTCCTGTGCTGGTGAGGTTCGTAAAGAGGGGTAGATACTTTGACGTTGAGTGAACGCGTTATGGAGGTGAATGCACATGATTAGGAGAAACGATAAGGAGATTATCCTTGAGATGTCCGATTGGGAAGAATTGGTGAGGTTGCTTAGCAGAACAAAGAATATCCTGGAAAGTGCAAGTAATAATCTTGCTTTATCTATCATGCTCATTGGCGATGTAATAAGAGGTGAAGATAACCCTGAGAAGCTCAAGGATGCTATCGAGGGAATACAGATAGTTGGCGATGCTCTGGTGGTACAAGCTGAGGATATCCTCGAGACAGTTAAGCATATTGGGATGGCGGAGGTGAGATGATGCCTTCTACTCCCCGATGGAAGAAGAGTATGGCAAGGATACATAGGCTTGAGTACGATATACAGACAACAATGAGAATACTGATGAAGTGTCACACGAGTCTATTTTCTACTTTTCACCACAGGAGAGGAATATGGCGGTACTACAAGGGCGTTCTCGATAGTCTCCTAAAGCAGTGGAAGGATAATTTTGGCGTGGATTACGATTTTAACTCTCCTGTCTTTGTGGATATATTCGGTGTAAAGGCAGGAAACAAGATTAACTTCGAGAAGTTCCTTGTAGAGCCTCAGGAGGCTACCGAGTATGTCGAAACCCGTGGTAGTGATTGACCCCGGTCATGGCGGGAAAGACCCGGGTGCTGTAGCCGGCGGCATAAAGGAGAAGGATGTAAACATCTATATAGCATCCGTCATGAAGGGTATGTTTCACCTCGTGTCTACTGGCGTTGACGTTCTACTAACAAGGCAGAACGACGAGTACGTAACTCTTGTAAACCGTGTTGGACAAGCAAAAAGTAGCTCTGCGTTACTCTTCATATCTGTGCATTGTAATGCCGGCGGAGGTACAGGGTTTGAGACATACACCGGTGAGGCTAAAAGTGTTATGAGTAGCACAATACAATCTGAAGTGCATAGAAGGATATCTGACGTACTGAGGAAGTATGGTATACGTGACAGAGGAATGAAGAAGGGTGATTTCTACGTCATCAACAGGTTCGTTCCTTCTATACTCATTGAGTTCGGCTTCCTCGATAACTACAAAGATATGATGTATCTGGCTAATGCATGTGCAATAGCTGAGATGTGTCAGGCTATAGCAATGGCATGTATCGATACGTTGTTTGGGTATAAGAGAAATGACAATAGATGAGCCATGAGCATACTATCATCATGGTTTGCTCGAGGCTTGGGCTTAATTGCCAGAGCTGCAACATGGGTCGGAGAGAGGATACTCAGAGCTGGTGAGATATTCGAAAGATTCAGCGAGGTACTTTCAAGATTTGGGGAAGAGATACCCAGAGAGGAACAACGGCAAGCATGGGAAGAGGTAAAGGAAGAAGTATCGTTAAGAGATAGATTGGTTCAGTACCCTGAAAGGTCTATTATTCCCGAAGAACTCCATGTTCCGGCCGTATTTCCCATAGATAGACAATACGCATACACCGTTGCTGTTCACGTCTATGACGAAAGAGAGGGAAGATATACAGATAAGTTCATAAGAGTTATGTCGGATAGACGACTATCTAAGGAAGATGCGATAATGTATGCTTCTGAGGAAGTAGAGCATCTCATAGAGGAAACAGGAACACAGTGGAGAGTAATAGGTTTAGAGGTTCGTAGTGCTCATAGGCGAGCATGAGGATACCTCACTGGCTTAAGGAAAATAAGAGGGATAGGGTATATAAAAGGTATTTGTTCGTGGATACAGAAACGGAAGGATACCAAGTTGACGATGTAATAACAAAGCATGTTTTCAAGATAGCGTGTAGCCTTTATATTGAGTTCAGGACGCAAGACGATATACTACGAGATATATACTCAGAGGAAGAGAAGGTTTTCTTCTCTTCCTCTGAGTTTTTTAATTACCTTGATAGTAAGCTTAGATGCGGTTCTACTCTTGTTGTTGTAGCGCATAATTGGAGGTTTGATTTTGTAGCTCTGAATGCATACGATGAGCTTATTCGTAGAGGGTTTGAGTGTAGGCATTTTATATGTGAGTCTACGGTATTCTATGCAAGTTTCGTAAGAGGAACGCATAGAGTTATTTTTCTTGACAGTACGAACATCTTCAAGGTTCCTCTTGCTGAACTGGGAAAAGTTGTCAATATACACAAAATGTCTATACCTGAACCTGAAGAAGGCGTTGAGAAGCTCATTGAGTACTGCAGGAATGACGTTAGGATACTTGCGAGGGCATTCATGCTCTATGTGCGTTTTCTCAGAGAGAATAACCTCGGAGATATGAAGCTAACTATTGCTGCTCAGTCATTCGCGGCATTTAGACACAGGTTCATGGGGAACGCCATCTACATTCATAATAGCGATATGGCATTGAACCTTGAGCGTGAAGCGTATTTCGGCGGAAGGAACGAATGTTTCCATATTGGTAGGATAGATAAGACAGTATACAAGCTTGATGTCAATTCCATGTACCCATATGTTATGAAAACGTACGAATATCCATATAAGTTTGTTGCCTTCTTGAAGGATATTGATGTTGGATACCTCAGGAAGCTTTTGGGTGAGTACTGTGTTATAGCGCATGTTCTATTGTCGTCCCCAGAAAATGCTTTCCCGAAAAGGCTTAATGGGAAGCTTATATTTCCAGTTGGGACGTTTGACACATTTTTATGCACTCCCGAGCTTATATATGCGATAGAAAGGAACTATGTTAAAAAAGTGTATTCTGCTGCTGTGTACAAGAAAGCACGGATATTCCGTGAGTACGTAGAGTTTTTCTACAGGAAGCGTATGGAGTACAAGGAACAGGGAAATTCAGCTTTTGCAGCCATAGCTAAGCTGTTCTTGAACTCCCTATATGGTAAGTTTGGGCAACGTGGAGAAAGATGGGTTGAGGTTGGGGAAGACAAGTCAGGAACGGCTTTCTCAGAATGGTATGAAATAGACACCGTAACAGGAGAAAAGCGTAGAATGAGAAGCATGTTTGGGAAAGTTTACAAACATGTAAAAGAAAGTGAAAGCTTCAATAGTTTTCCTGCAATAGCTGCTCATGTGACGTCATACGCAAGGATGAGGTTATGGGAAATCATCATAAAAGCAGGAGTAAAAAACGTGTACTATTGTGATACCGATAGCGTGTTTGTGAATGAGGAGGGATATAGAAATCTGTGTCGGTATCAGGAGGTAGACGATAAAGAGCTTGGAAAGCTGAAACTGGAAGGAGCTTACAGGTGGATGATTCTTAGGGGATGCAAAGACTATGCATTGGAAGGCGACGAAGAAAAAATCAAAGGCGTAAGAAAGAATGCAGAGAAGATAAGCGAAAACACGTATGTACAGGAACAGTTTAGAAATCCAATACAGTGCTACAAAGCAGGGTTCTTTGACAGTCCTATTGTGGAAAAAAGAACAAAGGTATTACAACGTAAGTACGACAAGGGCGTTGTTACTTCTTTCGGAGTCGTTGTTCCATTTCGGTTATCTCCTCCTCCATTACGTTTTCTCTGCGCCTTATTACGATTGCTTTCTCTTTCTCGATAACTTTCTTTAACTTCTCTATAGCCTCATCAAGGGTTTTCTGATTTCCTGCTGGCATTATTAACCCCCCTCATGAATTCATTTAGTGATTTACGAATTTCCTCAGAACACCGTATCTCAAAAGGTAACCTCTGGATGTAGAAGTCTATATCCCATAAGAACTCCATAACCTTTCGCTTCTTGAGTTCATATCTCTTTTTGAATAGCTCGTCAATCTGGTGTTTACTCCGTATAAACTTTAAATCCAGTAGTATCTTTCTAAAAAGTAGGGTAAAAACCCTATACTCAGCTAAGTAGTAAGCACTATGTATGGAAAGAACAATACTATGAAGCTTTTGAATGTTGAAAAATACCGACAGCGTTCAGTAACGCAACGATGATATCTATCAGTGCAGAACAGTAAGCCAGGAACCTTTCTTTCTGCATAGGACAAGTAAATGCTTCACAGTATGCGTCATACACTACACCAAGAATCTCAAGTGCTCTTCTCTTTTTCTCTTCTCCATTTCCTGGTACCTCCAACACTTCCACAAGATTCCTTATTCCAACTGCTACGGCAAAGAGAAAGCTGATGTAGGAGATTATCTTGTTGAACACTTCTCTTCACCTCCTTCTTAACTTCTCCAAGGATATAAGTATTTTAGCATCACCAACCGAATACCCTAAACTTGTAAGCCTTTCTAATGCTTTATTCTCATCAATCACGCCATACCTCATCGCCGACAGGATGTCTTCTTTGCTCAGTTCCCGTACTTTTTCCGTTCTACTTGATTGAGCATCGTCGAGATGCTCTTTGAGTTCTCTACCTGATAACCCCAAACCCGATAGTTTAACAACCAGGTCTTCATAACTTATCTTCCCTGCAACATATGCCTTTTTTGCTGCATTTATTGCTTTTTCTCTTCTTGCAGTTTCTCTTTTTAGGTCTTCAATGGCTACAAGAAGCTCTGCTTCTTCTGGTTCATAGTTGAGTTTGATTAACCTATCAATTGCCTCCGTACGGGAAATAGCCCCAACACTATATCCTTTGAGAACTTCGTTCTTTAAGAGCTGTAACCCCTCTGCTTGCTGCGCAAGCCTGGCATATCTTTTCTCTACCTTGTAGTACTCAACCATAAGCTTAGCGTCATCGGGGGAATAACCAAGATGACGCAGCCTGCGTTCAAGCTCCTTTTCATCAATTAATCCTAACTCCCAAATACGACGTAGGTCTACACGTGTCAATGGAGTATACGATATCTGTAACAGCTTTTCCCTCCAGAACGGCATAACATCTTGTGAACGCAACAAAAGCATCAGTTCATCCTTCGTTATAACTTCCCTGTGAAACATCTCGAAACCCATTGTGATGGACGGAAGCTCCCAGTGAGCTGCCCAATATGCCTTAGCCCAGAATTCTGATAGACCGGATTTCTTTGCCCATTCGAGGTATTCCTTAGGAATATCCTGATACTGACCAAACTTTTCAGCAATTTCCGGAGTGAAACATTCTCTCACTGCAAAGCGTATGATATCCTGTACTGGAGGTATCCTCCACATGAGTTTCTTCAGAAGGGCTATTTCCTTGATATCCCAGCCCATCCTTTTCAGGTAGTTATCAAGTTCTTGTTCCGAAATAATTTCTCTGAAGAAAGCATCTTGCAGGTCGCCCACGCCTGGCATGGGTTTAGCAAGCTCGTATAGTAAACGAATACTCATATCATCGAAGTTATAAACCTTCAACATTTTCTTCGCCATTTCCTCGTTAATGATACCTCGACGCCAACAAGATATTATTTCACTAACAGAAGCATAGGAGATTGAAGACGCAAGGATAAGATTGAAATCTTCATCTCTGTATCCCAGGGCTTTAATCCTCTTCCTCGCATCCTCTTCAGATATTTTTCCCGCAAGGTAAAGATGAATAATTGTCCTGGCGTCTATAAGAGATTTCCTTGCCTCTAAAAACAGGGTTGCAGTATTTCTATCGTATCCGAGCATTTTCATCTTTTCATAGAACTGTTCCTCGGTAATTATACCCCTTAGAAAAAGGGAAGAAAGTGTTTCTGCTGACAGCAATGTTTGGGTTAACTTTACTAATAGGTCAATCTGCGCATCATCATACCCCTTCTTTTGGAATAACTGAGTAGCAAATTGTTGTGAAATAATTCCCCGTTGTAAACCTTCCAGAATAGCCGAGTCGGGTATAAGACCATCCCTCACCCGTGCTGATATTCTCTGACGTATTTTCTCCATTATTGGGCCCCAAACAGTCTGCTTTAGCTCTGCGAAGACGTCTCTAACCATAAGAATCCCGGTTAATCCTTGAAGCATTGGTATCATACCCACGATGCTTTCTACGAATGCTGCAAGTTGTGGGGCATCTTGTTTTGCCTCTGATATAAGGTTCAAAGCTTGTGTTGCAAAGCTGGACGTTTCTTCCGAGAACAGAGCTTCAACTGTCTGTGTAATAGGGGAAATAAGCTCGTCAACCTTTCCATAGTGCTCTCGTATCGCCTTGGCTATGTCGGAATTTACTTTTTCAATGTTTATCGTTAAATCCTTTAATTGAACATTTATGCTTTCTGCGGCATGACCCAGAACCCTGTTAATTTCCCCTTCAAAATCCTTAGCTATTGCAATTTGTGCTACTGTTTGCGCATTTATAGCATCAACAATAGCCTGCGCAGCATTGGCAAGGGTTAAGGATGTTACCGTTGTCGCTTTTGCGATAGTACCTGCAATAGCATTTGCTGCCACAGCCTGAACGTTTACAAGAGATTGTGTTTGCGCAGCTAATGAGGATGTTATAGCTTCCCCTACTGCTGCTTGAGTTTGCACTAAAGCTTGCGTTTGAGTAGCTATACTTTCAGATATGGCTTGTGCGGCTTGTGTCTGAGTTTGTACGAGGGCTTGTGTTTGTGTATTTAAAGCGCCTGTGAGCGTGTTCGAAAGGTTACTGATAGCATGGATAACATTCTGCAACCCCTGGACAATGGGGAAAGCAATAGTACCACCGAGTAATGACGGAAGAGAAGAAATAACAGATGATATAGCGCTTAAACCCTGTTGCAAAGCGTTAATCTGTTGTTGAGCCTGTTGTATCTGCTGCTGTGCAAGCTGGGCATTTTGGAAGTAAGACCATATCTGAGCAATCTGAGATATCACGCCCAGGATAGTTGTAATAGTACCAAGAAAACTCACAGGAGTATTAGTCACCTCCCCAGTATATTGTAGAACAAGATTGGTCTGGTCAAATAGCTGTTCCTCGATTGTCTCCAAGCTGCTTGCAACATACGTTTGAGCAGTAGAAGCCACAGATTGTATTACCGATGAGGCATGAGATGAAGCCTGTAGTCCTGCGTTTATTGCTGCCTGTGCCATTCCAGCTACTGTCTGGTGAATCTGCTGTGTTGCCTGATTAACAGTTTGTACAATGTTAGCCGCTTGAACTGGAACAGTAGTTTGTATTGTCTGCTCAAACTGCTGTGATGTAGTAATAGGAGTAGCAGCCTGTTGCGCAAGACCAAGCCACAAGTTATTCGCTACTTGCTGGGCAAATTGTTGAACGTCTATAGCTGTTGATGTTATACCGTAGCGTAACCAATCAAAAAGATGTATACCATAGTTTATGGCCTCCTCCGATTGTGACATGATTGTGTACGAAGGTCTGGCAAATATGTCAGCAATAACAGAAGAAGCTACAGATACAGGCTTGGAAAGAAGGAATTGAATAAGTTTCTGCCACCACGGTACTTGCTGTATGAGTTCCTGAGCCGGAACGTTTATCGTTGCTTGAGGTTTATTCCATAGTTCCTCTAAAAAGTGTAAAACATCCTGTACTTCCTGAGATATAGTTTCCAGGATACCCATTGGCAAAATAACAAAAAAGCCCCAGGAGATTTCATCTCCTGGGGCATCAGTAACCCATTACTTCCCCTTAAAGTATACTGAGTATATTGCCTTCAGTTTTTTCTCAGCATCAAGTAACTGTTTCTCTATTTCTCCTATCTCGATACCGGCTCTTTTAGCCTTATCAATCTCAACCTTCAGGTCTTCAATCTGTTTTAGTGTTCTCTCAATGTTCAGCCTATCCTCCTCTGTAAAAATCTGTATCGGCATACTCAATCACCCCTTAGCATTCTTTCCAAGAATATATGACAAGATTATCAAAAGCACCGTTATGAAATCCCTCACGCTCAATACCCCTACCAGCACAAGGTACACAAGAAGTATGATAGAGCACAGCAGTATGAAATAGTCCATGTTTACGTATTTTCATATTCGTGTCTTCATCACGCCAAGGTTATGCTGATAGGAAAAGTTACCTCCTGTATTCGTCCCGTTGTCTATACGGGCAATGACACGTTGACGTCGTAAAGTGGTTCCCTCATACCTTGAACGCACAACTGCCGAAGCCAACACTGAAACAAATCGAGCTTTGTCCGACGGTTGCCATTGATTAGGTGTTATAACCACTTCATTGCACTGTATTATGAACGAAGCATTAAGGCTCATCGACGCCCCGGCAATATCATACGTTGCAACAACTGTATCTCCTTGTAGCTCCTGCAGCTGGAACAAAATAGACCATCCCCCAGAAGTTACAGTAAACGTTGGTCTTGCATATACAAACCAAAACGGAATGCTCTTTTCGAACCCCTCCTCCGAAGTAATAAGCGTAATAGTAACGTAGCTGTCCTTCGGAATGTTATATGTCGTGTTTAGAGAAGCTATAGAAAGTTCACTATACCCCGGAACGGCAACACGTAAAGGTTTAATCCCGATATTATAGAAGTTACCCATTTATCATCACACGCCCCATACAACAACCTGATAACGTGTAGGAACGTTGGCGTCCTCCGATTTCAACCGAACGCCTTGTGCGGCAATGTCCAAAGACACAACCCCCCGCAGGAGAAGAATATCATCTTTCCATTGCTTTCTATACCCATCATAGAAGGATACATAGGCGTTGGCGTCAAACAGAAAGATGTCGTACCGACCGTATACCTTGTCAAAAATAAATGTATTGTCGCCAACGTACGTACCAGATGTGGTTCCACTACGAACAACATATTCTGTGTAACCTGCCCCTAAATCGGAAACAAACAACACACCATCATCACGCACCGCCAAAAGCTTGTACCTTCCCTTAACGATTCCACCAAGCACAGAGAGAGAATAGCTTAGAATATTTCTAATTCCCCACCGCCTAACTGTTGACGGAGAAGGATTTAATTCCTGTGGTGACAAATCTACACCTAACCTCAAGGTTACTTCCTCAATATCAGCTGTCTTAGGCACTATTCATCACTCCGTTATTTCGTACTCAACGGTAAATCTCACGATACTTCCTGTCGAACCTGAAACCACCCCTGCATACAACGTTTCTCCCACGTCAAGAGTGGCAGAAACGTCTATCTTCCCTGCACCCTGTGGATAGCTCGTAGTACCATACACGTTAGTAAACATTCGTATGGGTACCTCTGCAATTCTCTCACGTTCTATGTACAGACGTATCAGAGCATCATTGTTTGCGGTTCCAGTTTCCTCGTGTACCCATATACTATTTACCGTCTTCCTCTCCTCAGGTGTTGATGTAATCAACGAGTTAATTACTTCAGTGTTCGCTACACCCACAATCTGCTTTGTAAGGTAGTACTTAGCCATGTTACACCCTCCTCATCCTCAATACGAAGGACACGATTAAATCATCTCTCAGCAGTCTACCAGGCGTAGTCGTAGCCCCAGTGACCCAGTACACCAACAATTCTTCACCGGGCTTGAATGTCATGGGTTCGTCCAGGATAAATGGTAGTCTGTATGATTTAGTCGTGTAGTCCCCGTATCGACACAATCCACCGCCAATGAAGAGAGATGTAGCATTTCCAGCGTAGTTGTCAAAACACACCAAACCTTCCTTCGTCTCCGAGAACAATACCTCACGGTTACGAATAAGTTTCAAGTACCTCGTGTAGGACACGTTACTCGACGATGAGCCATCTGCCTTCACCCGTGTTGAAAAACACACTGCCAGCAAATCTATTTCTGTACCACCAGGCACGGAAACACCAAAGGGAAACTCACAAAACTCAGCAGGCATATATGAGTAATTTATCTTATACTCCCCAGCAGTTGTAACCTGTGAATCAGAAACAGAACCATAAGCAACGTAGAGTAATGTATCGCTTGCCGTACCGTTCTCTCCTTCAGGCGTTATATCCCCAGCATCGTACAAATCGTAGAGAATACTTATATTTCCCGTACCACCAATCAGCTGTACACTGAACTCCTGTCCTTCCCCTACAGGATACCCAGGAAACCCGAAACGTTCCCTCATTAACCCTATCATCGTTTTCCAGCCAGGAAGAGTAACAGAACCTAAGTGAGAACCAACCGGCAGACTTTCGCACATAAAGTATCCTACAGTTTGCCTATCTATCATGATTTTTGCCCACGTTACCGAGCTGCCGAAAACTAACACGTCCTTAACCAGAATACTTTCTCCAACACCTGCTGAAAGCTTTGCTTCGCTCGTAAAAATTGCATTATACTCCATATTTGCCTGCTTTAAAGCCATATTTATCACCTCCTACTTGAGTTACATCACTTCTTCTTAAACGCTGACATATACCGAATCCATGTAGCTGCTCTATTAACGGCGTCCTCGATAGTCATGTCAGGCATGCTTCTAATTTTCCCGAGACCACTGTCAATATACGGAAGCAGCTGAGAAGCAAAATCCCTAACCTTGTCGGCAGCTGCATCAATACCACCCGGAATCCTGGGAATCCCTTTCTCCACCATTTTCCGTCTCCAATCCTCAAGCGAAACTTTCTGCAATCTTGCAGCCCATGTTCCATCTTTAACTCTTTCTGTAAGCTTTGCAAGCATCTTATCCGCCTTCCTTGCCGCAAGCTGCGTAGGAGAAACAGAAACCTTCTCAACACCCGTACGAATGTCCTCGACTGCCTGCTTCAGCCTTCTGTTGTGCTTATCTACAAATTCCTCCACAGAAACCCGAGCCATTTGATAGACACCTCCGCAACGTCTTCGAGTTTTTCAGTACTCCCCGATAGGGTAGTACCAGATATTATAGTACAACACTGCTTAAATTTTTGTCAAGCCTCACCTTCCCCCTTCTTCATCCGCTGCATGGCCGCCCAGGGGGGAAGAAGGCAAGGTTTCCAGGGCGCTCGTGCTCGCATCATAGAAAGC
>Ga0078972_1016077_pt1 | contig 11208 bp, 15 predicted proteins | sample YelNatPaOPGAMG01_FD_67568 | JGI IMG/M metagenome (GOLD analysis project Ga0078972, IMG submission 67568) | Hot spring thermophilic microbial communities from Obsidian Pool, Yellowstone National Park, USA - OP-RAMG-01 (SPADES assembly) (version 2) | ecosystem: Environmental > Aquatic > Thermal...
GACACCGGTGACGTAACGAATGCCAGCGGCAGACAGTCGAGGGCGCCACTCCGAAAACACGACCGAGAACCCTAAATCGACTAGTGAACCCCTGCATCCTTTTTGCTGCGTTTGGAATGTCGAGCTGTATATCTATCGAAAATTTTTCGTAAACAATCGCGTGGCAGATACAGCGCGAGCAGTTCAGCATTCAGTTTTGTTCGAACATGGGTAATGCGCTCTACGCCCGTCGGAGCGTGCACACCAGCTCTGAGTCATGCTTGGAATCCTGCCAGACACGAGACTGTCCTCTAGAATTTTACACCTGTTGTCGTTGTTCGCCATGTTTGATGGTGGACGCTAACTAGCACCGCTCGGGAGGCGAGTCGCCATTGCGAGCGCACCCGCGTCCTGCAGGGCTTTCCGCGCGCGCTCCGTAAACGCCATCTCAGCAGGATTTGTGTGCGTTCAGCGAGACCTCGGGATTCGCACCGCTTCCGAACGGGTAATCGCAAGGCGCTTCTATTGGTGAGAAATGTCGCGACCTTCGCATGCTGAGGCGCTTTTTTCGGCGAAGAGAACCAGCATCCGGTGTGTATGTACACCGCACCAGTCGGGTGAACCCGTCAGGCGTTAAAGAAAAGCTTTGGTCATTGTATATTTCCTCAGTATGCTGCATCACAGAGCAGTATCCCTGAGGTCAACGTATGATGACACTTTGTCTACGTGCTTTCACGGAACACGGTCTGATCCGCATGCATTGGCGCCTCGCTCGGGATCATCGTTTCGTACTGTACAGAGCCCAGGCGTCTACGAAAATTTAAGCGTGATATCTTCCAGCTCCGCACCTAGAGCTGAATAAGGGCACAAAACAATGCTGCTGCTCGCAAAAGCGATCATGGTGGCTCCCAGGACTGCCCCCTTGCTGCCATGAATACGTCGTCACTGCATTGGTTGACAAATCGGAGTCATCGAGTGCAGCTGCGGCGATCGCCCGGAGCTGAAAGGGAGAATACATCAACAGCATTGCGATGTCCAGCGAAAGCGAATCTCACTCCACCCGGGAATGGAAACAAGTCAGCCCATAACGTGTCAGCACCTGTTATTTATCGAGCTCGGCTGTTTCGTAGACGTCCATGCGCGTGGGGTCTCGTTCTCGATGCGTTCGCGGTGCTCGCCAGGCCGGCGAGTGCGTATGCGCCCCGCTCCCGCCCCTCTGCTGGAAAAGAAGAGCATGCCAACCGCTGCCCATGGCTTTACGACGAAATGCGCCGTGCTATGCGTCGGATGGGGTGCCCGCTCGCTGGGCGCTGCTCATACAATGAGCAGGTCCTGCTTCCCGTAGCCAAACCGGCCCTTATGACGCTCGAATAATTGAACAAATGCGTCTAAAACGCGCTTTTGTAGCGCGAGAATCTGCTCGTCAGACGGCTCGTTGATCGGTCCGGGTACGCGCACTGGTTTACCAATCACAACATGGACAGGAACGCGTGTATCTGGCCACAAGGTAAACCAGCGCCCGCGAAACAGCAGCAGTGGAACACGTGTGCGACGCACGAGCCACAGTCGAAAACGTTGCGCAAACCTAGGCCATGTTACATATAGTTCGTTTTCACCAAACGCATAGACCGGAAGAATATGGGCACCGTGGCGCAGCGCCAGACGCAGGAAACCTTTTCGCTTGCGAAGAACAATGCGCTGACAATATGGCTCGGTTAGAACCTGTTCGTGTTCACCGCCCGTGAAGATAAGCAAGCTGCGTCCGAGTCGCAGTTGCCGCTCTGCAACCGAAGGTGACGCATCCACACAGCCCAACCAGAGCGCAAAGTCGCGTATGAATGGACACCAAAGCAGCGCCGACGCCACAAGGTCGCGCCGTTCCAGCCCCGGCGCTACCTTGCTCAAAAAGTCGCAACCATCCGTAAACGTCGCGTAATGCTGCCAAGCGAGGATTCCGTGCGGATGGGCTGCAAATATGTACTTTTGACTCGAATCTAGGATGCCGCACTCGGCGTGAAGGTGCACGTTCAGAACTCGTTGCACGTACCACTTCCACAGCGGGAGGCGCGCGAACGCCGGCCAGTAGCGCTCACCGTGAAGCGGGCCATCGTCGAAAAAGATAAAAGCATAGGCCAACAGGGCTGCCTTGATGAAGTTCCAGTGACATAAGAAGACGGTTACAATGAAAGATGTCACGGAAAGTAAGCGCGCAACCCGAGTAGGAAATATGTAGGTCCGTAGAGGCATGTGCGCGCACGCGTACGCCTCCTCCGACGTACACGCTCAGACACGCTCATATACGCAGGTCATTCCGTATTCTGGGCGCTGTGCAGTGCGCTACCGGGCGCATCAGCATCAGCGTCGTCGTCAGCGGCGGCGGCGGCGGGGGGATCGGGAGCTGGGCAAACATCGCCGTCGATGCGTGCTCGCCAGCGCCATCTACCATGCGCGTGTCGGATCGATGATTAGCGTTTGTCACCTGAGCTGTGTTCCACCTCCGGGAGCATGTACGCAAATGGCTTTTCGCGTTGTATAGCAAAAATGTTCGATATTCGTTCATTTTGACGAGACAAAAATCCAACGGAAACGTATGGACATGGTCGTCGGCGATCCTGGAGGCCTGTCATCACCGGCTACCTGAAAGAGAAACGTAAAAACCCTCTTCTCGTTGAACATCGAGCGAATGAAGAGCAGGTTTCGATGAGGAAGAAGAGCGGATATAGGCGAGAGAGAGCGTTTAGCCTGCGGGAAGATGACGAGACTTTAGTGCCACAGAGTGCGCGAGTTCTTGGAATCCTCGCACTGATGCGCCTTACTAGAGGCAATACACGCGTTGAGTTTGTGAATCGAGACTTTCATGCTGCTACCTGTATCAGATGATGTTTGGTGCTGGAGACGAAATCCGAGGCGCTGGGGCGAGCCAACTTCGTGAAATAGTCTCGCAGGGTCGAAGTATCGAAGGAGAAGCTGAAATCCATAGCGGGCGGCCGGTCCAAGAAGGCTGGGAGGCGACTGCAGGTGTGGTATTCATTTACCCTAAATAGTCGTGGGATATTTCCACTCCGCTGACTTGCATGCATGAGGCGGGGCTTTCCTGGTACGCGTCCAGATTTCTGCACCATTCCTCGAGGGTCCACCAGTCATCACCTCCAGGCGTGCATCCAATCGGAGATACTGGTTCGACTGCGCGATCCACTTGATGTCGAGTGCCTGTCGTAAGCGCTCGCTCCGACGCATATAGCGCCCCATCGGACAACGTACAGAAACAGAACAACTCTGCGATACGCTTGTGGATGTTGGCTGCATGCGTGGTTCACCATCGCAATTCAGTGCCGGGCAATGTACGCACTCACGGCGGTTGCCGCGAGCTGGCACTCATCTAGGCGCCCCATACCAGTCCTGCCTTCACATATCGACTGTGGCGGTGACGCATCTCGCGTTGCTGCGAGCGTTCATGGCAAGCACGGTATCCGACACGTCGCTGGGTGGATCTAAGATCGATCCCCAACAGATAGACTGGACTGGACGGGAGTTGCTGAAATGTAGATGCGTCTCGGAAGGAGCGGCGTTTTCTTCGTTCATTGCCGATAAAACGCGTGCACCTAGGGGAATCTTCCCAGATTCAGCTATTTCATACCATAAAAATATGCGCGTCCATGGATCCATGCGTGGATGGCGATAAACTCGCGACTTGTCGCGAGCGCAACATCGACGACCTGAGCGCGGCCTATGACGCATTCAGAACGGGAACAAAGATAGCCGCCATGCAGACCTCCGCTGTATCAGACTCTGCACCACGAGACGCTCTGCAGCGCGAAAGCCGCTGCGTCCTTGCCAGCGAACGCAAACGCAAGCCTAGCCTTTACGACAAATGGGCTGCGAGAGCGCGAGAGAGATATGCCAATATCGCACGCGGACCGCAGAGGGATTCGGGCCCAGATCCAATAATGTTGACCTCCAGCGGAACGCGGATGTGGTGATTGCAAGGACGTGTCTGCCATTGACGAGAACTCCGGGCATGCTCCGTGCCCGGGCGGCAGTTTCTCTTCCCGTTCTGCGAGCAACAGACGATAATCCCATCTCCGGTTGTATGCATCCCAGCGCCCCGGTTACCCGGGTATTCAAGGTCCCTGCTAAGAGTCGGGTGAGCGGCTTTAGGCACGGCGCTTCTGTAATACCGACGATTGATTCTCGTGCCATCACGTGATGCCTTGGAAAAGATGTTCACGGCGGAGGATAGCTCCGGATTCTCCTGCGCTAATGTCGCGAAAACGCAGGTTTGCATATACCAGTTCGCCAACAGGCGAACAGTAGACCCCACGACGCAAGCTAGTCCAAGCCTGTTCGCAGACATTGTGAGCACGTCGCACGTCTGTTTACGAAACTACCAAACTCGCCGACACTGTTCAGAGACTGCTCTCGTCTTGTCAATGCCCAATGCTCCACAAGCTCACGCAAATCCCATCAAGATCATCAAAAGACCTTCACGCGCATCGCAATACCATCCGCGGCAACGATGGTGCTCCGAATCATCATCAGAGCGCGTTGTTGCGAAGCAGGTACCAGCATGTCCATGGCTCTCTAGAGCTCAGCACACGTCCCGCACGAGAAGCCGCGTCTCGCGAGGACCAAAGTCGCTTCCAGTACCAGTGCGATGGTGTTGACGGCCATGCAAGGGTCCACCCAAAGGCAGCCCTACCTTGTCGCAACAACGCCGAGGTCGTATCGAGGTCGCTATACTGCGCCAAATCTCCACAGCGACCTGCACTCGTGCCTACAGCTTCCGTTTTTCGTTGCCATGCTGATCATGCATCTAGAAACCTCGTCGATTGTTTGCGTTTCGTATTGCTAGGAGCGCGCTTGTCGCGTTTCACGAACCAGTCGCTGGAAGAGTGCAAGTCCGGCCAGTTCTGCGGGCGGCTGTCTCTGCTCTGTTATATATAGATAGAGTAGAGGACTTTCGTGATCGAGAACTTGCTCAAGTTCACTGACATCCTGCTCAGTGAACGTTGCCAGGTGCCTCTGCGTCCACTCGCCAAGAAGGATATCGAGCTCCCGCAGACCGCGCTGGTTCGCTCGATAAAGGCAACGACGCTTACGCGTCTCTAGGGCGTTGGCGTCAGTGGCCGTGCTCACGCCCCGCAACCAACGGCGTTGGGTCAGGGTGCAAGCACCCAGGTAACGTTCAACGGTTTGCGCCCTAAGAGAACACAGCTGTGTCCGCTCTACCAGATTCAAGCGACGCTCAACGAGTCCTCTACGAGAAGCCGCTTTCCCACTGAGTTCCTGCAGCATGCTCACCCAGAAGAGCCTCCACTTCATCGTTGGCCGTAACCATAAAACTCAAGTGTCACGTCAAAGCGCGCTCAGCTTAGGAAGCGTCGTCGGTACCAGGTGTTACTCGGGTCCGGTACGTTACGCACACGCCGACGTTAAGCGTCCAGTTATCACAACAGCTGCCAACACATATGCCTTTGGGGGTTTTCTTCGGCGGTGTGTGGGATCGTCGCTGCGAGTACCCGAAAAGAGCCACCCTGATTGCGCGACTTCGATCGACCGCTGAGACCATGGCTATGCCGTGCGCTGACGTTTACCACATAGATCCCTATTTTCTTAGGTAACAGGTAGGCTTGTGTCCGAGCTTCTTTAATGGACGATACAGAGGCTCGTATTCTTCAGCTTGTGCATAACTTGAAGGAAGTGGACCATCGGGACGCTGCGTTGCTTGAGCTTTCGAAGAAGCGCGAGTCTGTATCGAACCTCGCGCTCATTCTCTGGCATACACCGGGTACTGTTGCCGTGCTTTTACAAGAAATCATCGCTATTTACCCGCTACTTTCTCCACCGGCTCTCACTGGTCACGCTTCCAACCGAGTTTGCAATGCTTTGGCGCTGCTCCAGTGCGTGGCGAGTCATCCGGAGACTCGCGGCCCCTTTTTAGCCGCGCACTTGCCGCTGTACTTGTACCCGTTTCTGAACACCGTCTCGAAGACGCGGCCTTTTGAATATCTGCGTCTTACTTCTCTGGGCGTTATAGGTGCGCTCGCCAAGGTCGACGACCCAGAAGTGACTTCGTTCCTGCTCTCCACGGAGATTATCCCGCTGTGCCTGCGAATCATGGAGACCGGCTCAGAGCTCAGCAAAACAGTTGCTACCTTCATCGTCCAAAAAATACTGTTAGATGATAGTGGGCTGAATTATGTCTGTCAGACGGCGGAGAGATTTTATGCAGTGAGCACGGTACTTGCGAACATGGTCAATAGCCTCATCGAGCAACCATCCGGCCGTCTTTTGAAGCATATTATCCGGTGTTATTTGCGGCTGAGCGATAATCCTCGGGCGAGGGAAGCCTTGCGCCAGTGTCTCCCGCAGAGCCTCCGCGACACTACATTTGCGCAGCTGCTGAACGAGGATCAGAGCACTCGACGATGGCTCGCTTCTCTGATCTACGCACTGGGTGGAGACGCAGCGCTTGTGTAGTTGGTGTTCCACAGCAGGGCCCTCGCGCCCATATGAGGAAGTACCAAGGCCGCTCGCTGGACACCGCAATAATACCGTGTGTGCCGACATGGGCTGTGGCAGTGGAGCAGCGCTGCTTGCGCTCGCAGATGCTACCGTGTTCGATGTCCCAGTCGGTGGTTACGGTGGCTAGGGACGAGCGGTACTTGACGCCCGTCGTGCACTGTCTTGGCAGGGATTCTCATTCTACCGCATGCCGAGAAGCCTCCTACTCTCTGGACAGGGGCTACGAGCCTGTAGCCGGCGAAGGCGACGGGTCGTGTTCTATCAGATGCCGAGAAGCTTTCCCACTACGATTGCATACACCTACGCGCAGCCTACCAGAGTGCATATTTAACAGTGATCGTGATGGACCGGACGACGACGGCCTGGATTCAAATGCCCCAGACGGTCGAGCCGAGAGCGGTCGCGACGCCCTCGAGGCAACACCGGGGTCTCTATGCTTCCGGACAGGGGTCGAGTCAACTGCAGGAAGCCTTCGTGACTTTTGTGTTGGGCATACACGTGAAAGATACGGCTTTTGGTCCGAACGTTGGGGTGTTTACGTTTTCGGCGACGTGTCGAGTCGATCGCTGGAAGCCTCTGAATTGTTGCGCTGTGCGTACATAGCAAGGATGTGGCGTTTCCGTTGGAGATGTTCGTGATTCTCTGCACCAGCCACGGGACCATGCGCATGCTCGTGGCTGTTACCACGCTCGCTTGACGGCGCAAAAAGGGCATTGAACCAGTTGTTTTCAACCGGAACGTGCTTCGAACGCTCGCATGCACCCATAGAGCTTTGTCTGGAGTTTTGCAAAGTTACCGCGGGAGAAACCGTGGACGCTGTTGCGGCCGAGGCATCCCGCGAGACCGAATGCCCCTCGTTCTCAAAATATTGACTTGGCTCACGATAATATAGCTTTTCGACGTACTTGTTCCAGATAAACTCTTGCATGCGACCAATATCGCCCGGTGAAGGACGTTCAAAGTCGGTTGGCAGCTGTGCCTCCCATATCGCTGCTGCGCGTCGGTTACCGATACGCTTCATGTTCTCAAGTTGCTCGGACGTCCAGCGGTCCAGGTTGATCGAACGGACTTGAGAAACGTGGACACCAAGCTTTCGGTGGAAGCCACTGCACTGGATGCAGAGAAAGACGCCCAAGTTTACGGACGCCCAGCGCGGTCCAGGGCAAAAGCACTCTGCGCAGCGTCCGTTTTCCTGCTCTGCAAGAAGTATCCGGAAAACTCGCTCCTGTTCGTCTTCCGAAACAACTTGCTTCGCCATGCCCTGCTCCGGCTACTGCGTTCGTGCGTCGAAGACGACACCGACGCAGCGCGTACCCCGCTCGGTCGTTTGAAGGCTGTAGCGCTAGTGTGGACTGGCGGTGCGCCGCTGTGCCCGCGCAACGCACGGAGCTGATTCAGCATCTCGCGCGAGTCCGAGTAGGTGTTTCGGCTGATACAGGATATCTGCCTTCAAAGAGACTATGCCGAGTGCGTCTTTGCTCTCTATGAGTAGTGGAGGAACTTCGGTTCCTTGGCAGACGCTTCTGGGTATTTGAGTCTTAGCGTCGGTCTGTGGGTGTGTCTGGAAAGTCGTTGCTTCGTGTGTTGCACCTGCGGGTGCCAGGGTTTCCAGAAGCAGTCAAACTCGGGATTCGTCAAACGGAGCGTTGGTGTCGAAACTTCAGCTCCATAAAGTAAACTGTCGGAGGCGTTTGTTCTCGACACAGGCTTTGTCGTCTTCGAATCATACCGTTTACACCTGTGACGCCCCGACTACGAGGCTGCTTGGCTCGTTTAGGTAGAGTCACTGACACAGGCTGCTTCGGTGGTTGCACTACCTATGTTCTTCGCGTTTGCTCTCTTGGAAACGTGTATGCGCAGCTGCGGAGCGTTGCACCGTCGAAACACGGATAACTATGCTACGGTGAAGGGCTTGCAGGCAGGTCGCTCAGAGCAACCTGGGATACGGATTGTTGGCAACATTCTCTAAAACTTTGATATCTTCACGAACGCACTCGCGAATTTTTCGAGTGAATAGCCCAGTGAATGATGATCGTATCGATCTCGAGACCGGCAGAGGGCATGTAGTAGGTCGCAATCGCATTGATTGCGCGACATGCGAGCCACGGAACTACGAGCTGAAACTGCGTATCAAATGTCAATGATTCGAGGGATGAATACGCTACGTCCTAGGGTTGGATCCGCAGTTTACACGTCGTTATCGAATGCGGAGGGCCAGGGCGGTGAACGCGCCGTATACCTGACTTCAGGCTACCTGGTTCATTTTCTCGTTTACGCTGCAAAGCGTCCGAATCTGCGGGAAGAATCGATAGCGTTGGGGTTTTCGAACAACATCGAATCCGATGAAACGCCCATCGAAGATACAGCTCAATACCCTGTGTCGTATACCAACTGCTTCTCTTTGGAGGGTTCGGAGCAGGAGTGCATGCCGCGAAACACCACTGGATCATCGAGAAAGCTCGATGCCTCCTACCGCATAGCAGCAATTCTTTGTCAAGCGCCACAGAAGGTGTCACCTGCGAGCGTGATGCAAACGCCTTCTGGAAGCGGCATGGCATGTGATCCATGGGTGCGGCCGGCGTGCCGGTCCGAATGCTGGACGCTCCGCGATGCGATGCGAACGACCTGAACGTGATGCCTGTTCGGGAGACGGAACACCACGGGGCCTGGCAGCGTCGGTGCCCTCTGGGAATCGCACCATCCCGATGCAACTACAAGTCTTCGCACGCTAATGTTTTCGGAATGGTGTGCTTACGCTCGAGAGCAGACCTATCCTATTGCGCACACTGTAAGCCGACGACTGCTCTCTGGAATGCCGGTTTGGTAGGGCAACTGGAAGCCATAATGCGTCAACGATGAGTACGGCTCTTCAAGCGGTTCCGAAATGATCATTCTAGCAACACGTTGTGATGCAGCGGCCTGCGGCGCGCGCTCCGGGTTTGTATCCCGCGACGGCGAGCAGCATCCGCAGCGCTGCTGTGTGTGCAACGCGCTGCCCAGAGCCGCCACCTCGTCAGTACGGACGCAGAGCCCCTGCCGTGGATGCAAACGCATCAAATAGCATTCAAACCCGTTTCTGCGAACCTCGGCGCGAATGACGCACCAGCGGCACATGCGGCATGTGGCTCGTACCATGCATCGAGTTCGATTTTTACGTCATAGGAGCGCTCAATCTAACCAGGGATCCCGAATGGCTCGAGCTGGAATCCCCACGTATGCGCGTTGATCCGCCTCGAGGCATCGACACGAGCACCGCCAACGGAGAGCGCACACAGCTTCCGACCAACAATGTCCATAAATCTCCTTTTTATCTACCTTCGATATACGCACGGATATGTGGCGTGTCCGGGCCCCCTGCCCAGGCATCATCGAAATTGAACCATCTGACTGGAGAATTCGTCACTTGCCTACAAGCTGTAGCAGATTTGCGGTTGCGTATGCCCTACGTATACGACTGCGATGAACTGCAGGGATACATCTTGTTTCTCGGAAGGGATAAATACGAGAATGACGCACTGCTCGAGTATTCGTTGCCGTTGGATTGGTGGTTCCATGTCGATAAGCACTCTTCTGCACACGTCTACGTTCGACCCAAGAGGCGCCTCTTCGAGTTGAGCGAGACGTCTGGAGGCACGGCCTACGAGCTGAGCGCAGCACCACTTGAACCGCCGACAGAGGTTCTGCGAGCAGCGGCGGCCGTTGCCAAGGAAAACTCTATCGAAGGTGCCAAGCAGAGCTTTGTTCACGTCGTGTATACGCCTGCGTCGAACCTGTTGAAGTCTGGAGACATGGGCCCAGGTCAGGTGGGCTTTCGAGACCCCAAACTTGTGCAGCGAATCCGCGTCGCGCGTTCGGACGCTGTGCGATTGAAGCAGATCAAGAGCTCACGCAAAGAGTGCACAATTGACGAGCTTCGGAAATCACACGAAGACTTTCAACACGAGCAGCAACGCTGGTCAAAGGCAGCGTCTCGGCGACGACAGGCCGAGGAAAGAGCCCATCAGGAACAGGCAGCCCGTGAACGGGATGCGCGAAACTATGCTCATTTGCATAAGCAAGAAGCGATGACGAGCAATAAGGAATTAGCTGAAAACTACGAGGATGAGTTTCTTTGATGCACCAGAATCGTGACAATGCGAGAGATGCTCGGCAGGCGCACATCCCGCGAGAAGCTTTCCCTAGCGTCCGATCAAGGCAAATCCTTTTCCTAAGCTTTATTCTGGTGCATCCGCGAAGCTGGGCATTGCACTCGAAGATACTGAGCCAAAGCCTGTTTACTTGAAAGCGCTTTGTCTGAATGAGGAACGGTCGCACTGCTTGGCAGGATTCGATTCGAGATACGATATTCCGAGCGCCTAATGACAGTGGTTTTTCGGAGCCTTTCGACCATGCGTAAAAATGACATGCGCTCGCGGACATGGTTTCGGGTACCAGCGCTGGCGTACTGGCGTTTTAGTACGCGCCGTGCACGCTGGAAGACGTGAACCAGCATGCTGGTTTTGTTCTTGTCTGGTTTTCTCCCCGGTATTCAATTAAAGTCTAGTGTTCTGTGGATTGGAGAAAGTTCGCGAAAGCAGTTGATGCCGCCATGATTAGCTTGCGAGAACAACGACCTTCGTTGTTCAAGCCACGCTTTCTACGGTCAGCCAGTGAATGAACTGCCCTTGTCGTAGTGCTTAGTGTAGACAGAGCGCACCCGAAACG
>Ga0078972_1016079_pt1 | contig 11206 bp, 15 predicted proteins | sample YelNatPaOPGAMG01_FD_67568 | JGI IMG/M metagenome (GOLD analysis project Ga0078972, IMG submission 67568) | Hot spring thermophilic microbial communities from Obsidian Pool, Yellowstone National Park, USA - OP-RAMG-01 (SPADES assembly) (version 2) | ecosystem: Environmental > Aquatic > Thermal...
ATTATCAATGTGATGAACAAAGCCGAAAGAACTACTCTTATTGAACGTGTTGTAAGTGGGATTCGTGCTGCTCAGGCGAAAGGTACACATTGTGGAAGACCTAAAGATTCAAAAGAAAGTCCAGAGAAATTCCTGAAGAAACACAGCAGGATCGTGAAGGATTTAAAAGCAGGAATTTCAACACGTCGTATAGCTCGTCTAAACAATTGTAGCCCTGTAACTGTAAGCAAAGTGTCAGCAACTCTAAAACAAGTCAGTCTAAAAACAGCAGCATAATATGAATGAGCAACAATTCAATAACCAACTAAAGCAATTTACGGGAAGTGAGTACTTGTACAAATATATTTTGGGATTGAAAATTTCAGAAGGGGTAAAGTTTGCCTCTGAGGCAGCCCAATGTTGGTGGTATATAGATATAATAGCTTCGTACCAGATAGATGAAGGAATTAGAGAACAGGAATTTCAAACTTGGACTCTTACAGTTGAAAACAGTAAGGGAGTTGTAATTGCTACCGATGGAAATAGAAATGAATTAATACGGCAGAATATTCCTTACACGGATTTCGAGTATTCAGAATTAACTTATTGGTGTGTAAATGGTATCATCCTACTGGCAACAGAATATTAAGCGAGGGGGATCAAACCCTTATTTTTTTGTACACGAAAAAATGCACCAATGCAGTATTACCGTACTATTTCAATTTGAGCTCAAAATAATTATTTTTTGCGAAAGGATATTTCTTATAACTTTTAGGATGTGTTTTGCGTATATATAGTTACGCGCACTATATGCTTTTCGGAAGTGGTTCTCTTGATAAAAAATGAAAGAGAATAAGTTAGTTGAACGTGTGAATTAAAATTAAGTTACAATGAGTGAATAAAAAAAGCAAAAAATAAAACCAGCCCGATTGAACGAACTGGCTTTGAGTGATGATTAGAAATTTCGAGGTCTCTAATTATTTGATAGTACTAATATCAGGAAATTAAGTTTCACAATCAAGAAACTTTCCTTTTTTTCTACCAAATAAAACTCATCTCCTCACAACAGTAAAGTCAATCAGGTAGCAGGAAGTATAAAACTTGCTGCATGGAATTACTTTGTCTTTTCTCTATGCTAAAAACACAGAAAAAAAACAAAGGCAGGAAAATATTGTCTAAACAAAAAAGAATGAGTTATGAAAATTTTAATCACAAGAGGAAAAGAATATTTAGAATATCTCCACCCGACATTATCAATTGAAGTGTTTGGAAAGGTCAGACCTACAGGCTTAGATAAGCTGAAAGTCACGATGAAGTTTTCACGGGAAAGTGAAGTATATCCTTATAGAAAAAGCATTGATCTGTATCATCAGGATCAAACAGAAAAACTTATACGAGAGCTTGCCGATCATTTTATTCTCCCTTTAGCAGATGTAAGAAAATGTATTGTTCAATTGACCAATGAAATTGAAAGTTACCGCATGGAGCTGATGGAAGATAAAATCACTCCTGTTAAAATTCTTTCAATAGAAGAAAAGAAGGCAGCGGAAAAATACCTTTCAAGTCCAAACCTCATGAAACGATTAACCGAAGATATAGGCAAGACTGGGATTGTGGGAGAAGAAATTAATAGGATGCTTGCCTATGTTATTGCCACTTCAAGAAAGCTGCATAATCCGTTGCACATGTATTCCATGGGAATAACAGGTACAGGAAAAACATACATGCAAAATAAGGTCGCAAATCTGATGCCTGCTGAAGATAAAATTCAGCTCACCTCGCTTACGGATGCTTCTTTATATTATTTCACAAAAGAAGAGTTGGATGGAAAACTACTATGTATTGAAGATCTTGGATTGGTAAGTCAGGAAGGGCTTTATATGATACGTGAATTACAGACGAGCAAGCGACTTACCCGCACACTAGTTGATAAAGGCGAAGGCGGAGATAATAAGGTAATACGAAAGACAGTGGAGGCTACAATCAGTGTATTTGCTACCACAACAAAAGTTAATTTGTACGAAGATAATGTTAACCGTGTATTGGTTGTTCATCCTGACACTTCAATGCAACAACAACAAGCTATTACTGAGTATATGAAATTGAAAGCTGCGGGTAAGATCAATGCGGATGAAGAAGAAAGATACAAGATATTGTTACAGGACTTACAAAGAGCTCTTGTTCCAATCAGAGTGGTAAACCCTTTTGCACCTTCGCTAACACTACCTAGTACGATAACAGCTCCGCTAAGAACAATGAATATATATTTGGGTTTAATTGAGGCAATAACTTTCTTAAACCAGTTTAGAAGACCTGTTCAGAAAGATAAGGATGGAAGTAAATACATTGAATCAACTGAGGAAGACATTGAATGGGCAAATAAGCTCTTTATGGACACGCTGATTGCTAAGAGCGATGATTTATCACCTTCGGTGAGAACGTTCTTAGAAGGGCTTAAAAAGCATATTGTAAAGAGTGAATCTTTTACAGCAAAAGAATTGAAACCTTATTTCAATATCTCGACTGCTACCATTGTGCGGTATTTACGTGAATTATTAAAACGGGAGTACATTACTGCAAACGGTAATCGCTATAAAGGCTTACAATACACGCTTAGAGAAGATCATGACTTTGATCGGATTAATAAAGAGATCAAGGGATTCGGAAAGAAAAGTGATAGTGAGTAAATCAGTGAATCAAGAGTGAATCAATCCATTTGATTCACACAAACGCCAAAAATACTTTGCATATACTTAAATAACCCACAATACGAGTCAGTCAATCACAAAATCATGAAAAAGCTAAATATACATACCCCCAAATATAGAAAGCTAGTTGAAGAATTCACTACATGGCTGAAGAAGCTAAACTATTCGGATACTACGATTTATACCTACAGCAATCAGGTAAGAGAATTCATTCATTACCTTGAAAACCATAACATAACAGACATCAGTAAAATCAATGCAGACAACATACAGCAATTCGACGAACAACTACAGACCAGAGAAAACGAGATGTATGGAGGTGCTTTGTCAGCGAAACAAATTAACAGTGTCCGAAAGACGGTGAACATGTTCTTTAAATTCCTTAGGCAAGTAAAAGGGCATTCCATGTATTCTGATTTGATAACAATGAAAAGTGAGAAGAAAAAGATTGAGGTTCTTACTATTGAAGAAATGGAATTGCTGCTTTCAAGCATTGATATAAGCCATCCTGAAGGACTTCGGACAAGGGCAGTGATAGGTTTATTCTATGGAGCTGCGTTGAGGAAATCAGAACTTGAATTCTGTAAGTTAGATGATTTTTTCTTTCAGGAGGAAATAATGAGAGTTAAAGGCAAGGGACGAAAAGAAAGAATGATTCCATTAACACAACGTACAATTGAATATGTGACAACTTATATATCTGGATGTAGGGACTTGTTTGAAGATGCTGCCGAATTCACAGAAGAGTATTTGTTCATTGAACCTACAGGAAAGAAAATGAGTGAAGCTGCCATCTACAAGACCGTTCATGAAGTCATTGACAATTGTGGCATTGAAAGCATTCAAAAAAAGAAGCTGACACCTCACACATTCCGCCACACTTGCGCAACTCATTTATTACAGGCAGGAATGGACATTGAGGACATTGCCCGTTTTTTACGACACTATAGTTTGGATTCAACAATGTTATATACTCATATCGCTAATGGACAAATTTAAACAATACTTGAAAAACAGGGGACTCAAACAAGTCACTGTAAAAGAAGTTTTAGCGACAGTAACTAAATTTCTTATATGGAAAAGAAACAATAAGATCAGAACGATTGAACCTGAGAACATTCTTGCATTTGTATCTGAAGGTGAACTTACTCCACGAGTAAAAAACTCACGACTCAATCACCTTAGAAAATACTTCGCTTTCCAAATGAAAGAAGGAAAGATGAAAATGAATCCAGCGATTGATTTCAAAGTACGCATTCCTCATCGTAAGGCAATGAATTTACTCTCTGTTGAGGAACTGGATGCGATCTTTGAAAATTATAGAACAAGAAAACTAACAAAAGTAACTCAAGAGCAAACGCATGTTAAATTTCAATCTCTGTTAGGTTTTGTTATGTATCAGGCTCTGACAAGTAAAGAACTTATGCGACTAAGAAAAACAGATGTTGATTTAAGTAAGGGAACGATAAGCATTCCAGCAACACAGAGATCAAATCCTAGAACATTGAAACTTGAAGCCAGACAAATTATTCCACTAGCAAAACATCTTGAATGTGTAAATGAATTCTTATTCGCGCATAGAATTTCTGATTCATTTAGAGACTGTTTAAAACACCTCAAAAAACTGCACTACCACATCAATATTAATCAGATCAGAGAGTCCAGAATTACGGTCTGGGTAAGAGAATATGAGATCAGATATGTGCAGCACATGACAGGATTCAAGTATATTTCCAGTCTTCAGAAATACAAAAATCAGGACATTGAAGGGCTTAAAGAAAAGGTGAAAAAGTATCATCCGTTCAAGTAAATAAACCTTAAAATGTTCGTTTTTTGAGAACTTTTTACCTATATTTACAGTATATTACTATGAAAGTTCACTTAATACGTAAAGAAACCGTTGAAGACTTTGTGAAAAAGCATGCCAGAAGCAGGGTTTCGTTTGCAGAATGGCAGAGTGCTTTAAAGTCAGCTGACTGGGAAACAGCAGAAGACATTAAAGATACCTTCGGAGCAGCGGATTTACTAGGCAGAGGCAGTTCAAGAGTGATATTTGATATTGGAGGGAATAATTATCGCATGATATGCAAATACGCCTTCGGAGATAAGCATGTTCATTTGTTTATCTGTTGGATCGGAACCCATGCGGAATACGATAAACTCAATGCAAAAAAAGAACAGTATACAGTAACTCAATATTAATTGTAAATCCAAAATTGATATGGAAACGTTAAAATATAAAGTCATCAAAACAAAAGCGCAGTATAAGCTCTATTGCAACATGCTTGAAGAGCTTGTGTTTAGCGATAAAAAAACAAAAGCACTAAAAGAGGAAATTGAACTCTTAACCGTGCTGATTGAAAAATGGGATGATGAGCATAATACATTAAAACAGCTTGATCCTGTTGAATTGCTTTCCTATTTGATGAAAGAAAATAAACTCAATCAGATGGAACTTTCTAAAATCCTTGGAGTGGGTAAAAGTTCCGTTTCAGAAATCCTCAGCTATAAGAAGAGTATGTCAAAAAATGTAATCCGAAAGCTGGCCTTATATTTTAAACTTTCGCAGGATGCCTTCAATAAAGAGTACGCTTTGAAAGAAGAATATGAACTCGTAACAGCCTGATCGGGCTGTTATTTTTTTGCTCTTTTTTTTAACTAAAAACGTGGATAATAAATGGTCTCTACGATAGGAAATACGGGAGGTTTACTGTATTTTTATTTCAATAAAAACGCTCTTTGAATGAATAGAAAATAGCTGGGTTTTACGCTGTTTTTGTTTTTGAAATCTTTTACTGGAAGATCACTTAGGAAACGTCCGTGCTACCCTGTCAGACTATAGAAGACTGGCCTCGCAGCAGATCGTTAACTCCGCAACGGATTATTATCCGTTCGGATTTGTCGCTCGCAGCTATACTACTTCCCAGACATACGATTACGGCTTCAATGGTAAAATGAAGGATGATGAGATTGTTGGAGGGGATTATGACTTCGGGGCGAGGATATATGATCCCCGATTAGGCAGATGGTTGGCAATAGATCCGTTGTTTAGAAAATATTCAGGTATTTCACCATATGTAGCATTTGCAAACGATCCTATTTATTTTACAGATCCTGACGGTAGCGAAATATATGATGGGGAGGTTAGGGTATTGGTAACTTATGATGCAAATAATAAGCTTGTTTTAACAAAAGCAGACGGAAGCCAGCTTTCAGAAGAATTTAATAAGAATGCTGCAAAGGTTTTAAATGCTATGGCTACAACTGACATTGGAAAAGATGGAATTGCTATATGGGATAAGTCGCCATCAAAGGTGAGAATATTGATTTCGAAGGACAAACCTGGTGGTAAATATGGCTTAACGACTAAGCGTAATGCAAACTTACCATTTCATGCTGTAGGGCAGGATGTTGATGTTACTATCTATCAAGGTAGCTTAGATAAAGATTTAGAAGACTTTAAAAGTGCTGATCCAACGATAAAAGCTAAAGCTGGAAGATTTGGAAACGTAATGAATAATAATGAAGCTCTTGGAGAACCCAACACTGAGGCTCTTGGTGCTGTCGGAACCCATGAAGCTTTCCATTTAGATGAATATCAAATACAACTTGATCAAGATAATCCCACTGAAATTTATCAATTTGAAGATGAAAATTTACCCATCAATTCTGAAGTTACTTTTAGAGAACAATATAGAAAGGCGAATAACAATACTGATAAATCTTGGGAAAGTTCTTATAATACGCTTAGGCTTAATAAAAAAGGAAAACAAGAAGGTTCTCATTATAAAGGGCTAGATAAAAATGCTAATGGGAAATATATAAATAGAAATGAGCATCCTATAGAAAAGAAGTAAAATCCATTGATGATTATGATGAATATTAGGAAAAAAACAGTTTTTATATTGTTATGTAGCCTTATTGCATTTGCATACAATGCAAATTGTTGTTCTTGTAAATATTTTTCAAAAACTGACAATTTAGACGATAGAATACTTGAAAGTAGTAAAGTGTTTTCAGCGATTGCAATAAAAATAGAATTTGTAAAAGATAGCAATCTATTATTTAATATTGAAACGCATTTGATTAAGACAACTTTTGTAATCAAAAAAGTTTATAAAGGGAACATCACTGCTGATACGATAGCTATTTATCAGGAAGATTCTAATTGCTTATTTCCTTTTAAATTAAATAAACAATATTTAGTTTATTCTAATATTGAGAAGGCCAGAGAGTTTACTGATCAATGTACTCCTACAGTTGAGCTGGAAGAATCAAAAGCGCATCTGAAATTATTGAAACAGATGCGAAGAGAGAGGCGTATTTAGGGAATTAGAAACTTTGGATTGTAAAACTCTCAAATGATTGCACAATGCAAAACCCACAATGATTACATGATATAACGATCTACCATAATCTAAAAAATGGTATCAGTCTTATCCATTACACAGAAATATATCCATGATAACCAATTTTATCCATGGTAATAAATTTGAAAAATCGTTACCAATTTTAATAAACTCGTAACACCCATAAACATAAATACAAAAGTCCTCTTTGACCACAATCAGAGAGGATTTTTTGTTTTCATGCCATGCTTCAATACCTCTTTTTTTAAGAATTTCATTGGTTGTAAAATCATCATGGGATTACGGATAAAAATTTCATCCACAGCTAAACAACGGCTGCATGCGCTGTAGCCAGCAAAGAAAGTGGTTTTGAAATTTAATTTCAATTTTTTTGTGCGAAAATTCATGAAGGTTTGTAGGCGTAGAATTAGCGTTACTATTTAGGGGCTTATTATTGATACGGTAGCACCCTAATTAAGCGGTTTGTTTAATGCCATTAAATAGGGTGTTTAATTCAAGTTAAATCAAATTTTATACTTCTTTATTCCGTGATATTTATAGTCAAATGAAGAAGGTTTTTTATCAAGACAAATATTATCAAATAGCTGTGATAGCCTATAGTCAAGAGCTTTGTCGGAGCGAATATAAAAGAATTCACGTCTTAGCGGATGGATATGAAATTGCTGTTCAACGCGCGAAAGTGGTAAATGAATTTGATTATCATAGCTTCAATATGTTCTTACTTCAATATCGTTTTATTAAAGATGTTTTGGCGAAGGAATATGTTCAATTAAAAAAAATAGAGATACTACGTTTTTATTTTGAAAGTTGCTTACGGGTCTGGTCTATGAATGACAGGATTGTTGATACAGAAGTTCTTATTAGAAGAACGGCTAACCGAGTGATTGGACAATATGTTCGCAACAGGAATGAACAATAGTCTTTACATTAATTCAACAGCATCATGAAGAAGAAAAAGAAGAAAGTTGAACTGTCTAAGGAAGCAGAATTCAATAAGAAGATTATTAAAGGCATGGAAGAACTATTAAATCAAGCATCATCAGGCATCTATCGCAAGGCTTTAACAGACCTGTTTTTTGAAGCTGCAATGGTGGAAGACAGACCTATTGATTTCCCGATCTGGGCTTACAGAATTCAATTACTGATAAACTTCTTTGATTGTATGGAGGAGAAAGAATAACTATTTGATTCCTTTGAAAAAATCAACCAAAGAGATTTGAAAGTAGTCGCAGATCTTTTCCAACGTAGAAACTGAAAAATCTCTTCTACCAGTCTCTAGTCTACCAACGTGCACCCCAGTATCGTTGTATACCTCTTCCTGAGTTAAGCCAGCTTTTACTCTGAGTTCTTTAACTCTTGTAGCTAGCTTGCTTAAAAATATTGGATTTCCTTCTGTTCCCATGCTGACCGAAAGGTCGGGATGCTATCTTATATAATTAATTACCGTACGGTCAGTAATTCAATTTTATTTAATATATTGGCATTGAAAAAGAGGCGGAAACCGAAAAGCCAAAATAGAGTAGGTTAAGACTAAAAAATATCCTAATGAAGAAAATTACTTTTGTTCTTTTTATTACCCTTTTAACTTTTGGCTGTAAGAAAAAAAGTAAAGACGATCCCAGTCCTACAACAACAGCAAGTTCATGTGTTTATGATTTTACAAAAACAACGGCAACGTACGTTCCGATCAGTTCACCCGACGGATATTATGATTCACAAACAGATTTAGGAACTGAAGGAGCTATTTCAATTCCATTTAATTTTAAAGTGTGTGGTAAAGCCGTAACTAAGTTTGAGACGGAGAGCGGTGAAATAGATTTTACAACCTCAGGTTCGGAGGATGTTTCCATGGTTTGCGGTATTGGTGGTAGTTATACAAGTTGGAAGACAGAAGGTGCAGCAGGAAATAGAATACTGAAGATTCAAATTCAAGATAAAGCAGGAAGTACAGTCGATTGCAATTTGCAGGTGTGGCTTTACGAAAATGGCAGTAAAATAGAAGTTCATTACGGAAAAAATACTGGTGTTGACCCAAGCCAGTATAGAAACTTTCTGATAAGAGCGGAAACGGCAACAACATTACAAGGTATTGCGCTGAGTGGTTCTACTATTGATCCTCAACAGGAAGCTTATGTAGGAAAGTTTGATTTACCTGTTATTTTTTGCCTGAATAATAACAGTATCACCGATGCTTATCTTATTAACGGGTCAATAACAAACGGACTTACTTATCTATTCACTCCTAAAAATTAATTTATGAAAAACATCATTTCTTTATTAACGGCATTTGCTTTTGTATGTTCAATTGCATCATGTGGTAAAAAGGATAATCCTCAACCGTCAACACAAAACAACAATAGCAACAACACAACAAATACGCCTACATTTTCTGCTAAACCTGTTACAACGTATTTCTACTATGGTTATAATACCCCAGCAGTTTTAACTTGTAATTTTGGTAAAAAGGATTCAATTAAATTTGTAGGGACGGTAAGTCAAAAAAGACAAAAAACGTCCATGTGTATTGAACCTGACCATTACGAATATACTACAATACGTGCTGCGGGTAGATACTACTATGAATTCTATAATGGTGCAAATAAAAATGAACTGGTAAAAACACATGCAGGATACATAGATGTTGCTTCAGATGGAAGTATAACAAATACAGTTACGATGCAGACAGGCACGAATCAATCGGTTACTGTATCTTATTGTGGTGATAGATATAGCTTAACTGTTTATTATGCGGATAAGCTTTCCACTTACAACGATTAGTAAGCAATAGATCAACATTTAAACACAACACTAATATGACACAACAACAGGAAACTACTAAAGAAAAAATTAAAAATTTCGTCTTGGGCTTTGGTATTTTATGTTTAATAGGCTGGGGCTTCCAATACTGCGGAAAAGGCAGCGATAGTTCTTCAGTCTCTTCTTCAAGCGTAGCAGAATACCCGAAGCCATGTAAAGCAAATTGTGGTTACTCTATTACAAGCAAGCAAAACGACTTTGATGGTTATCACATGACCTGCAAGAGTAACAACAGTAAACCGTCGATGATGGAGCGATTAAAATAGAAGCGATATGAAAAGTCTGATTGTTACATGTGCGTTTCTATTTCTTGCCTCTTCTGAGCCATTAAGATTAGAATTGAATTATGACAAAGAGAGGAATGAATTTCAAATTCATGTTGAGGGGAAGGAACAGATTGAACACGTAATAATCTATGCGGGAGAAAAGCTACTCGTTGAATTTGACGAACAACAAGTCCCACCATGGGATTCAATCATTCGATTAAAAATTCCCTGTCCTAAGTCCTGTAGTTTTTACTATGTGATTACAACCAAACAAGGAGCTGTTCACAGAATTAAAAGTAAGACAAGTGACCTAAGTAAAAACGGCACATTCTGTGAGGTTGAATAGCAAAAAAATGAATTGAAGCGAACCCAAGGAGAACACCCTTGGGTTTATTTTTTATAGCCACTTAGTTGTTTTTCTGCATGGTACTATGTACATTTTTAGGCTTTACTATGTATGTTTTTAAGCAGCACTATGTATGTTTTCCAACCTCACTTTGCAGGAAATGGTACACACCCATATATATTAACTATATATATTAAATAATATGATGTTAATGTATATGATGTATCAACTAAGAAATTAATTAAAAAAAGTTCTCTCAGGATTTGGTATTTATATTCAGTTACATTATAATTTTTATATAACGAAATTGAAATATGGACAAGCAAGAAAACAATGAGAAGAGGGAAAGAAAGTACCAACCTACACCAAAAGGCATCAACACCATCAATTTTTATAGTTTTAACTTTGAATTCATGAAACATCAACAGGTATTGTTGTACTGTTGTCTGTTGCAGGAGTCAGAGAAATACCATTATGGTTGGTTCTTCTGGAAAGATAAAGAGAAGATGCAGTATTCAAGGAGTACGTATGAAAATTTAAGAGATAAACTTATCAAGAAAGGTTTGATCCGTGTAATTAATGGTAGTTACAACAACAAACAACATTTTTTAATTGATTATCAATTTGCTATAGACAACCTCGGTAAACTGTTTAAAGACCGTCATGAAGAAATGAAAGTCTATCTTGAAGCAGCCAAAGAAAAACAAAAAGTAATGATTC
>Ga0078972_1016082_pt1 | contig 11205 bp, 4 predicted proteins | sample YelNatPaOPGAMG01_FD_67568 | JGI IMG/M metagenome (GOLD analysis project Ga0078972, IMG submission 67568) | Hot spring thermophilic microbial communities from Obsidian Pool, Yellowstone National Park, USA - OP-RAMG-01 (SPADES assembly) (version 2) | ecosystem: Environmental > Aquatic > Thermal...
ACAAAAAAACATTTTCCTCAACGATCTGATTAAAGATGTGGGGAAAAGTTCTAACATTAAAAGTTGTTTCAAAAACGTCCTAATATAAAGTAGTCCTTTAAATTTAATAAAAAGAACATGCAAGTATAATAGAACATTGACATTAGCATCAAGTGAATAAATATAAAAATATCAAAATGTTCAATAAACATACAAGCAATTTCAAACCACATATTTAAGTTAGTTAAAACTTTAAATAGTATTAAAATCACAATGTTATATTAAAACACCTTAATAAGTTTTAAATTTAAATGTGTGAAAGTGTCATGAAATAGGTCGTTCCTCAAACGCTTTTTACTCAGTGAAAATCGCTTTTACTTTATAAAAGGTTGAAAACACCGTTCATAACACAAGGGATAAAAGTATAAAATAGATCGTTTCTCAAACTCTTTTTGCTTAGTAAAAAAATTACCGTATAAAAAGGTAGTAAACAATGTTTTATATCAGTTGGGTTAGATATTTGATAAAAAATTCTCTAGATAGAGTGTTTCAGATGGCAATAATCTTTATTAAAAATTATCACACGGTTGAAAACACGTCAGTTAAGAAATTAAAATTATCAAATAAAGGGTTTAAGGGTGTAAAACATTAAATCTGTCACGTTCATATTCTTTCACCAAAAAATCAAAAAAGTATTACTTATTTGACTTCTCAGATAAGAGTTTTGTATGTGAACTGATTTTGTTTCACAAGGAAAAAATTGTTACGTTTGTCTTTTTGCTTATTTCAACCGATATTGCTATCAGGAAATATGTTCAAAAAAACAAGTAAGAAAAACTCTTGCAAATCAAACTTCAAATGCGTTCACTTTTCACTACATAATGAAATGAAAGAAAAGAGTCCAACAATTCGAAATTCAACTTAACAATTTTAATGGGAATAGGTTTATAAGGATAACAGGGAAATCATTAGAATTTAATAAAGTCAGCTAACGGTTCAAAAACCGGTGCGAATATTATATTTTTAATGATGGGAAAGGAAAATTATGCGAAAAATATTTTTTCAGTCATTATTGTCAGACATAAAGATTGTTCACTAAAGTAGGAATATCTTTAGTAGCAATAAAACCTAAAAATAATCACATAAAAATGACAGAAATTACAATATTAATTTTAATTTCCTGCATTTGGGTGCTTTGTCTTTGAATTATCTCTCATGGCCTGATTAGTAGTTCTGTTGAAATTCAGCAAAATATCATCAGTACTACCTTTCTTAAAAGAAAGTGTATTAGGATGGAACTGAAGCAAGTGCAAGTTATTATAGTGTCCTTTAATGATACGTCCATTGTGCAGATGTTCAACCATCGCATAAGACTCTCGATCATTAGTAGATAAAACTACATAAGGTCCTGTAAATTTCGGTTGATAACCGCTTGCTTTCCCAGTTGAAACTTGTAACTGTCTGTGCAGTACAAGGGTACCGGGTTCGAAACTTTTATGAATCCTGTTAAGGTTTTTAAAAGTTCGACTGCTTTTTGTTCTAGCATCTTTTTTCAAAGTATAAGCAATTCTTAAGGTTTCCGCTTTATCGAAAACAAAATCAATGTACGATTGTTCGTCATCAAATCGAAGATCGAAAACTAACAAATCGACAGGTTTTTGGATTCGAGTACCAAACATTAGTTCTTCAGAACTAAAGCCGTAAGCACCTACAGAAGAGTTATGGCTGTTTGTCAAAATTGGGAGAAATTCGTCCCATTTTTCGATACAACTTTCTTGAAAAAAGAATTTCCTAGCCAACTTTTTTATTTGACCGATTTGTGATTCGGCCCGGCCATTAGAAAATGGAGAAGCTACACTCGTGCTCTGGTGCTTGATTTTGTAGTCTTTCATAAAATTATAGAATTGGTTACTAGAATAAAATGAAGACTGCTCATCAGACCTAATAAGTTGTGGGATTCCAAAAGGGGCGAAAATGTGAGTTTTCAAGCCATCAATGATACTTTTTGAAGAAGAATCTACTAATGGAATACAAACAACAAATGACGAAAAATCGTCAACACAGAGTAATAGTTGGGAAAAGTCATTTGATGACGTCGGCATGTTAGGAATAATATCTATCGACCATGAAATTCTCGGTCTTACCACTGAAGGTAATTTCGAAAAAGATTGATCTTCAATATTATTATCATACAGCTGACACAAATAACAACTTTTCTTAACTTCTCGCAAAGCGATAAATAATTCATCCGATGGGATGTAAAAGTCCGTTTTTATATCTCTATTAATCCTAGTAGGTGACATATGAGCGCCGAAAATTGAAAAATGTTTCAATTGAATTATCAAGCTAATTAAGACAATTGGTAGGACTGGCTTAAGCGTGTCTCTAGTAATCCGAAATAATACGCCGTCAACAATCTTAAACTTTTTATCGTTTAAGTGGATTTCATCCATGACTCCAGCGCAAAATTCGTCTTCCCTTTGAGCGGATTTAAACTGCTCAATAGACAGCATGCCTTCTCTAACTATGTAAGTTAGGGTACCAACATCCTTATAACTGATAAAATCCAGTGGGTCGTCAATAGGAAGATTTTCATCCCTTGACGCGTCACTGTCGGATTCATCGTCATCATCTGAGGGGTCCCGAGGTGGGTCCGGGTCATCCGGCGGGTTCCCTGTATTATCAGGTCTCCCAGCTGGTTGACTACCATCAGAATCATCCATAGGGAAGTCATCTCCTGGATCGTCGTCGTTCCCTGTAAATTCAACGTTAGTCGAATTAATAGGGTCGGGGGTTCGAATCCCGTCGTCGACAGCCAAAGAGTTGTCATTCGCCAATGAATCATTACTAGAAATAATATTTTGATCTGTTGACAATGGCTCAAGCGTTCTGCCATCCGGATTTGAATCCAACTCACTACGGCGTGCTGTAGGCACAGCTCGATCAGTGGTGGCTTCGTCGGAGTTCAATGAAGCGATTCCAGTGTCTTGACTTTTATTTTTTAAAATAGATTTTGGAGCATCTATGCGAGCATTTTTCGATTTCTTTTTCCTATCATTTCCAAAGATAAAATCTTCAGATTGATTTGGAGGAGGTAAACTGCCAGTGTGAGATCTGGTTACCGTCCTTTCGTAATTTGGCCGAAAAGTCGAGTCTTCGCTCGAACTTTCGTCATCAGTTGGGGGATTAGAAGTAAGAGCATTAACGCTAACGGTTTTCTTGGGTTGGTAGAAATACTCGTTTTGGGCATTATATTGATCTTTCTTCTGTTTCTCAGGGGCCTTATAGCCAGGCAGATTATTATGCGGCATTTTGGGTGTTCTCTTTGGAAGAACTACGCCAGGTCGCCTCATCGAACAACGCGGCAAATTCAGCTTTTTATTCACTAAAGTTTGCGGCGTGTTACGCATAATCCGTGTTCCCGGTTTAGCCACAGATTTCCGCTTAGCTTGGGCAACTACCCTCGAGGGGCTTGGTCCATTAAGCAATGCGTCCATCTCGTCAACTGAAAGATGAAACCCGTCTTTGAGTTTCAGCTTATTTACGATTTTCAAAGATTCCTTTTCGGACAACGGCTTAATATGTTCGTCTTCGAATAGTATGTCATCAATCTCTGAGTTATGACGGGACAATACGTCTGAGACGATATTATCGTCACCACTTACGTGAAATAGTTCGCAGTTATATTTACTAAGTTCGAGTGAGAAACGAAGTAAAATACCGGAACTTTCTTTCGCAAGTCTCAGGTAGATAATACTTTTCGCGTCGACTAACAATGTTAGATCGTCTGAGAAGCGTAAAAAGAAGTCCATCGTTTTCAAAACGTAAAGCAAGCTCAGAATTTCTTTTTTGAAAATCGAGTATGCTCTCTCCGTTTTCGTAAACGTTCGGCTAACGGCAGCTATTAGCATTTCGTTGCCTTTGGCATCTTTTTGGAAGACACGGCCACCAGCACAGTGAATGGATGCGTCGCTTTGTACATAGATCTTTTTTGAAGGATCTGGTAGGTACAAAGAAGCGTTTTCGCAGATAGTTTTGATTAAAAGTCGAAACTTTTTCTCAAGTTCATCTGTCCATTTGAACTGTTTTGGGTTCAAATTGCCTAAAGCTAAAATATCGCAAGATAATTCAGCGAATTTCGGGCAAAAGTGTCTATAGAAAGAAAGAGCACATATAACCGATTTTGCACGTTTCGGTGTATTAGGGCTCGGTAACTTTCTAAAAGCTTCCAATTTAGCATTAGGAATGTTAATAGTTCCCTTATGAAAAACCATCCCTAAGAACTCAATGTGTTCTTTAGCGAGCATCAGCTTTTTAGGACCTAATTTCAATCCAGCTAAAATTATTTTCTTTAAGACCATGTCCACCGTTTTTAAATGGTGATCCAACGTACCATCTGTCGCTACCAACAAGTCGTCGAAGAACAGAATCACGTCGTCAGACATGTCGTAGAAAACTTTGTCTAACAATAATTTTAGATACAACGGTGAGTTACGAAGACCTTGAGGTGCTCTCGTAAAGCAAAATCTTTGACCATGGACTGAGCTATAAAAAGCTGTCAATGGTTGAGATTTCTTGTCAAGTGGGATATGAAAAAACGCATCTTTCAAGTCTAAACTCGTCATGTGCTTTTTCCCACCCAAATGAGCCAAAATTTCCGGTTTTGAGACCGTACTCATTGGTAACCGTTTGGTATCATAATTCAATAACCTTCCGTCAAAAAGAAGTCTGATATCGTTTTTGTCCCTTTTCTTGACTACTAAAATGTTAGAGCAGTAAGGACTAGGTTCATTACATTTTCGGATTATATCGAATTTCTCCAATTGATCCAAAATGTCTCGAACTTTTTGTTTAGCGTGGAGTGGGATCGGAACGTATTTTTGCATTCTAGGTTTCTCATTGGTAACCGGAATGTTCATTTCGATCATACTCGTTCGCCCGATATCATATTTTGACATAGAAAAAGCCTCTATGTTTTCTAAAAAAATTTCTTCAGCTTGCTTTTGTCTTTTCGCACTTAAGTGCTTAAGATCAAATTGTGCGAGAAATTCTTTTTCGCTCATAGGGGTCGTATCCTCCAACGCTAAATCGGTTATTGCCGATTTCTCGTGCAAATAATCCGTTATAGGTGGTTGAAAATAACCTTCTTTTTCTAATTTGGTTATTTGGAATTCCTTTTCATCAGGAGTGAAAACCTTGCCCTGTTTAATAGTTTCTACTCCGTCAAGAAGTATATTATTAACCGGGACATTAAATGGTTCATTAGTTTCACATATCATCATACGATTAACGTTGACGACCTGTGTACTAAGTTTGTCATGACCAACTGAAGTGATAGTACTCAACTCACAGTTTGCATCAATGACAACATCACTCATGCCGTCGTTATAGACGGGTAATAGGAATGAGCCGTTTTTAAGATTTCCGGTGAAAACAGTCGGTAGGATTTTCAGTCCTCGGATGAAAGATTTTTCACTTACAGTGAAAGCACTTTGTCTGTCCGTGGCATCTTGTCCTGTGACTTTAATGTTTAGCAACGCGGAAGTAAATGGTTCTATGACAGTCATATTATTGTTAGTGGCTACCAAAGGTCTCGACACTTTAACAATAAGAGGTTCTTTCATGTGTAAACCATTTTCTTTCCTATTAAGGATTAAGTGGCGTGGGGTTAGCATTCGGACATGCTTTGAACCCAAGAAGTCAAGGCCTAGGATGACGTCATGAGCTAACTGGTCACTTATGAGCACAGTAGCGTCATAAAAATTCGTCGATCTGAACCAGATGCGAATTTGCGTCGTTCCAACGCACGGCTGGGCAGTGTTATGACAGTTTTGAATACTGACATCAGTGTCCGCATGCGTAGGGCCTATTACTCCCCACTTAAGTCTGTTATAAAATGCTCTTGATATTACTGTCATGCCACATCCCGTATCCACAAGCATTTGGCTCAGGTGGTCGTTAGCAGTCAAGTACAAGGCATTATAACGTGAATCGAGGTTTCGATTTCCTCGATAGATTAATCTAATGTGGGCTTTCAGGAAAGCCGTTCTTGGCGAGCGATCGTAGTCTGACCCACTATCTGAGTTGGTCGAGGCTACATCAGCGTCATCTGCTAGATCAGCATAGTTCTCATCAATGTCTGAAGGCGTTTCCGCCGTTACAGTCATGAAGTGACTATAATCCAGCACATCCAAGTTCGGGATTCTAGAAGGGAGTCCGCCATTGATTAAAGGGCGCTCGCCATTCCGTGCTCTCTGTGGTACAGGTGGAGGGAATCCTTGCTCGCGAGCATTATGAAGTAAATGCTGCAAGGGGTTGCCTCTGCCCATTTGTGGCATTGGCTCATGGATTCGACCGTCTCGACCCCTGTCTCGATTAGCTCGTCCAGAATTAACGTCAAAAGAGCGAGACTTTTTATTTAAAATCTCAGCTTCCTTAGAGCTAATATCGGAGGCATATCGATTGTCCAGAGTACATTTTTGTTTTGTGAATGACAAATTAGTTTCTCTATTTGATTCCAAGTTTTCATTAAAATTGGGCTTTCCATCCTTTACATAGGAAGTCGACCCTCTTTCAGAAGACTCACTCAAATTAAATTTAACTTTTTTTGTGTCGGAGTACATCGCAGCTTTCGCTACACGACTGTTCGACGTTTTACAATTTTTATAATTTTTATTTGATTTTGTGGATTTTTTAGTTTTTTTGTTTTGAAACTTAGAATCAATTATTTCATTCTGAGAATCAGTTTTTGAATTTTTATTTTTCTTTTCGTCCGTAAAGGCTGACGAAAAGCTTGTCAGTTTAAAGGTTTCTTATACCGCGGACAAGTCTGAGTGGTGTGGTAGGAATTCTCACAACCATTCGTACATAAATAAATGTCGACTTTTCCACTGGAAAAAGAAATCTTTTTACTGTGGCCATGATCCGTTATTACTGGATCTGGCGTTTTTGCTCTCCCTCCTCTTCCTCGACGTCTACCGTTATTCCCGTTGTTAGAACTGCCCTGGGTTGGCTGGTTCTGTGGGTAGCTTGGGGCCTGGTTATGGCCTTGCTGTTGGTACGGTTGATGTGGGAAATAGGGGTTCGCATAGAACCTCGATGGGCTCTTTGAGTGTTCTCTACCTCTCTCTTTCGATCTACGTCTGTAATAGACGTCTCGATCGTCTCGTCCTCCAGATCTCGAAGCGTGATCATAGCCTCGCTTTCCAGCAGAGCTTGACCTCGGTCTTCTTCCCGACTCTTGATAGTATTGCTGTGGAGCATAACTATAAGGTGTGATCTGAGAAGGGTGTGGCATATACTGTGGGTAAATCACAGGTTGTGCCTGAGGGGTAGGTTGTGGCATAACAGGTTGCTGTGGCGGCAAAGCCTGTTGTTGCTGTGGCTGTTGTACCACCTGTTGTTGTTGTGGCTGTTGTACAGCTTGTTGCTGTTGCAACACTTGCTGGTTTCCCGGCAACATTTGGCTGTAGGAATCAGAAGCTTGTGATTGAGAGGATTGTTGCTCTCTTATTCTCGAGCTTCTTCGGCTGCCATCTCGTTCTTTACCCGAAGATCTCGCTCGACCTGACGATCGTGAGAGTGATCTTACGGACTTTTTGAACGGAGTTCTCGCTCTACTTCCTGGCCTTTCGATTGATTTTTCACGGGCGGCTTGATTCGCTTGCTCGTATAAGGCCTGTCTGGCTCTTTCACGAGTTTGGATATCACGCGCAAGCTCCATGTCCCAATCGTCGAGTTCGAATGGCGTAGTAGCGCCTTCTCTCGACTGGACCGCTCGGTCCCTATTACCAGAGGCTCTTCGTTCTCTGATATGTCCCGACACTCTTCGTTCTCTCGATTTAGCCTTCATATCAGTGCGTTTATCCGTGGGAACAACAGCATTGATTTGGAAATAAGATTTATTTCCGTCGAAGTTTAATCGTGAGTCAATTGGCGTGCCTGTGCATGCGTTAATAACTGTAGCTACCGAATGGCGTGGCAGTTCGTTATTCGCGTGCTCGAACGTGTCGACAGTGTCAAGCTTCGATTGATAACTCATCTGAGCACCAACCCTGAGACACTTACGTTCCTCAGCATCCAAATGGGCCTTTGTGGCCTTGGAAATAACTTGGGACAAAATGCTTTGAAGCATCCTATCTCTGTTAGATTTCCATTCCGAAGGTGGGAAATTATCTTTAACTTTTTCGACAACAATTGTCGCCCGTGACATAGTTTTCTCAATAATTTCATTTGCGTAGCGTGTGAAATCGTTGATATTCTGTATCAAATCCAACATTGTCTTTCTCTTGCTATAGAGACAGCATAATGTTTTTAGGATTTCCGGGAGGCTTTGATTGGAGTTCGTCATGTCCATCAGTGATCGGTAAGCATTACCTTCCACGAGGCATAACAAAATGTCCAAGTAGCTTGAAGCCGTTAAAGTGAAACCCTTTGTGTATAAGAGGATGTGATTCCAGGTGTCTGTGAAATCAGCCTCAGGGTCTTTGTCTGGATTAAACTTTTTAATAGCTGATATAACGCTTTTTCCTTCAAGCTTTTTCCGCATTGCGTCTGTGTAGTTCGCCTCAGTGAGGGCTAACTGCGGCATGCGTAGCGAAGTTTTAAAAGTCTCAGCTACCGACTTGGTGTGAGTCAGTGCGGCTTTTTTAGCGTCGACATCGGCTAGTCCCTTCGTGACTCTATCCGTCATATTATTGTATGACTGGATTTGGGCCTGTGTCGGGGGAACAGCAGAATTCGCTAGAGATTGAAACATGAATTCAAGGTTTTGGGCTTGAACTGTCAACGTTAAAAACTCTTGGTCTAAAAGCTGTTTCATCGTATTAATATGTTCCTCTTGCGGAGTAGCCATAGTAATATTTTGAGAATAGCTTTGCGAATTTATGCTCAAGTTTCCAGAATTATTCAAGTTGTTTACAACTGGTGGTTGACTTAAGTTAACCGTGAAATTTCCACTCGCCGGCTGTACGCTTGGACAATTGTGATGTCCATGGTATTGCGGGGTGTTAACAGGGTTAGAGATAGTCGGAGGTGGTTGTAAAAACTGTGGTGGAATTTGTGGTCCAACCGTAACATTTTGTAATTGAGCAGCCATTTGGGCTATTTGGTCGTCATGGGCTTTTTGATCAGCTATTTTCTCATCAGTTTGGCGTTTTACCGCATCCCGATAAAATATAGCTTCTCGTCTCGCTATTTCAGCTGCTACCATAGCGTCTGCTGTGGCTGTTTTTAGCTGCTGAGTTTCGGCTGAGTCTGTGGGTAACAGCGTGAGATGGGCATATTGGTGTTGGTTTAAAAATGCCTTTGGGTCGAACTGCTGTCCCGATTGACTCCTAGCGCGGCCGCTTATAGTGGGCGGATTTCCCGACGCTGCCATAGCGAATGTCTTCTGTCCGGGCTGTAAGATCGGAGGTCCTCCCTCGATCTTTCCCGACTGAGACTTCGTCTGCCCCTGCTGTACGAATTGCGGATTGGGGTCCGTGACCTCCCCCGCAGCACTGCTCTTGGGCCTGGCACCCAGGTGTTGAAAACCCGGATCTTCCTTCTCCGCAGCCATACTGAATCGAGTTGATTAACTACTCCTGCGGGATTGAGTAAGAGAAAAATTACTTTCTCAAAGAACTCAAAATCGCGATAGAGAATCCAATCGAAGATTCCGATTAACAGAATCAAAATGACCACAAATAGGATAGGATATAGAAACAAATTGAAAATAAAGTTCGACAAATTAAACTCGTAGAAGACTGCTGGGAAATCGGTTTTTCCGGAGCAATTGTAATAGTTGTTGTTAATAATATGTAACTTTGGTGAATCGTACTCAATGCGCGTTTCGTTTAAGGACATATTATTCGACAACTAAAAAAACAAGTTTAATAGGACCCTTATTTTTGGTCACTTCACACTACGACAATATTTCAAATTTCACTCGAATGAATAAACATACGGCAAAACTTAATAATCATCGAAGGAAAAGTTCGTATCGTTTCTAAGGCTGGCGTAATAGGCTTGTCTCTTAAAATAATCTGTTATACAGATAAGCGTAATAGCAAATAGAACGACTGCAAGTAATATAATGAGTTTATAATACTTCGAGTCCATCAGTCCATCACATACCATAAAATGATAGCAATAGCGTGACCTGAAATACGTATATCTCGCATAAAACTTTTAATACGAATTATTTTGCTAAACACAGAAGCTTGATATAGTTCTGTTAAGAACAAAACAAAGAATAATAATATCAAAATATGATAAAATATTTTCATTAGTTTTAATATCAAGTCGTGTACTTATCAGTAGAAAAATTCGCGTTTTCAATTCTAAATACGTTTTCAACTGTAGTTCAATTAGCGTAGCTAAAAGAAAACGTTTCAACGCAGGTGAAGAAAACCGTTTTTCAACAAACTATTTTTGAATTCCTATTTTTAGAATTCTCCCCTTTTTCGATTTTTGAAAAGGGTTATTTTCTCAAATAAATTGTCTAAACTCGAATATTTTTCCCAAAAATAAACGGTCTAAAAGGTATTCTTTGTAGTGTTTATAAAACGTACAAATTCACCGTCCAAAGGATAGTTAATTTACCGATTTTATTAACGACATACAATAATATACACTTTTAAATAAACAATTACCACAAATAAGAGAAAATATTATTATTTAATTAGAAAAATTTCAGCTTAAATTGCGTTCCTCAATTAAGGGAGCAATAAACGCCTCAATAATTCCGTAATTTACAAAAAATATAATTTTACGTCAGTAATAGGCGAAAAAATCAACTTTTTACGTCCGTGAAAGGCAAAAAAATCAACTTCTTATGACCGTATTTTGACAAAAAAATATTTTCTTTTTATCAACGATAAAGTTGTACGCTTAAAGGGGGTCGTGGGTTTGACTCCTACCGTTTAAGGCACCAATAAAGTCAACAAAAGAATATTTTTTTACTTTAAAAAGTCTTATAATGTGAATAAAAGTGATTATTACCAAGAATTCATCAAAGATTAATTCTAAAAGTAATTTAAAACGAAATATTACCAAGTAGTCAGTAAACCGGAGTTTATAGACACACTAAAAGTAATCTTCAAAAGAATATCGTTCACCTTTTCAATATTTCACTAGCTTATAAAGCTTTTCTAATAAACTCTTTTTTAATCTTTACTTTCTCATTTAATATTTCTAATTATAATACTCCAAATTCATGGAATACAAAAATCCGAAAAACTTAAA
>Ga0078972_1016083_pt1 | contig 11204 bp, 11 predicted proteins | sample YelNatPaOPGAMG01_FD_67568 | JGI IMG/M metagenome (GOLD analysis project Ga0078972, IMG submission 67568) | Hot spring thermophilic microbial communities from Obsidian Pool, Yellowstone National Park, USA - OP-RAMG-01 (SPADES assembly) (version 2) | ecosystem: Environmental > Aquatic > Thermal...
ATAGTAGAAAAAGTTGTAATTGAAATAAAAAACGATAAAGATAAAAAAATTCTTAAAAATGCAATTTCAGATTTTGAAGAAGGATTTGAAGAACATTTAAGAGGTAAAAAAGAAAACAAAAAAGAGTTAAATGGGGTAGAAGAATTTAAGAATAGGAGTAGAGATTAAAAAATATTATTGCAAAGAGTTTTTTCTTTCTTCAGTTAAAAATAGGGTTTATAAACTACTTTAAGCCTTAAATTTTTTATGGAAGTTCAAAAATTCCAAACAAAAGAGTTTGATTTCTCTAAATTAATTGAAAAGGCTTCAAATTCTTTTGAAGAGGCTTCTGGAAGAAAATTAAATAAAGATATTCTAACAATTTATTTTGGTGAGTTACCATTTGGGGTTAGGGGCGTTAGAAGAGATAATTCTATAATTATTTCGCAAGATCTTCTAGGCTACAACGAAGCAATACAATCTATATTTTATCATGAGTTTTTTCACTGGGCAATTCATAGTTCAAATATTAAATCTGAAAGGTTTTCTTGTGGTCCACAAGGAGAAATAGAATTCGTTCCACCAATACTTCTTTTTTCTACATTTGGTATTTCTGAAAATGGAAAAAGATTAGGAATAAATTTTGTTGAAGAAGGAATTGCTGAATTCTTTGCAGCTACACAAATGAGCAAGGATAAAGAAGAAATACCATTTAATATATTTTTTAATGATTTTGCATCAGTAAATAATCAATTTTTTTTAGTAGAAAATGGTATATCTGAAAAAGATGTTTTTTATATTGAGAAATTTAGTATAGAGCAGGTTTACGAAACTTTGAAAAAAATAAATGGTTTCACAACATACGAATTGTATTATGCAGTAAATAAAGTTGGTATGGATATAGAAAAATTGAGCTCATTTTTTAAAGATATAACCTATGTTAAAGAAATGATAAATAATTTGAATGAAATGTATTTAAGTTTTGGAGCAAACCCATCAGCTATTTTTCACCAAATTGGTAAAGTAACAACCTTATTTGCTTTTGAAATTTATGAAAATGAAGGAAAAGATGAAAAGATTCTACTTAAAGATTTTATTAACTATCCTTATGCTGTTGTAGAGAAAACAGTAAGAGGAATTAAAAATAGTTTAAATGGAAATTTGTTAAATGAAACAATATTTGATCTTGTAGTAGGTTTTAGTAAAAAGTACGATTTACTAAGAATTGAGGGAGCAGATAAAGAAGAACTAAAGAAGAAACTTAGAGGTTAAGAATAAAAAGGAAACGAGCGTTCTATTTCTTAGTTTCTTGATTTTATTTTATCTCTTTATTTTATAAGGTCTAAACCTACTTTAAACATCCAAATACCAAATATAAAAGATATTATAGGTAGGCTTTAGCATTAACTATGAATGGAGCAACAGCAATAAGAGCTTCATAAAAAAATAAAAAAAGAAAACTGAAAAATCTTCTAATCTTCTTTTTTATTTGGTGTTAATTGGTAAATTTTTTCTATTACACGTTTAGTTTCTTCAATTTTACCTAGTTCAAAATATTTTTTTCCGATTTGGAGTAGCAAAGAAACTCCGGCTTCACCAAGGTGAGTTGCCCTCTCTTCTGCTATTTCTAAAACTTCCATTTCATCTTCTATATCTGAATAATTCTTATCAATAAGTTTTTGTACAATTTGTTCGTGCAACTTATCCCTTTCTTTCACTGGAACATAAGGCAATAACGTTAGAGTAGAGCCAAAATACAGTAAATCCTCATTCATGTCACTAGTTTGTATTGATGAATCCAAGTACTTTTTTATAAGCTTTTTTGCTATTTCTTGTCTATCCGATTCGATAGGAACTTTTTCAATTATTTCTCTAATTTCTTTTTCTGGATACTTAGAATTTTTAATCGAGTTTTCCATTATTTGTTCTATTACTTCTGTAACCAGCTCAATTCTTTTCTGATCAATTTCTTTCTTTTTATTTTCAATCTGTGAAGTTTCTTTTGCTGAAGTTCTAGCATAATCTTTTATCTCAGATACCTGCTTAACTTCTTTTTTTTCATCTTCCATTTTTTCACATAAGAAATTTAAGAAAGAAAGAGCTTTAAAACTTTTGTTTTAACTTGAGTTAAAAAAATTTTTTAGCTTGTTTTCGGCATTGTCTAATAGCCCCGTTGAGATGCTAAAAATAAGTATAAAAATTCTCTTGTTGTTTTTAATTATTGGACAACTTCTTGTTTCCTATAACCTATTTGATTTAAAAAGAAAGAGGAAGGGGTGGATGAAAGCAGAATTGTAAAGGCTTCCTCTTTCAATGGAAAGATTTTGAATTTTTGGGTTTTTAAATTTTTTGTTTTCTGCTTGGTTAATAAGATGAGGCTATAGTTTGAAACAGCTACTTTTTTAGAAAAAGAAAAAGTAAAGGTTTTATATACTTTTTGATAAACTAACTGCTATGGATTCTATATTTATATTAGCAATCGTTATATTTTTCTTTGTTTTCCTAGATGTAATTCTAGATTTCTTTTATGGATTTTTTGTAAATTTTAAATTAGATTAATTTTTTATCTATGGTAAATCTCTTTTATCTCCAATTCTTCCTTTTCCAATTCCTATTGTGATTTTTGGTTTAATCCCTTCTTCTTTTGCTTTGGATAGTATTTTTTTAATAAAAGGAAAAATAGAAACATAGCCTATAAGAAGCCCTATAATTGCTATCCCAAGCTGCATAATTGTAAAAAAAATGTTTGCATACTTTGGGTCCTTAATTGCAAGAGGAAGTAGCAAAAATTGTATAAAAAACATTCCAATAAAAATTACTATTCCTATGCCCATGATTATAAAAGTTTTTTTTATAAGTTTATCTACCTCTTCTTGATAATATTTTTGAAATTCTTCTTGCTTTTTAAGTTCATTAATTTTGTTATCTACTTCTTTATCTTTTGCTTTATCCTCATTCATTTCATCCATGTTTGCATTTTTAAATTATAAAATATATATTTTTTGTTATAAGCAAGAACAAAGATAAAAAATCCTTTAACTCCGCTCGCGGGAAGTCCATTTTAAAAAGATTGGAGATGAAAGCGAGCAAATGAAAGTTTTTCCTAATGGAGCGAGAAGCCCCAACTACAAAGGCGGGGTAGTTCACACAAATTTTTTAATGAATTCTTCAACAATTGCTTTATTTTGGTTTAGTTTTTGTTGAGATTCAGCTTCAACATAAACTCTAATAATTGGCTCAGTATTTGAAGGCCTAATTAAAAACCAATTCTTATTATCTAAAATAACCTTAACACCATCTATTGTTATTGCTTCAAAATTCTTAGATATCTCTTCTTTAAGTTTTTCCATTATTTGGTATTTTTTCTCCTCTGGAACACTTACTTTAAAGCTCTCAAAAGGAAGTTCTGGGTAATCTTCTGCAAGAAGGCTTATTTTCTTTTTTTGTTTTTTCAGAATCTTTACCATTAAAAAGAAAGCATAGAAGGCATCTTCCATAAAGTTTGAAGATTTAAAGTAGAAATGTGAAGAAACTTCACCACCTATTTCTGCATCAGCACTTTTCATTTCAGTTATTATATATTTTCTTCCAACTTTTGTTTCAATTGGTTGTATCCCTAGATTTCTAAGAATGCTATCAAACAAGGGTGAAAAAGAAATTTCGTGAACAACTTTTTTAGGTTTTAGAAACTTTGAGAAAATATAAAGAATTCTATCTCCTCTAATCAATTTTCCATTTTCATCCAAAAATGCAATTCTATCAGCATCACCATCAAAAGCAACCCCAAAAGCACATTTTTCTTTTTTTACAATTTCGCTAAGCTCTTTAATGTTTTCTTCAGAAGGTTCTGGTGGATGTGAAGGAAAGTTACCATCTATTTTTTTGTTTATTTCTATTGCATTTATTCTATTCGCTATCACATCAGAAAAAAGTATACTTCCACAACCATTTGAATAATCTATGCAAACTTTTTGATCAAAGTTTTCTGCGAAATTTTCAAGAAATCTTTTGTGTTCTTCTTTTAGATTTGATGCATCAATAACTTTTCCTTTTTTCTTCTTGCTTTCTTTTCCTATTGTTTTTGAAATTTCTTCTATTTTTTCCAATCCGAAGCCCAAGCCAACTACATTTCCATTTGAATCATAAATTTTCATCCCATTAAACTCTTTTGGATTATGAGAAGCAGTTACTTGTATCCCAAGGTCAAAATTATCCCTTAGCGATAAGAAATTGAAGGTTGATGTTGAAACAACTCCAAGATCATAAACATCTACTCCTTCATCAACAAGTCCTTGAATTACTGATTTTTTAATAAAAGGCGTAGAAAGCCTTGCGTCTCCACCAACTAAAGCTTTTTTTCCTTTTAAGTATTGAGCACAAGCCCTAGCTATTTTGTATGCTGTTTCTTCATTTATCTCACTAGGATAAACGCCTCTAATATCGTAAGACTTAAATATACTCATAAGGTTTTTATTCAAATTAAAGTTTTTAATTCTTTTTTTAGGTTTACTTGCTTTTTGCAAAAGCAATTGAAGCAAAGAAGCCTACAGAAGATACTACTATTATTGAAGGACCAACTGGAAGATTTGTATAAATTGAAAGAAGTATTCCAAAAACACTATAAAGACCACCAAATAAAAACCCTAAGCTACTATACTGCTTTAAGTTTTTGCTAATACTTCTTGCTGTTGCAGAAGGCAAAGCAATTATTGCTACTGTTAATAAACCTCCAACAATGTTAACTCCAATTGCTATTATTGTTGCTAAACTAAGTAAATAAATCAAAGATAAGTTTCTTGTATTTATTCCTTCTAATCTTGCTAATTCTTCTGAAATTGAGAAAAGAACAAGCTTTTTGTAAAGAAGGAAAAGAACAATTAAAACAACCAAAGTGATTAAAATGAAAACCAAAGAATCTAATTCATTAATATTTACTATATCACCAACAAATGCCTCTTCTGCTTTATCTATTGGTAAAAACAAAAGTGCAATTCCAACTCCAATAACAAATACTATTGCAGTTATAACTTCTTCTGAAAGAGCAGTTCTTTTTTGAATAAGCCAAATTAGAAAAGCACTTACCAAAAGGCTTGGAAAAGCACCTATTGCCATGTTTATTCCATAAACCAAAGCAAGAGCTGCACCAGGAAGAGCAAGATGTCCTAATGGACCAGACATAACAGTTGTTTTTCTAGAAAGCATAATTGTTCCTATGTAACCAGCAGCAGCACCAACCAAAAAACCTAATATTATATTCAAAATCAATAAACTCATTTTTACACCTTAAAATTCATGAGTATGCTTGTAAACCTTTACTTCTCCACCATAAAGCTTTTTTAGAGTTTCTTTGTTTAAAGAACTTGGTTTTCCATAGCAAACTTTAACTTTGTTAAGGCAAAGGCATCTATCTACAAAATTATAAACTATATCTAGATCATGAGTAATAAGAATTATTGAAATCTTTTTCTTTTTTAGCTCATATAAGCATTTGTAAACACTTTTCTGGGCTTTTAGGTCTATACCTTCCATTGGTTCATCAAACAAAATTAGATCTGGGTTGCTTGCAAGAACCCAAGCAATTAAAATTCTTTGGAATTGACCTGAAGAAAGGTCTTTTATGCTCTTTTCTAAGATTTCTTCTTTTAAATCTAGATCTTTCAAAATCTTAGCTGCATTCTGCAAAGAAACATTCTTAAGCTCAAAGAATTCTTTTACTTTCATTGGAATATCTTTTATGTAACCAAAACGCTGTGGTACATAACCAATTTTTATTCCTTTTTTAAACTCGATGCTTCCAGAATAAGGGTACTCTCCAATAAGAGTTTTAAGAAGTGTTGTTTTCCCAGCTCCATTTGGACCTACAACTGCAAGTATTTCCCCTTCTTTTACCTCAAAAGAGATATCTTTAAGTATTTCATCTTCTCCAATTTTTACGTTTAAATTTTTTACTTCCAAAATAGTAGAGTTTTCCATGCGAAAATCTTTTTCTCATTTTGTATTTAAATATCTCACTACTGAGTTATACATTTTTAGTAAAGAATCTTTTCGCTAACCCATTTTGGATAATGCTTTAAGTATTCTTTAAGCTTATCTGCCTCTTTTTTTATATCTAAAATTTTTACTAAAAGTGAAGAAAAGGATTAAATAAGCTTTTTTGGAATTGGTATTATGCAAAAAATTTTTAGGATAAGAGATAACGAAAGCTTACTTACTGACCTTTATGAATTTACAATGGCACAATCTTATTTAGAAAACAATATGCAGAATTTAGTTGCAACTTTTGAAGTTTTTATAAGAAGGCTTCCAAAAAATTATTCTTATTTTGTTGTAATGGGAATTGAAGATTCTATAGATAAAATTTTAAACCTTCATTTTTCAGATGAAGACCTTACTTACCTTTCAAGCTTAGGTTTTAGTAATCAGTTTTTGAAGTATATTGCTGAAATAAAATTCGAAGGTGAAATAAGATCAGTAAGAGAAGGAACGATTATTTTCCCAAATGAACCAATAATGCAAATAACAGCACCTATAATCCAAGCCCAAATTCTTGAAAGTTTTGTTTTGAATACAATTAATCTCCAAACGACTCTTGCAACAAAAGCTTCAAGAGTTGTTATTGCTGCTAATGGAAAGCCTGTTGTAGAATTTGGTTTGAGAAGAGCCCAAGGAGAAGATGCAGCATTGGCTGCTGCAAAATGCAGCTATGCTGCTGGAGCAATTGGTACTTCAAATGTTCTTGCAGGTAAGCTTTATAACATTCCAGTATTTGGAACAATGGCCCATTCTTTTATAGAATCTTTTGAAGATGAAGAAAAAGCTTTTGAAGCGTTTGCAAAAACTTTCCCAAGCAGAACAACTATTTTGGTAGATACTTATGATACAATTGAAGGAACAAAAAAAGCAATAAAAATTGCAAAAGATCTTGAAAAGAAAGGTTATAAGCTTAGTGCAATAAGAATAGATAGCGGAGACTTAATTCAACTTAGCAAAGAATGCAGGAAGCTTCTTGATGATGCTGGATTAAACTACGTAAAGATTATGGTTAGTGGGGATCTAGATGAATATAAGATAAAAGAGCTAATTGAAAATGGAGCAAGAGTTGATTCTTTTGGAGTTGGTACAAGGATGAGTACATCTTCAGACGCTCCATTTGTTGATATTGTTTACAAACTAGTTGAAATACAAAAAAATGGGGAAAAAATTCCAATAGTTAAACTTAGCCCACAAAAAGTTACACTTCCTTTAAGAAAGCAGGTTTACAGAAAAACAAACGAAAATAGTATCTTTGAAAAAGATGTTGTTGCAGAAGAGGATGAAAAATTTGAAGGAACTCCACTTCTTTTTGTTTTTGTTAAAGATGGTGAACGAATAAAGGAAAGAGAAACACTTGAACAAACAAAAGATTATATTAAAAAGCAAATTGATTCTTTGCCAGAGGAACTTAAAAGGATTAGAGAATCTAATAATTATAAAGTTGAAGTAAGCGATTCTTTAAAAGCAAAACTTGAAGAAAAACAACTTCAGATAAAAACAAAACAAAAGGTCAACCAATAACTCTTGCTGTTTTTCTAGATCAAAGCCTATTTTTTCCATAGTTATTTTTTTCTTTTGTAAATTCTCAGAGAGAGTTATTGGACAACACCGTTTTTGATTTTGGACTTTGTTTCAAAATTAACTAAGCTAAAAAGGTAGAAATTACAAGCTTTTAATTTATAGAAAAAACAAAAAATAGAATTTATTCCTCTTTTTGCTTTCTTTGGTTTCTTAGGAACTTACCAAACTTAGGATCCTCTCTAAAGTATTCAACAACCTGTTCTTTGCTCCAGTGTTCTGCTATGAGTGGAGCTGGCATATTGATAAATACATTTAGCTTCTCTGCTTTTGAAATTATCTCTACTATTTCTAAGTTGTTCTTTCTTGATGCATGTGCTAAAGCAGTTAAACCTAGTTTATCTCTAATGTTAACATTTATTCTTTTATCTTCCAATAATGCCTCAACTGCCTCTTTGTTATTGTAATCTGCAGCTACTATTAAAGCAGTCCAACCAAATTTATTCTGCTTATTTGAATCTGCCCCTTTTGCTAGAAGCTTTTTTATGATCTCTGCGTTGTTTGCTTCGGCTGCCCTCATCAACGCGTTCCAACCTTCAGCATTTTGGTATTCTATATCTACATTATACCTTAGAAGAAGCTCTACAATTTCTTTGTGCCCAAGTTCTGATGCCTTCATTAGAAGTGAATCACCGTTGTTGTAAACTGCATTTACATCTGCACCATTCTTTATTGCTTCCTCAGCAGTTTTAACATCTCCTTTTAAAACTAACTCTTTTAGCTCTTTGGTCCAAAAACCTTTTGTAGAATCAAACTCTTTGAATTTTTCCATGGGATATTTTAGAATAGTTAGTATTTATAAACTATCTTATTAACCAAAGATAAAAAAGAACTAAAAAACTATTCCCTTTTCTTCGCCTTAAATTCTTTTGGAGCTTCTTTGTTTTTTTCTTGAAGCTGCTTTAATATATCTAGTATTATAATTATATTGTCTGAATCCCTTTTGATCTCTCTTCCACAATCACTGAATACTTCATAGTATTTTCTTTGGTTTTCCTCCTCTTTGTAGTATGAGCTTGCATTAAAACTATTCAAAATCGTCAAATCTTCATTGATCCTTATATCTATTTTCTGCTTTATTCGCAAAAGTATTTTTGAAAGCTGTTGGCTATCTTCTTTGTACTCAGATTCCTTTAAAAGTTTTTGTAATTTTTGTAATGGGTATTGGTTTGTGTAGTTACTATTTTGGAATCCTTCAATTAGCTCTTTTAGCTCTTTACTTATTTCTGAATTTTTTTGTTTTTGTTTAGCCTCAGACATTTTTTCACCAAAAGGATTTGAAATTAATGGTATTTAAAGCATTCTTACTACTCCAAGTTATAAAACAAAGGGAAAAATTGTAATTATTCTTAGTGAATAAGAATATTTTTAAAGAATGGATAAAAAATTTTTTAAGTGGGAAAATGAGTAAAGGCCCAAATGAAATTTTATGGGATGCGTGTGAAAATAACCGCGTTGAGGAAGCTGCAAAGGTAATTCAGAAGGGAGCTAATGTTAATGAAATAGATAAATCTGGGTGGAGATTAACTCCATTAATGGTGGCAGCTAACTGGAATTATGTAGAAATTGCAAAGTTACTTATAGAACATGGAGCTGATGTTAATGCAAAAGATTCAGAAAGATGGACCCCATTAATGATAGCAGTTAATAGGAATCATGTAGAGATCGCTAAGTTACTTATAGAGCATGGAGCAGATGTAAATGCAAAAGATTCAGAAGGATGGACCCCATTAATGATAGCAGCTAATAGGAATTATGTAGAAATTGCAAAGTTACTTATAGAAGCAGGAGCAGATGTAAATTCAAAAAATAGTTATGGTTGGACCCCATTAATGTTAGCAGCTTACTGGGGTTCTGTAGAGGTTGCAAAATTACTTATAGAAAATGGAGCAGACATAGATGCAAAAAACGATGTTGGAGAAACTGCGCTTAAGATAGCAACTGGAACAGGCAATAATGATGTTGTAAAGATAATTGAAGAAGCAATGGAAAAAAGGTCTAAAAATTCATTTCCTGCTAATATAAGAAGTGAAAAAGAGAAAGAGAAGTTAAGGTAAAAGTTTTTGTCTTATTTTATTCATTATTACTTTTAGTGAATAACAGAATTTTTAAAGAATGGATAAAAAAATTTTTTAAGTGATATGATGAATACGAACCTAAATGAAAAGTTATTGGATGCATGCCTAGATGGTGATGTTGAAAAAGCTGTTAAAGCAATTCAAGATGGAGCAGATGTTAATGCAAAGGATAAATTTGGATCTACTCCTTTAATGCAAGCAGTTGGTAGGAATTATGAGATCGCTAAGTTACTTATAGAAGCAGGAGCAAATGTTAATGCAAAAGATAATTTTGGGTGGACTCCAATAAGGGTAGCGGTTCTTTCCAAAAACATAGAAATTGTAAAGTTGCTTATAGAGCATGGAGCTGATGTTAATGCAAAAGATAATCGTGGGTGGACTCCATTAATGGAAGCAGCTGTTATTAATTCTGCAGAGATTGCAAAGTTACTTATAGAAAATGGAGCAGATCTAAATGCAAAAAATAATGATGGAAAAACAGCACTAACAATAGCAGCTGAAGAAGGTAATAAAGAAGTTATAAAGGTAATTGAAGAAGCAATGGAAAAAGAATCTAAGAATCAATTCCCTGCTGGTATAAGAGCTGAAAAAGAAAAAAATAAGCTAAGCTAAAAAGCTAAGAAGAAAATAAACCGCTAAGGAAAAAATATAAGCGAAAGAAAAGCTAATACTTAAGCTTAGCAAGGCTGCTTTTTTTCCTTTTTCTGAGTTAATAGCTGCTAAACTTGCAACGCAAGGGGTATAAAGCACTGATAGAGACTATAATGCTGCAATGAATATTTTGAAGTCAGGGCTGGGACGGCCCGTTGAGCCTGTCAATACCTATGACCACCAAAGAGGTGATAGGTTTGAGGAAGCTCCTCTACTCTCTGAAATCTCTGCAAAAGAGATTATCACAGGGCAAGAGCTTTCTATGAGGCAGGAAGCCCTATCTGTAAAGGTGGGGTAGTTCACATTATTTTATAAAAAAGATTAACTTCTAACTCTTTTTTTGAATTCTTTTCTTGAATTCTTCTACTTTAGTTACTATTTTTTGAATAAATTCTTCTACTTTAGTTACTACTTCTTCTACTGTAATTACTAATTCTCCTACTTTAGTTACTAATTTTTGTATAAATGAAGATTTTTCCTCTTCACCTCTTAAATGTTCTTTAAATCCTTCTGATAAATCTGAAAAGGTATTTTTAAGAAGTTCTCCATTTTTATCGTTTTTTATCTCTCTTACTACCTTTTCAACTGTTTCCCAAGGAGAAAGGGTAAGATCATTGAGCAACTGTTTTGAATTTTTATTTTCTTTCTTATAGATCTCATAAGCAAATAGTACTGTTGCTCTTCCTATATTGTGAAGTGCATACCATTTTATGCTATATGGAACTATTCTGTAGCATTTGTCTATTAACTCATTTATTTGAAATTCTGCTTTTTTTAAGGGTTCATCTATTGTTTCTATTGGTTGCAAACCATTCAATTTTTGGTAAGTAGTATAAACTTCCTTTATTACTTCCTTTGCCTTTTTGTAATATATTGAATCAAGCC
>Ga0078972_1004553_pt2 | contig 11198 bp, 11 predicted proteins | sample YelNatPaOPGAMG01_FD_67568 | JGI IMG/M metagenome (GOLD analysis project Ga0078972, IMG submission 67568) | Hot spring thermophilic microbial communities from Obsidian Pool, Yellowstone National Park, USA - OP-RAMG-01 (SPADES assembly) (version 2) | ecosystem: Environmental > Aquatic > Thermal...
GCGATCTCGGGGAATCGGGTCTGCCCGAACTGCTGGAGGAGGCCGAGCGCGGTCTCGCCGAGCGGCTCGCCGGCTGGCAGGAACGCTATCCCGATGTCGCGGTGCGCCGAATGGTCGTGCGCGACCGGCCGGCTCATGAGCTCATCGAAAAGGCCGATGCGGCGCAGCTTGTCGTCGTGGGCAGTCACGGCCGGGGCGGATTGGCGGGCATGGTGCTGGGCTCGGTCAGCAACGCGGTGCTGCACTCCGTGCGGGTACCGGTGATCGTCGCCAGGGCGTCCGCCGCGGACTGAAAAAACTACCCGCGCAAGACGTTCGGGGTCCACGCGCACAGCGCGCCGCCGCCGCGCAACCACGCCTCGGGCGCGCCGCCGGATTCGGTGACCACGATGGCGACCCCGCGCCGGCGCCTGCTACCTGACCTCGTGGCACGGCGGATGTTGACCGGCCCGGGGTTGCCGGACCCGGCCGAGCAGGGCGATGGGCGCACGCTGCGTGGCGATGATCAAGCGATGAGTTCTATCTCCGCGTCATGGCCATGAGATTGGGCGAGTCGCCCGTCGCAAGTGATGAGCGGCGCAGCCAGGCCCTCAGCGAGCGCGACGTACATGGCGTCGGCTACGGTATGGGTTCTGCGCAGTTGGTAGGCGCGCTGGACGAACGGCTTTGTAGGCCAACGCCGTAGCGGCAGGCATCGGAAGTCGGCAACAGCCACGAGCCCTTCGTGATCGCTGATCAGCCGGCGCACGACCGCTCGACGGATGGCACCGATCACCTCGACGTCGAAGTGGGCGGGGGCGTGCACTGCCTCACCGCGCAGGCGCCGGGCCACCGCCGCCCCCGGCGGCGTCGCGAGGACAAGTTCGACAGCCGCCGAGGCATCCAACACGATCACTCGGATCGAGCTTCGTCAACCAATTCAACCGCCGCCACGCCGAGGTCCCGGCGTGGCAACGCCGCGAGGCGATCGAGAACCTCGTCGAGAGCTGGTTCTTCAGCGATTTCTCCCAGTCGGGCAAGCAGGAAATCGCTGAGGCTCATCCGGTGCGCCGCTGCCCGGGCCTTCAGCTCGTGGACGAGCCCCTCGGGGACGTTCCTAATCTGAACCATGGTCGACATGCTCTAAGCATAGCAGACATGCGGATAACATGCAGTTCGTTTCGTGCTTCAAAGAGGGGACCTTAATGACGGCTGAGCAAACGTGCATAGGTGGTTCCTCATCGGGTGCGTAACCCCGCAATCGCAAGTGCCTCGAGGTTGCGGTAGAGCGGGTCGAGGTCGAGCGTGGGATCGATGAGCGCCTGGTAGGCGATGCCCCTGACCGCGCCGATCAGCACCGTCACGACCGCGCGCGGATCGACGTCGGCGCGAATCTCTTCGGCGTCCCGGCCCGCGGCGATCCAGCCTTTGCACAAGTCGCGGAGATGGGTGTGCAGCTCCGCGAAGCGGACCCGCGAATCGCCGAACGGGCCGATGGCGTCGAACATCAGGACGTCGAACAGGCGCAGCCGTGTGGTGTCCGCTTCGAGATATTTGGTGGCCGCGGCCGCTCGGTAGCGAATTTCTCAACGACCATCCTCCTGTCGAAGTTAGGGCAGCCTACCCGTATGGTCTCGCAAATCGCCGGAGTGGTCGTGGAATTCGGCGCCCGGCCGGTTTGCCGGCCAGGTTGGTCACGCCCGTTGCGGCGCAAGCCGTTTCGTCCGGAGGTGGGCCGGCCGACACCGCGGCGAGGCGGCTGTGGTCGGCCCGCATCGCGGCGAAGGGGTGGAGGCCTGCACAGGTGGGTAGAGACAAGCTATGACCGACGCCCTGATCCACACCTTCCATCCGCTCGACCCGCTCACCGAGGACGAGTTCGCGCAGGCGGCCGCAGTCGTGCGCCGGGACAAGTCGGTCGACGACCGCTGGCGGTTCGCCTCGATCGCGCTGGAGGAGCCGAGCAAGCCCGGGGTCGCCGCGTTCGAGGACACCGGTGTCGTGCCCGACCGACGGGCAGCGGTCGTGTGCTTCGACCGCGACACCAACACGACGTTCAAGGCGCTCGTCTCGCTGACCGACGATGCGGTGGTGGCGTGGGACCACGTGCCCGGCGTCCAACCCAACATCACGGTCGACGAGTTCTACGAGGCGAACGAGGCCATGCGCCGCGATCCGCGCGTCGCGGCGGCGCTGCGCCGCCGCGGCATCACCGACGTGGGCAACGTGTTCGCCGACATCTGGGCCTACGGTGACGTCCTGATCCCGGAGGACTATCGCGGTCTCCGGCTTGCGTGGTCGGACACCTGGCTCACGGCGCCGGGCGGTGCGAACCGTTACGCCCATCAGCTCAGGGGTTTCCACTGCATTATCGACCTGAACTCCATGGAGGTGCTCGACATCGAGGAAGGGGAGCCGCTGGAGTTGCCGGAGGTGATGGGCGAGTACCTGCCGCAGCACCTTCCCCGGCGCCTGCTCGACTCCAGCGCCCGAGAACCGTTGCGGCCATTGAAGATCACTCAGCCCGACGGCCCTTCGTTCAGGCTCACCGGAAACCGGCTGGAATGGCAGAACTGGTCCCTGCGAATCGGTTTCAACTGGCGCGAAGGAATGACGCTGCACACCGTCACCTACAACGACCACGGGCGGGTCCGCCCGATCGCCCACCGGATGTCGTTCGCGGAGATGACGGTGCCCTACCGTGACCAGTCCGACGACCACTACCGGCGGACGGCCTTCGACATCGGCGAGTGGGGCCTGGGGTTCATGACGACCTCCCTGGAACTGGGTTGCGACTGCCTGGGCGAGATCCGTTACCTCGACGCGGCCCTGCACGACAGCAAGGGCCGGCCGTATGCCATCAAGAACGCCATCTGCATCCACGAGGAGGACGACGCGGTGCTGTGGAAGCACGTCGATCATGAGACCGGCGCCGAGGTGCGGCGCGCGCGCCGGCTCACGGTGTCGTTCCACGTGACCGTGGCCAACTACGAATACCTCGTCTACTGGCGCTTCTACCAGGACGGCAGCATCCAGAGCGAGCTTCGGGCAACGGGATTGATCCTGACCACCCACCTGTACCCCGGTGAAAAGGCCTCCCGGGGGGCATTGGTGGACAACCGCACCTACGCGCCCTACCACCAGCATTTCCTCACCGCCCGGCTCGACCTCGACGTCGACGGCCCCGAGAACACCGTCTACGCCGGCGAATCCGTGCCGGTCCCGATGGGGCCGGACAACCCCTACGGATTGTCGTTGCAGCAGAAGGAGACTCCGCTGCGCACCGAACAAGAGGGCAAGCAGGACTACTGCTGGGAGACGCAGCGGGCGTGGCGGGTGGTCAACGACAACGTCACCAACGGCCTGGGCACCCACCCCTCCTACAAGCTGGTGCCGGGCGGGGCGATCCCGGCCATGTTCGATCGCGAATCGCCGGTCCTGCAGCGCGCCGGAGTCATCGGCCACACCGTGTGGGTCACTCCGAACCGTCCCGACGAGCGTTGGCCGGCGGGGGAGTTCGTGAACCAGAGCGGGCCCGGTCTCGGCCTGCCCCGCTGGACCGCGGCCGACCGCCCCATCCAGAACACCGACGTGGTGCTCTGGTACACCTTCGGGATCCACCACATCACCCGTCCGGAGGACTGGCCGATCATGCCGGTCGACACGGTGTCGTTCTGGCTCAAGCCTGTCGGGTTCTTCGATCGCACGCCGGCGTTGGACGTCGCGCCCACCCCGGCAACCGACTGCCACCACGACGGCGGGGACGCCCGACACCGCAAAACACGGAGGTGACGCACGTGTCGGAGAAGAAGCTCTTCCACAACATCATCGGTGGCGAGGTCCGGGCCCCGGCCGACGGGAGGCTGATGGACATCGTCAACCCCGCCACGGGGGAAACCTATGCCGCGGCGCCGAATTCGTCGGCCGAAGACGTCGACCGGGCGTTCAGGGCGGCGGCACGGGCATTCGAGTCGTGGCGCTGGAGCACCCCCGGGGACCGGCAGCGGGCCCTGCTGGAACTCGCCGACACCATCGAGGAGAACGCCGAGGACCTCGTGGCGGTCGAAAGCGAGAACACCGGCAAGCCGATCGGGTTGACGACCTCGGAGGAGATTCCGCAGGTGCTCGACCACCTGCGGTTTTTCGCGGGCGCCGCGCGTGTCCTCGAAGGCCGTGCCCAGGCCGAGTACATGCCGGGGTACACCTCGTCGGTGCGCCGCGAACCCGTCGGCCCGGTCGCGCAGGTGGCGCCGTGGAACTACCCGATGTTGATGTTGGTGTGGAAGTTCGCGCCCGCGCTGGCCGCCGGCTGCACCACGGTGCTCAAACCGTCGGACACCACGCCGGCGTCGGCGTTCTGGATCGTGGAGAAGATGCAGGAGATCTTTCCGCCCGGGGTCTGCAACCTGGTCTGCGGCGACCGCGACACCGGTGCGGAACTCGTCGCGCATCCGGTGCCGCAGATGGTGTCGATCACCGGATCCGTCGGGGCCGGGATGGCGGTGGCGGCCAGCGCGGCCAAGGACCTCAAACGCGCGCATCTGGAGCTCGGCGGCAATGCACCGGTGGTCGTCTTCGACGACGCCGACATCGCGGCTACCGTGCGCGGCCTCACCGAGGCGGGCTATTTCAACGCCGGGCAGGATTGCACCGCGGCCACGCGCATGATCATCGGCGACGGCATCTACGACGAGTTCCTGGCGGCCATGTCGGACGCGGTGGGCGAGATCAAGACCGGCTACGACCCGGCCGACGAGGACATCCTGTACGGCCCGATCAACAACGCAAACCAGCTCGAGAAGGTCTCCGGCCTGGTCTCGGGCGCGCCGGCGCATGCCCGGCTGCTCACCGGCGGCCGCCGCAAGGACGGCGCCGGCTTCTTCTACGAACCCACCCTGATCGCCGACTTGCACCAGGACGACGAGCTGGTCGCGACCGAGATCTTCGGACCGGTCATGACCGCGCAGCGGTTCGGCGACGAACGGCAGGCCGTCGCCATGGCCAACGGCACCGAATACGGGCTCGCGTCATCGGTGTGGACCCGCAACGCCGACACCGCGGCGCGGATGGCGGCGCAGCTGGACTTCGGCTGCGTGTGGATCAACGCCCACATCCCGCTGGTGGCCGAGATGCCACACGGCGGCTTCAAGCACTCCGGGTACGGCAAGGACCTGTCCCTGTACGGGCTGGAGGATTACACCCGCATCAAGCACGTGATGCACCATCACGGGTTCACGGGCTGAGCCGGGGATCCGCGGGACGAAACATCACCAGGATCAGCCCGGCCGCGAACACCACCGCGGTCGCCCACGGGAAGCGCCCGTCCGGAGCGAAGCCGTCGGCGGCCAGGTACTCGAGGCTGTAGACCGCCATCGCGGCGCCGGCCAACGTGACCGCCTCGCCCCAGCGGTGGGGGAGCCGGACCCCGAAAGTGGGCAGCGGGGCACCGAAAATGCGCCGCTGCCAACCCAACACGACCATCTCCGCGCCGGTCATTACCGTCAGGACGACGACCCACTCGAGTCGGGCCAGCCACCACGCCGCAGATCCCTCGACCGGTTGGGGCAACAGTCCGGCCGGGTAGGCGACGACCGCGACGATCACGGCCGGGATCATGTGCCACAGGTAGAGCGCCATCACGTTGGTGTTGGCGACCGACAGCGCGCGCCGCACCCAGCCGGCGCGCAGCGCCCGGTTGACCGCAGGGGCGAGCGCGATCGCCAGCCCGGCCTCGGTGCACCCGAACGCCAGCATCGCCGCGTTCGGCGGCGTCGTGTTCTCGATGGCCTGGCCGGGAACGCCGATCATGCTCACCGGATATCCGCCCCGCCAGATCAGCAGCGCCAGCGCGACCGCCGACCCGGTCGCCAGCAGCAGCGGCCTGAGCCCGCCCAGCAGGCCCCCGTGCCACGCGATTCCGAGCTGATAGAGCAGCCCCCAGCAGAACACGTAGTTCAGCCATCCGAGGTAGGGGACATGGCCGTGCACCGATGCGGCGTCCAGTGCGATGACTCCGATCGCCAGCGCCGCCGCAACCCCGAGACCCCAACGTCCCTGCGCGGCAACCGCGATGGGCGTCAGCGACACCACAACCAGGTAGATGGCGAGAAACCACAGGTGCATGGCCGCCGCCCAGCCCGCGTAATCGAGCAGGGAGCCCGACACGCCGAGGAACTCCGCAACGGCCACGGCGACCCACACGGGCGCGACGTACGCCGCCGTCGGCCCGAGCACGCGGGCCAGCCGATGCCGGGTCCACGCGTGGCGGGAGAAGTCGTCGCCGGCGCGCCGACGCGTCCAGGAGATCCCACCGGCGTAGCCGGCGACCAGGAAGAACACCGGAACGGCCTGGAAGATCCAGGTCAACCACTGGGTCCACGGCAGATCGAGCAGCGGATTCTGCCGACCGAATCGTCCGCCGTGGTACGTCACCGAACCGGCCAGCCAATGTCCCAGCACGATCAGCACCACGCCGGAGACCCGGTAGAAGTCGACCGCGAGATTGCGCGCCTGCCCCGTGGTGGCGCCGTCCATCAGTTCGCCGAAAGGTCCATGCGGTGCACGCGGGCCACGGTACCCGCGCCGTGGCCCGAAGTCGCCCACGGCACAATGACTCCATGAGAGAAGATGACTCCATGAGACAAGGGCGAGTTTCATGAAGCAGGCCCACCTCGGCCGCCTCGATGTCGGACGCGTCGGCCTGGGCGCGATGGGCATGTCCGTGGCCTACGCGGGCGCGGGCGGCGACGACGCGGAGTCCGTCCGCACCATCCACCGCGCCATCGACCTCGGCGTCACGCTGATCGACACCGCCGAGGTGTACGGCCCCTACGTCAACGAAGAGCTCGTCGCGCGCGCCCTGCGGGGCCGGCGGGATCGGGTCGTGCTGGCGACCAAGTTCGGCCTGCTGTCCCACACCGGTCGGGACGGCCTGGACAGCAGCCCCGCCAATATCCGTATCGCCGTGGATGGTTCGCTCACGCGGCTGGCGACCGACCACATCGACCTCTGCTATCAGCACCGGCTGGACCGGGGCACCCCGATCGAGGAGACGGTCGGGGCGTTGTCCGAGCTGGTGGCAGCCGGGAAGATCCGGTACGTCGGGCTGTCCGAGGTCGGGGTGAACACCATCCGCCGGGCACACGCCGTGCACCCCGTCACGGCCGTGCAGTCGGAGTACTCGCTGTGGACCCGGGACCCCGAGGACGGGGTGCTGCCGGTGCTGCGGGAGCTCGGGATCGGCTTCGTCGCCTACTCGCCGTTGGGCCGCGGCTTCCTCACCGGTGCCATCCGCTCCGCCGGGGAACTTCCCGACACCGACTACCGCAAGACCAATCCGCGATTCGCCGAGGAGAACTTCCCCCACAACCTCAGCAGCGCGGACGAGCTGCGCGACATCAGCGCCGATGTCGGCGCCACCCCGGCTCAGGTCGCCCTGGCCTGGTTGCTGGCGAAGGGCTCCGACATCGTTCCCATCCCCGGAACCAAACGCGTTGCGCGCGTTGAGGAGAACGTGGGTGCCGACGCCCTCGAGCTCAGCCCCGGGCAGCTGGCCAGGCTGGACCGTCTCACCCCGCCCGCCGGGGGCCACCACGCCGAGGCGCAAATGGCCTGGATCGACCGCTAGCAGCTAGTGGCCGGCCCGACGAAGCGGGTGATCGGGGCCAGCGGGCTGCTCTGCGCCGCGCCGCAGCCACGACGGCCTTGTCGGGGCGTTGCCCTCGTCGTGCAGCAGCATGCGCACCCCGACCCGACCCGTCCCGTCGGGCCGCCACGTGCAGATGTATGACCAGAGGGCTTTCATCGGGACTTTCGGCCCTCGTGATCGGCGCTTCGACGCCGAAACATAGATGCAAATCTCAACCCCAGATCCTGGCGAGGACCACACATGCCCGATCCAGAAGGCCGTGAACGCAACGTCACCGCATCGGGCAGCGGCCCTCGCGGGTTCGCACCGGGCTACCTGCCGAATGTGATCGCGGCGATCGCCGCGAGCGTGGGCATCGTCGTCGGCAGCGTCGGCCCCTGGGCGAGTCCCGCTTCGGGCTCGGCGAACGGTGCCACAGTCGGCGTCTGGTGGCAGGGACGAACCACCTTCGCCCTCGCGGCCGTGGCCGGCATCGCGTTGTTCACCGTGCTGCACCGCGCGAGGACCGGGTCCGGCGCGCGGTGGCTGCCCGCCCTGGCATGGGTCGCCCCGGCCGCCGGTCTTGGGTCCCTTCTCATCGCGATGGTCAACATCTCCGCCATGACATCGACCGGCCGCCGACCGGGCGGCCTTCACGTCGGCTGGGGGTTGTGGCTGGTCGCCATCTCGGCCGTGGTGCTGTGCGCCCTGGCGTCTGTGGCCGCCGCGCAGGCCGGCCCGGTGACCGAGGGCTTCCGGGCAGTGCTGCGGACCGCGATCGCCATCCCGGTGGTGATACTGCTGGGCGTCGGCCTGTATTTCCCGATCCGGTGGGCCGCGGTGAACCCGCAGCCGGGGCGGGACCCGCAACCGGCGATCGGCGCGTCGGCGCCGCTGCCTGCACCGGCCACCGCCGCACCCCAAGCCCCCGAAGTCGTCGAGGTGCGGCAGCTGTGGCTGACCGCCCTGCAGAAGCATCACCCGGTCCAGGATTTCTTGGCCGCCGCGCAAGCGGCCGGCGTCACCGGGCTGGAGCCGGCGGTGCTGAACAACGGTTACCGGGTGTGCGGGGAACTCTGGAACGGCGGCTACGACGGTGTCCAGGCGGCCGTGGACCTGCAGAAGCGTTATCCGACACTGACCCTCAAACAAGCGGCTCAATTCGTTCTCGCCGCGGCTGAGAATTTGTGCCCAACGAGTGCGTATTCCGGTGTCTACAACTGGTGGGAATCCGGCGGTAGCGCCGGTGCCGGTGGTGGTGGCGGTGCCGCCGGCGGCGGAGGCGGATGACCGCTGGACTGGCACGACCTCACCACATCGAAGATCGCCGGTGGCCTCGGTACGCCACGCGCTGATTAAACGTCCGAAAGCCATGTCGACATAAGTGGCGCTGCTTCCGGGTTTCATCACGTCGTGAACCCCATCGGGGGGATATCCGGTGCTGCCGAGCGGCACCGAACCTCCTTCGGGCCAACGCAATTCGGCGTGAGCGACCTTGCCGTTGGGACCACCCACGACGAGGGCTTCGGTTGAAACCGTGCACATCGGCAAGAAATCGGATCGCGGCCGGGCGCCGTCGTAGCGCAGGGCAGGCCAAACGTTAGGGCCGACGCCGCACGGTTCCCGTTCGCCTATGCCGGAGTGCGGATGGCCGAGTTGATGTCGCCGCTGGACCACGGCAAGGCCGAACGCGAACTCGGCTGGAAACCCGAACCCGTCGAAGAGTCCATTCCGCAAGGCCGCCAGGTTCTTCCCGTCGCGGCGCTAATCCGGGGTGGCGAGCGCCCCGGGACCGTACTTCTTCGCGATCAGCGCCCACGGATCGGCGTAGGGGCCCCGCCCCTCGAGGCGGCGCTGCATCAGCAGGGTGGCCAGCACGAGCGGCCGCAGCAGCGGGCTCAACGCCCGCGCGACGATGCGCCTGCGGCCTTGGGATTTCGCGATCCAGTCCAGGGTCTGGTGCCAGTCGTGCTCCTGGAAGTCGAGCAGCGCCTGCGTCTCGGTGGTGTCGTACCAGCCGGTGAAGCTCCACCCGCGGTCGTCGTTGGGATCGCCGGGCAGGCTGGCCGCGGGGCCCAGCCGGCCCAGGCCGGCGGCGGCCATCATGTCGTCCTGCAGGTCGCGCTGCAGCATCACATACGATTCGTCGCCGCCGATGAGCAGCACTTTGCCGGCGATGGTGGCCGCTCGGTCGACGCCGTTGGCGAATGCCAGGCCCACGTCGCGGGCGTCCACCATGTGGATTCGGTTGTCACCGGGCATCGAACGCAGGAGCGCCAGGTAGTCGCCGTTGATGCTGCCCTGGGTGTCCGGTGACGCGACGCCGGCGAGCCGGAACAGCGCATACGGCAGGCCGCTGGCGCGGATCGCCGCCTCGGCCAGCACCTTGTCCTGGCCGTACTGGTCGATGGGATTCACCGGGGTGTCGGGGGTGATGCGTTCCGGGTGGCGATACGGGTTGCGCGACCCGTAGACCGCGGCGCTGGAGGCCATCAGGAACAGCGGCTTGTGGGGCAGCTCGGCCGCCGCCGCCAGGAGGTTCTCGGTGCCGCCGACGTTGACTTTTCTGGCCACGGCGGGGTTGCGGTACGACGGCGGCGAGACGATCGCCGCGAGGTGGATAATCGCTGCGGGCCGATGGGTTGCGACGAGTTCGCGCACCGCGGCCGGATCCAGGAGATCGACGTAGGCCGGTATCAGCGTACCGGCGCGGGCGGACAGCTCCCGTTGGGCGGCAACGGTTTTGTCGGTACGCAGATCCATCGCGACGACGGTGTGGCCGCGGTCGAGCAGGATTTCGGTGCATCGCTTGCCGATCTGCCCGAACGCGCCGGTGACGAGCACGGTGGTGGCGGCCACGGTCACCGCCCCGTCAGCCGGCCGGCGACCCTGGCGATCGCCCGGCGAATCCCGGGGGAGACGTAGACCGAGACGACCGGGGTGGTGATGTCCTCGCGGAGCCGGGTCAGCTTGGAGCTCTTGATGAGCCACTGTCCGTCGACGCGTTCGTAGGTCTCGTGGTAGTGGCCGTAGCCGACCAGCGACACCCCGGGCGCGAGTCGCACGACGTCTTGCAGCGCCCACACCCCGCGGGCCGTCGTCGCGGACGCGAGCTCGATCTCGGGCGCGTGCACCTGGTGTGCGGTGGCCTGCGCCGGGCGGCCGAGGGTTCTGCGCAGGAATGCCACGAAGTCGTCGGCGCCGACGATCACCTTGCCGCCCGCCTCGGCGGTGTCGCTGACGAAGTCATCGGTGAAGATCGTGCGCCACGCCGCCCAGTCCTTGGCGTCCAGGTGGCGACAGTAGCGGGCCTTGAGCTGCTTGATGGCCTCGATCGCCAGCAGGGTGGCGGTGTCGTCGGCGGCCATCAGGGTGGGTGCGCCTTCTGTCATTGCGGCTCGATTCCGGTCGATCTGCGGGCTGGGCGTGACATTTTCTCCGTGAAGTGTAAACCTGTCTCGCTGGGCGGCGGAGTCGGTCGCGGAATTCCGGAGCAGGTCCGCGGCCCGGCCGGCCGAGCACCTGCCGCGCCTCGACCCGGAGAAGGCCAGGCGCCGGTGCCTGGCCCGCACCGACTGGGACGTGCCCAAGC
>Ga0078972_1016091_pt1 | contig 11196 bp, 9 predicted proteins | sample YelNatPaOPGAMG01_FD_67568 | JGI IMG/M metagenome (GOLD analysis project Ga0078972, IMG submission 67568) | Hot spring thermophilic microbial communities from Obsidian Pool, Yellowstone National Park, USA - OP-RAMG-01 (SPADES assembly) (version 2) | ecosystem: Environmental > Aquatic > Thermal...
ATGAAAAACAGCTTGAAGCTCTGGATCGTCGCATTGATGAACTTCTGGATGAGTGCGAAGCTGTTGATGTTGAGGAAGAGGGTAGCCCATCTTTTGTGGCTATGCCGGAAGAGCTGAAAAAGGGAGAAAATCAAGAAAGCCCTTGAGATTTGCGAACGGGAAGGGAAAACCACTGTAAACCTAACCGACCCCGACGGTGCCGTCATGAAAAGTGTTCAGGGTAGTCATCCAATGCCCTGAAGGTCATCGGCTTAGTTACAGGAGCACAAACAAGAAAACAGGCAAGCGATATTATCGAATAACCAGGCCGGGGATATGCCGAGGTTGTCGTCATTATGGTAAGTGCACAAGTTCAAGGAAAGGTCGTAAGGTCACAAGACTTAAGAACGAAGAAGCTAAACAACATTTTGTATACAGACGTCGGAAGGGTAGAGTTGAACATCCTTTTGGACATATTAAGCGTAACTTAAAGACGCATAGTTTTCATCTAAGAGGCAGAGAAGGGGTAAAGGCAGAAATAGCATTGCTTGCGACCTGTTTTAACATAAGGCGGATGATAACCATCTTCGGGGGAGTAATTCAGTTCATAGAAAAACTTATGGGGATAGGTATGGTTACGGTACCGGGATAAACCAGCGTAGCTTACGGGGGTTATAGTCACTAATGTCACCTTAATCTTGGGTTAGATTCAGCATTCCCAGGGCTGTGTTGGAAAATTAGCCGCATTTTTCTGACATTTTCTTGTCAAAGAACAAAGGGGACGACCACAAGGGTCTCCCCTACCCCCTTCTCTAATTGGTTGCGATACAGTCTCATTCCTTAAAAAGTCACGGCAGAAATCGTAACTTTCCTTGTTCCCTACATCCATATGCAAAAGTACCTTCCTGCCCTCTGAATCTATACCATATGCTACGAGTATAGCCTCGTTAGTTCGGATGTACGGCCGGATGGATTCATACACCGCGTCCACTATCAGATACACGATGTCAAATTCGCTCAAGTCCCGGCTGATAAACCACTCATATTCTTTCCACAGTATCTCACTTACTCTGGATACGCTGCTTTTGGACAGCAGCCGGTCCCCTGTGGCTGTATATAACGCTTCCTCTATGTCCCGAGTGCTTAACCCTCTGACATACATCTCCGTGGATAGTTTTTCCAGTACCTCCGTATTATTCTTGAAAAACTTCTGGATTTCCGAACGAAACGGTTCCTGGCTGTCACGTACCTGCGGAACCTCCACGGTTAATACTCCCTCTGCTGTCTTCAACTTACGAGGCTCGTATCCGTTCCGATACCCTTTCATCTCACTGCCCTGCTTCTTACGCTGGTAGTACGGCCGCTCCAGAAACTCCTCCACTATCAACAACTTCGCCTTCTCCATCAACTTCTCTATCAGATTCCCCGCAAACTTCCCTGCCTCTCTCATCCCTCTTACCATTTCCCTTATTTCCTTGCGTATTTTCTCGCTCGGTGGTATCCTTATACCAGCCATCGGGAAACCTCCTTTCTTGGTTTTAGGTGCTAACTACTTCCAAGATATTACAAAGGAGGTCTTCCCGTTTTTACAGGTATTTTAGGACATTACCGATGATAATACCCATTAAGGAGGAGGTGATCTGGGTTAGTGAGTTTTCGCCCTTAAAAGTCTACCCTTTGGACTATAAAAAAATGTCTTCACGAATGGTGTACTGGGCCCCGTTTAGACCGGGCACCCTCCTAACCAAAATAAGCTGTAGTAATAGCCATAGAGTTATTACTATAATTAACATGTAGGAGGGAGGATAACCATTAGTCCGGTAGAGGTAATCACATCGGTTCAAAGAAGGAGACGACGGACCGCTTAAGCAGAAAAAGGCCATCTTTTAGGAGACTCAAAAAGCCGGGCAGCGGTAGTACAGAGGAATTACGTCTATATGGGTGAGCTCAGTCGTGAAAAATAAGTTAGAGGCGTGTCCGGTTTGATTGGAGCAATCCTGCCCTTGTGGTTACTATTTTTTGAGGCCTTATCCTTTCTATGTTTTTATTTAAAAGAATGTGACATCTTCTTTTTTCTTTTCTTTTTTTTCGGTGAAACCGATAATGACCTTCCCTGCAATATCCCTTTCTTCTTCCATGGTGTAATAGTCATTTAGCTCTTTTAGCATCTCTTCCTTTATACCCATTTCACAAAACTCCTTTTTAAGTTCATCTAAATGGATGCCTTTTATCTCTTCTTTCATCTTATCTATGATGTTGTGGACATGGCTTAGCATCTGTTTTGTAATATCCTCAAACTGAAGGTTATATATGGCCTGATTTATATTTTCATATAAGTTTCGGTTGTCATTTATCAGTTCTTTTATGTCTTTACTAATAGATAATAAAAACATCAGGCCTTCTGTAAGTCTATAAAGTGCCTCAATCTCCTTAAAAATTTTCCTGTTCGTCTCTATTAAAATGGCAGATAGTTTTTCAAAGTTAGATACCCTGTCATGTATTGTCTTTTCTATCTCCTTGGCAAAACTATTTGTTTTGTAAGAAAGTTTTCTTATTTCATCGGCAACAACAGCAAAACCCCTTCCATGCTCACCTGCACGAGCTGCCTCAATGGCTGCATTTAAAGCAAGTAAATTTATCTGGTCAGCTATATCAGAGATAACCCCTGTTGCATCCTTGATAGCCCTCATCTGGTTTGACAATTCTTTAGAATAGTCTGTTATATCTCTAAAAAGAGAGTTATCTTTTATCCTTTCAAATAAGTGAGCAGTAAAATTTTTTAGTTCATTGGAAATTATAAAAATTTTACCTATGGTCTCACACAACTTTTTCTCCTGACATTTTTCTGAATCAGCACACCTTTTTCCATCAAAACTAAAATCCAGTACCTCACACAGCCGGTAACTGATTCTTTTTTCATTGTAATTTATAGTCTCTTCAGTGTTTGAAGCAATTCCTTTTAGCTCTTTTAGAATCATTGTGAGCCTTTGCACTACATCTACTGTTGATGTCTCTATGTTTGAGGTAGCATGCTTTATCGTTTCTGAAATCAATTTAAGCATCTCTTCCTGCCTTACAAAAAGTTTTTTTACAGGTAAGAGAATACCTGTGATTTTTTCCGCGTTTTTTAAAAATTCATCTTTGGGGATAAACTCTTTCTCTCTCTTTTCATGTTCTCTTTTTTTTACAATCCTAAGTACATATAACCAGAAAGCCGTATATATGACAAAGCCGCAGATTATTATTAATACAGATATAGCCATTTTTACACCATATTTTCTGGATTTAGGACAAGGACTACCTTTCCATCGCCCATTATGGTTACACCTGAGAGCATGTCAATATCTGAAAGATACTCCGGAACAGGCTTTATTGCTATCTCCATATTCCTGTGTAATCTGTCCACCAGAACCCCGAATTTACCTGAATTTGACCTTATTATAACAACAGGGACCTCTTCCATATCCTTTATGTTTAATGCCTCTTCTCGTCCGTATAGCAGGTTGGTTAGACTTTCAACAGGGATAATATTACCCCTGTAGTATATGCCGTATCTGTGATGAATTCTTTTTATATTTGAAGGGTGAATCTTTAATGTCTCAATAATATACTCGATAGGTATGGCATAGCACCTACCCTCTGCCTCTACAAGTATGGCAAGGGTTATACCCATACTCATGGGGATAGCGAGTGTAATCTCTGTTCCCCAGCCTTCCTCACTCGCGACAGATACCTTTCCAGAAAGTGATTCCACAGCAGTCTTCACCACATCCATACCAACCCCTCTGCCTGATACCTCTGATACCTCATCCTTTGTGCTAAAACCAGGGATAAATATCAAATCAAAAATCCCTTTGTCATCCGGGGATTTAATGGGTATACCCATAGAGAGTGCTTTCTTGTACAGTTTTTCCCGGTTTATACCTCGACCATCATCGATTACCTTAATGATAAGGTTGCTTCCCTCCTGAGATGCCTTAAGTATTACTGTGCCTTTTTCAGGTTTATTTTTCTTCCGGCGTTCTTCAGGCATCTCGATACCATGATCGCATGCATTCCTTATGAGATGGATAAGAGGGTCAGAGAGCATATCTGCCACCTTTTTGTCTATCTCTGTATCCTCTCCGTCTGTTATAAAATCTATAAGTTTGCCCTGTCTCCGGGAAATATCCCTTACAACACGGCTGAATTTTTGAAATATGGTCTTAATAGGTATCATCCTCAGTGACATTACCCCTTCCTGAAGGCTTCTTGAAAGTCTGCTGAACTGGTATAGATTGTCCCTGAAGGCCCTTATAAGTGAGATATCAACGTTAGAGTGTATGAGTTTTGTTACAAGATATTCGTAAGTATTTTTTGCAACAACCAATTCACCGACCATATTGCTGAATATATCTATCTTTCGTTCATCTACCCTCATGGTTTTTGCTTCTTCAGGCCTTACTTCTTTCTTTAGGTGGGATGCTATCTCTAAGATCTCCTGTTTTCGTAATGCCTCCTCCACATCAGAGGTCTTAATCTTGCCTTCCTCTACAAGGATCTCTCCAATGTGTTTCTGTTTTGATATTGCCTCCTCAACATCCTTTTCTGTTATCTTACCTTCTTCCACAAGGATCTCACCGAGTTTTTTGGTACCCCCTGATAAAAGACCTTTTACAAAGGCTTCAATATCTTTTATCAGCCCCCCAAGTGCCTCTTTATTTTTCTCTTCAATCTTTAAAAGGGCAGCCTCAGCTAATTTTGCAAGGGTATATAAGCCTATAGAGGATGATGCTATCTTTATGTTTTTTAACGCCCTGGTTATGTGTTTTGAGGTGACATCATCAAGTATGTTTGAGTCAAACATCTTAATAATATCCATAAACTGCATTATCTGTTCGAGAAATACAGCACTTCTGTCTTCTGATAATTTAATCTCATGTTCATCTGATTCTTTTGGGAGATTTAAAATGTTATCAATTCTATTCTTAACTGACTCAATCTCTGCCGGGTATCCCTCACCAATCCCAAAATTATTAACAGTTGTTTGAAGTACATCTAAAGCTTTGAGGAGTATATCTATTAGCTCCTTTGTCCTTTTTATGTTTCCTGACCTTAACCCTTCAAGGATGGATTCAAGGCTATGGGTAAATTTGGCAAATCTACTAAGACCAATATAATCGGCATCACCTTTTAAGGTATGAATTGAACGAAATATGGCATTTAGGGCATCGGGAGAGTCTTTTTTTTCGTATTCGAGGATATTTTTTTCTATGGTCTCCATTGCCTCAACGGCATCTATCATAAATTCCTTCAGGTGCTCCCTATCAATCTCCTCTATGGGTATAGATTCCTTCGCCGATGGTGAGATCACTTTTGACAGATCCCTGATGCCTATAAGTGATGGATCAAAGGCAATATCCTTAATATCATTAGCACTCAAATCCGTAGCAATGTACAGAACAGGCTTAAGGTAAAGGATAAATGGATCAAATGTTTCTATTGGTGGGATCTTTGATATGTCCGTTTTGGCATAAAAGTAGGTTGTATTTGCCTTTAAATTATTCAAAAAAATGAGGGGGTCAAACCCATTTGTATACTCATCCTCTGTGTATTTTACCTCTACTTCAAAAACATTGTAACCTTCTGAAAAAAACTTTCTTAATGTGTTTTTTACTTCAAGAGGGATACTGGATTCTGAGGGCGGATTGGTTTTTGATGGATTCTCTTTCTTTTCCTCTTTTTCCGGGTCTGGTATTTTTTTTGCTTGTTTGTCTTTACATGAAAATTCCTTAAACCTTTCCACAAGCGATGTATCTATCTCAGGCGTTTTACCTTCTTCACAGGCTTTTATCATCTTTTCTATGTGGTCAACTCCAGCAAGGACTACATCCACAATCTCAGGACTTAGCTTTAAGTTGCCGCTTCTTAAACAATCAAGGAGATTTTCTAAATGGTGTGCAAAATCTGAAATTGTATCCAGTTCAAATCCACCAGCACTGCCCTTGATTGTATGTATGCCGCGAAAGATTGAATTCAAAAGGTCCTGATTTTCAGGTTCTACCTCTGCTTTGAGTATGTCACTATTTACACTTTCAAGTATCTCTCTTGCCTCAATATAAAACTGTCTCCTGTAATATTCCATATCTACCTGCATTTTTACCCACTTCTAACCTATAATCTTTTTAACAACCCCAACAAGCACCTCTGGTTTAAAGGGTTTTACAATCCATGCCTTTGCGCCTGCAAGCCTTCCTTCCTCCTTTTTTGTATCCTGACTCTCTGTTGTAAGCATCACCACCGGAATAAATCTATGCTTTGAATCACCCTTGACAGTCTTTATAAATTGAATGCCATCCATGTTGGGCATATTAAGATCAGTGATTATGAGGTCTACCTTTCCAGCGCTTGAAAGCCTCTTTACGGCTTCTTTTCCGTCGGATGCCTCAATCACCTCGTACCCATTGTTTTTTAGCGTCATTGAGATAAGTCCCCGCATCGATGCGGAATCCTCAACTATCATAATTGTTTTTGTCATAACCCACCCCCGGCTAATTTAATGTAATCCCGTATAGCCTCGCAACCTCACCTAAAGATTTAAGACCCTCTGGATACTTTACTTCAATCCCTGAAACCTTAAGGGATAAAAGAAGCTGTAGATAAGATGTATCTATCTCTGCGTTTTCACCTACAACAACTTCCACAGTAGTTACTTTGTCTTTGTTCAGGGAACATACAAGCCTGTCATAACACTCCTGAATCGTAGAAATTTTGCATTCTTCTTTTAATGTCAATATTAGCCTTGTTTTTCTTTTTTTAATCTCAAACATCCTGCTCCCCCTCACCAAGGAGCATCTTTACGTGTGTTATTAATGAATTTGGTTTTACAGGTTTTACAATATACAAATCCGCCCCTGCCTCATAACCTTTCTGTCTATTTATATTTTCCTCCTGGGTCGTTATTATAATAATAGGTGTCTCTCTTTCTTGTTCTCTATACCTTTTTACAAAAGTAAGCCCATCCATATTTGGCATGTTTATATCGCAGAGGATGATGTCGTACTTTCTGCTCAATGCCATCTCTAAGGCCTCAACGCCGTCCGAAGCGCCCTCTACATAAAAGCCTGCGGATTTAAGGATGTTACCATGAAAGCTTCTGACTACCTGAGAATCATCTACAATCAAAACCTTCTTCATCTTCCTTACTCCTTCGTATATACGAGATGTCCTCCAAGCCTTTTTAGCTTGAAGGCAGTAGTTATCCTTGACAGAGATTCGCTTGAACTTAAAAAAATAAAGCCTCCTTTAGCAAGGGCTACATAAAAATGGTCAACTACCTTCCTTCTTGAGACCTCATCGAAGTAAATGAGCACATTTCTGCAGAATATAAAATCAAAACCCTTTTTGTGTCTAATGGCTTGTCCATCAAAAAGGTTCAGATGCTCAAAACTGACCAGATTTTTCACCTTTTCCTTAATGATGTACTTGTCCTTAAAACGGATAAAATATTTGGATATATATTCAGGTGGGACATCCTTTACACTCCTTGATTCATAAACACCTTCTTCTGCCTTTTTAAGGGCATTAAGATCTATATCAGTTGCGAGTATCTCTATCTGCCAGGCGCTTATATCTTCTAACATCTCATGGAGGATTATGGAGAGTGTATATGGTTCCTCACCTGTTGAGCATCCTGCTGACCATATCCTTATGGTTCCATCGCCTTTTTTATTTTTATTCTCCACAACCTGGACAAGGCAGTGTTCTGCAAATGCCTGGAGCTGAGGGAAGTCTCTGAAGAAGTGTGTTTCATTGACTGTAAGGAGATTTACAAGATTCTGAAATTCCCCGCCATTACTATCGGCAAATTTAATAAGCCTGAGATATTCAAGAGGGTTTTCAATGTTGAGTTCCTCCATGCGTTTTTCTATCCTCTTTGCAACAAAATACATCTTTTTCTGCTCAAATTTTATGCCTGTTCTTCTGTATATGAGATCTGCAAACCTTTGAAATTCATCAGGTGTGAGCCTATAGTCATTCATTTTGAAGCTCCTCACAAAAATTTTTGATATCCTCATCAACCTCAGGGTCATTTATTATTGCTGTCATAAGACCCATGACCTCTTCTGAATCCTTTAACAGAGGGAATCTTCTTACAGCCTCTAAAATAAAATTTGCCACATCCCTTGCATATATCTTCTGGTAAGGGAATGAATTCAACAATTCTCTGATTTCATTTATATTACCAAGCCTTGCAACCATCCTCATGACATCTGGTAGCAGTACGGTATTTATATCAGAGACCTTTCCATCAGGAGCAAGGATTATCAACAACTCTTTTATAACAGAGCTATCCCCAATCTCTGTCAGGGCATTTATGATCGATGAACGTAGCATTGGTTCTTCATCTTTTCTAAAAAGTTCAATCATATCCTCAAGGGCCTCTCTGTCACCTAACCTTCCCAAATATTCCACCGCTGTTATCTGAACATTCTTTGCAGGATCATAAATTGCAGCCCTTATGGCCATGATTGCCTCGGGTGTTCCTATATCTACAAGACTGTCAAGAATAAGCTTCCTTACTTCACGGTCAGTATGGTCAAGCTTTGATGTGAGAAATGCCACAGCATCCTCTTTACCTGAACCAAAGATGCTAACTGCTGCATTTCTTAGAAAGGCATCAGGAGAAAAGAAAAGCCCGAATAATCTCTCATAGTAAGGTGTTATGGACATTTCCATGTGTTTCAGGGCAGAAACTATTGCATCCCTGACCGCCTGGGATTCCTCCTTCTCGAGTTGTTCTATCAGTACAGGGATCATCTCCTTGATATTTGCATCCATGATGTCATGAACCGCATAAAGCCTCTCTCCTTCATCTTTATGGGTAAGCCTCAAAGCAAAATCCTTTAAGGCCATATGATCCTCCATTAAATTAAACTTTTAACTGCTTTTACTATTTCATCGGCGATCCTGTAGCTCGGGGCAACCACATCTGCCCCTCCTCTTTCTATTGCCTCTTTTGGCATGCCGAATACAATGGCAGTCTCTTCTGATTCTGCAATTGTAATGCCCCCTTTTTCCCGTATCTTCACCATTGCATCAGCACCGTCATCACCCATCCCTGTTAAAAGAACACCAACGGTTTTATCCCCAAACACATCTAAGACAGACTCCATCATAACCCCTACAGAAGGCACAAAAAGGTGTTCTGGTACGGTGGAGAGTCTTGTCAGGATATTGCCATCTGAACGCCTCCTTAAAAGCAGGTGGTAACCACCTTTTCCAAGGTAACCACTACTGGTTTTAACTTTCTCTCCTGGTTCTACCTCCTTTACTGGAAAACTGGCATAACTATCTAACCTTTTAGCAAAGGATGACGTGAAGCTGGGAGGCATGTGTTGAACAATAAAGAACGCTGCATCAAGATCAGGTGGAAGCATAGAAATTATCTCGCCCAGTGTCTGCGGACCACCTGTTGAGGCACCTATTGCCACTGCAACAGATGGACTCCCATCGCTTAAGACATGGACATCCTTTTTTACCTGTTTTAATCTCTGAAACCTCCCTTTAAGCTTGCTATAAAGATTACTCTTTGCCGCTGCCTTTACCTTTTCGATTATCTCCCGTGAAACCTTTTTTATGTTGTGAGAGATGGTGCCACCAGGCTTGGCCACATAATCAAAGGCACCAAGCTCAAGTGCCTCAAATGTAGTGATGGCACCATCCTGAGTTAGAGAACTAACCATTACAACAGGGCATATAGACTCTGCCACTATATACTGAAGGGCTGTAATACCATCCATTCCAGGCATGTTTACATCCATGGTCACAACATCAGGTCTCAATTCCCTTGCCTTCTCTACTGCATCTTCACCATCGCGGGCAGTAGCAACAACCTCTAAATCTTTATCCGATTCGAGTATCTCCCTCATAGCCTTACGCATTAAAGCAGAATCATCCACAACAAGAACACGGATCCTTTTATTCTTGATCATTGGGGTTTGCCTGTTTTAAAGTGGTTTTTACAGTATTCTTTTTTTTCTCCTTTTTGGATGTATCGTAAGTTGTTTGTCCCGCATCTTCCTGTGTAATCCCTTGCAATTCACTCTGTTCTTCTTTTGTGAGTATCTTTGAAACATCTATGATAAGGATCATCCTGCTCCTATCCTCAAATTTGCACACACCCTTTATGAATTCTGTATTCACATTCCCGGCTATTACATCTGGTGGAGGTTCTATATGTCTTTTTGTAACCCTTAATACCTCTGAAACCCCATCTACTACAAAACCAGTGAACTTTCCCTGAAGGCTTACTATGATGACCCTCGTTGATTCATCATATTGCCTTTTTTCCGTATCAAATCTCGTTCTCAAATCAATAACAGGGATTATGTTCCCCCTTAAATTCATGACCCCTTCTACAAATTCTGGGGTCCTTGGGACAGAGGTTATGTTTTCAAGCCTGTTGATCTCCTGAACATCATCTATTGATATTGCAAATTCAATATTGCCCAGCCTGAAGGTTACAAACTGGACCTCTTCATCATGTGAAGCTGTTTTACCTGTTTCGATTAAAGACTCTCTTTTCTCCATATTTTTTAACTCCTCAAGGACCCCTGCATCAAAGAGGTTTTTTTCATTGATAAGCATGATGAGTCTTTTACCGGAATCCAGTTTTGCTATCCCCTGAATATTTTCCGCCTTTTTTTTCTGCAGGATGGATGGCGGTTCTTCTATGAGTTTATGTGGCACCCTGACCACCTGTTTCATGCCATCTACAAGTATCCCAATAGGTGTAGCCTGTATTTCTATGACAAGTATGCGCTGATCCTCTTTTATGTGCTTTTTTATTGTATCTATAAACTCCTCTATCTGCGTATCAAAACGTGCTTTACAGGGGAGAACCTCTCTTTCATAATAGGCTATGGCCTCTTCCTTTTTGTTTTTTCTTGTGGAATCTACAGCCATCTTCATGGATGAGTAGAGTTTTTGATGTTCCATCCTTACCAGCTTTATGGCCTTGTCAATAAATTCACTGGATGTATTGAAGCCCTCAATCCATAAGCCAAAGGGTGATTTATCCTGATCAAGATCATTTATAAAAGGTGCGTTCTCATTGACAGATGCCTTCAATTGATTGAATATTTTATCCTCCTTCTTTTTAATTTCTTCGATATCAGCAATGATATCTTCTGAAATCGATGGGAATCCAAAAAGTTTTCTTATATCAATTATCGG
>Ga0078972_1016092_pt1 | contig 11195 bp, 4 predicted proteins | sample YelNatPaOPGAMG01_FD_67568 | JGI IMG/M metagenome (GOLD analysis project Ga0078972, IMG submission 67568) | Hot spring thermophilic microbial communities from Obsidian Pool, Yellowstone National Park, USA - OP-RAMG-01 (SPADES assembly) (version 2) | ecosystem: Environmental > Aquatic > Thermal...
TGTTTTTATATTTTTCTAACTCGTACTGATATTCTTGCTTTTGAAAACTATCTATACTTTCTATCACTCCTGCTCCAGACCTGACTCTTTCATAGAGTGCAGTTGATTTTTTCTTAAGTTTTGATATTCTTTCTTTGATTCTTTCAAGAATCAGTTCTTCCATTTTTATAATCTCCTAAGGAATAACAAGTATCTGCCCTGGCACTATTTGACCTCTTTTTATTTTATCTTTATTTGCTTCATATATTTCTTTCCATTTTGAAGAATCGCCATAGTATTTCTCAGCAATTGAAAGTAGTGATTCTCCTTCTTTGACAGTATGAGTTTTCACTTTTGGAACAGAAGGTTTTTCTTCAACCTTAGGCCTTACAGGGACATACTCAACTGGTTTGGGCCTTTCTTCCTGAACCGATTTTAATCTTTCCTGTGCCTGTTTAAGTTCAAGTTCAAGTGTTTTTATACGAGAATTGAGATACTCAATATCAGGTGAAATTTTTGTTCTCTCTGCTTCTTTAAGTTTAACTTCAAGTCCAGCAATTTTGTTTTCCAGTTCAACAATCTGTTTTTGATAGTTTTTTGTAAGTTCTTCTTTTTGTTTCTGAAATTCTTCAAAAGAAATGGCTTTTTCTTCTTCAATCTTGGTGCCAAATTTATAACTAAGTGTGAAACGATGCGTGCCATATGTCTGCTGTATACCATTTACAGGAAAAGCGAATGAATAATCAACCTGTGCTGTTTTAAATCTTAAACCTGCTCCTAAAGATAAATTAAAATACTGTCTTGAACCAAATCCAAAGCCACCTCTTATAGCCCATTTATTCTTATGAAACCATTTTTCTATTCCTGCCTGTGTTTTTATATCATCTTTAGTGTTAGTCAATCCGAATGATAAATTGAAACTATTTGAATATTTATAATTATACCTGTAAGCAAGTCCAAAATTTATTGTCAGTGGAAGTGTCTCTTCTTCATTTTCATCAAGAGAAATATTTGGTTGATTTAAGTTTATAAGTGAGATACCAAGGAAATAATCGGGATAAAAATTCCAGAGAAGACCCGTGTCAACACCAACTACAGATTTCCCGGTTCTATCCCCATAATTAAAAACAGGGTCAATTTTTGTATAGTTATCCATAGAATAATTCTGTTGCATATATTTCAATCCAATACCAATTCCCAATATATCAGATGTCTTTCTACTATAACTAAAAGTCAAAACATTTTCCGTATAATATCCAACAAGTGAAAAATTCTGCCAGTAAGCACCAAGTTTACTTACATTGTCTTTTAGCGGATGAACATAGCCAATAAATCCATTTGAAAGATTACTTTCATCAGTAAGATTTAACCAAAGACGGGCATATTCTGTGGCTATTTCAGAATTTTCAATAAAAGCAACTCCGCCGGGGTTAAAATAAATCCCATAGACATCGTCAGCTATAGCTGTATAAGAATTTGATAAGCCCGTGGGCCTGGCACCCACACCAAGGTATTCAAAGTCAGCATACAGGTAGAAAATGGAAAATGGTAAATGGAAAATAGCAAACAACAAAAATATAATTTTCCTAATCTTCATTTTCTCAATCTCCGCCTTTTTACCCAATCTCCTAATCTCCTTTTTCCTAATCTCCGCCTTTTTATTTTTTTCCCATTTCAATGTAGCCGAGGGCTTTATGCCCTCGTTATTCCCTCGGGATTTTGCGAACCCATAAAGGGTCCGGCTACCACAAAACAGGCATCGGGTCTCTCATCTTGCCAAAATTATTGTTCCTGTGTAAACTTTATTCCCGACCTTTATCTGATAAATATAAATTCCTTTGTGCGAATAACTTCCTGATTCTGTCTTTCCATCCCAGACAAGATAATCGCCCTGGTCTGATTTAATTTCCATCTTTTTTACAAATGCACCTGACAAATCATAAATCTCACCTGAAACCTGTTCTCCTGTATTGTTTATAAAATTAAACTTAATTTCATCGTTTATTCCATCTTGATTTGGAGTAAAAATTTTCCTCGGATAAATGTCAAACGAGAAATCTTTGTCTGATATATTTTGTAATTTATATTTCCCAGTATTACTTATATGGACATATACTCTCTCATTTGTAGTGTCAAGTGACCCACCGAGTTTTATATATTCAACACCATTGTGCCAGAAAATTACTGGTGTTCTATTTGAATTTCCTGCCAGAGTTGAACTCCTATTAGAAATTGGATAAACAAAACTAAGAATCACTGGCTCTGAAAACTTATAATTTTTAATTTCTGTATTTGTTTCATTGTTCAAAACCTTAACTTCACATTCATTGAACTCTCTTGATACAAGAATCTTCTTCTTTTGTGTTCTGAATAAATTGTTTACATAGTCGGAAACAGAAACATAGGCATCTTTTTTCTGACTCATAAAAATTATCTGTGGTTCAGATGATGAAGAAACAATTGGAGAAATGTCACTTTCAACGCCAGTTAAACTCACTGCACGGACAAAATAATAATATGTTTTGCTGTCAGTCAAATCATCTGTCCATGATTCACTATATAAAGGAGCAAATCCAATAAGAGAATATTCACCATCTGGTCTGTTTGACTTGTAAATATTATAGCCATTAATATCCTGTTTTTCTAAATTTGAACCTATATCATAATAAACAGCAGGAGTTCCATCTTCATACTCAGTTACCTGTGTCCATTCAAAATAAAATTTTTTCCCTGCGTCTTTTAGTTCTCTTCTGACAAAATAATCTGGCGGTTTAAGTTTCAATAGAACTGGTATATAAAATCTGTATATTGAAGTTGGAGTCCAAAGACCTCCAGAGTCATAAGCACGAACCTGCCAGTAATAAGTTGTATTTTGCAAGAGTTTTTCTGTTGAAGGAATTTTGTAAGATGTACCTGTCAGTGAAATTTCTTTTACTGCTATAGATAAATCTGGCACAGTTGAATATTTAAGTGTATATGAAACAATTTTATCTCCTGCAAGTTCGTCAGGGTCTTTTGCAGAAGGCCAGGAAAATTCTGGTGTGCGTGAAATTATTGAAGAGCCATCAGCCGGCGATATATAACTTGAAATATCAGAAGGCCATTCAGGCGGCTCATTAGTTGAACTTATAAAAATATGCCAGGTCTGTTTTGAAAATTTCTTATTTGGCTGAGGCGTTTTGCTATCAACCGCTTCTACTTTCCACCATATTTCTGTATTCTCAATCTCAGGTGAAAAATTGACAGTATACCAGTTATTTGTTATACCTGTAACAACTGTTTCAGCAGAAGCACCAACTTTGCCATAGTAAAGATTGTAAGTATGCATCTCCCAGAATTCTGTTCTATTTGCTTTTTGCCATTCAAACTTTACATTATAACAAACACTTGAACCATTCACAGGACTTATTAAATTAAAATCATCTGGCGGGTCATTTACTGCATCAATTATAAAATAAAAAGTGCTCATACTTGCTCTAGAATAGCCAGTAGAGTCGTAAGCCCTAACATACCAGAAATAAGTTGCATTTTCTATAAGTTGCGAACCAGGAACAAATTTTGTATTTTTCAAACCAGCACTTGAGTAAGTTGTTATAAAATTGTCGCTTGAATAGAATATTGTATAAGAAGAAATTTCATCCCCGGGGTCAGGGTCAACTGGTTTATTCCAGGAAAATTCTGGAGTCGATGTATTAACTACATAAGTATTTGTAGGATATAAAAGTTCAAAAGGAAGGGGTGGCTCCTTCAAACCATTCACTCTGAAAACTCCTGTTGACTGTGAAAAAACACTGTCATATCCGTCAGACGCTTCAATAAACCACCAGTAGGTTGCGTTTTCTTCTAAATATGTCGGCGATATAATTTGATTTGTCTTCCAGCCACCTGATGAATAAGTTACTGAAAAATCTGACTTTGAAGAATAATATATTGTATAGGTCAAAGTATCACCATCAGGGTCGCCTTTGTTTTCCCATTCAAAAACTGGATAATTTGTTTCAACTATCGCTCCGCCAGTTGGAGAAATAAGGTCAAAACTATTTGGTTTTTGATTTTTAATACAAAAACTGAAAGTTGTATTTGCAACCCTGTAAGTTGTGCCCTGCTCATTATGACCATAAGCTCTGACATTCCAGTAATATGTAGTTCTTGGTTTAAGGTCATAAGGAAATGTCCATGAATTTTGAGTTAAGTTTTCAGTAAAACTTGTTATTGATGTTTCAAAATTTGGACTTGTTGAATAATAAAGTTTCCAGTAGCCAACATAGTCGTATGGGTCTGGGTCACCGTTGTTTTGCCAGATACAGGTTGGTCTTAAATCTCTAATACTTCCAGAGGTTGAGATTAAATTGAATGAATTTGGTGGCTCGCTTGTTGCGTTGACAATAAACAACCGGACAGCAGTAGAAGACGATTCATTAACTATTGAAAAACCTGGCAAGTTATCCATCGCAGTTACACGCCAGAAATAAGTAGCATTTTCCACAAGTTGTGGGAGTATAACATATGTATTAACTGTTTGTGATGACTCTCCACCTTCAAAATTAAATGGCGAATATGTAGGCCCGGGAGAAGTCAAATAAGAAGAATAGTAAACTGTGTAACTAATGGTTCCACCAAATTCTTCATCAGGGTCATAAGGTTTTTGCCAGGATAACTGAGGTGTCCTTGTATACAATATAACACCTGTTTCTGGACTGGTTAAGTCAAATTGCGAAACTGGGTCATTTATACCATTCACCTGAAACCACCATTTCGGAGAACTTGTATATTTTACTTCATATCCAAAAGGTGCACCACTGTCATAAGCAACAACAAACCACCAGTGAGTTGCATTCTCTGTCAAACCCCATCTTATTGTAAAAGTTGATTCAGTAACAGTGTAAGAACCAGTAAAATTCGTATAACTTACATCAGGTGAGGTTGACCAGTAAATTTTATATTCTGAAATAAAGTCGCCAGGGTCTGGGTCAATTGCATCCTGCCAGTCAAGAGTTATATTTGTATTTGCCCCTGGATATGACTGAATTCCTGAACTAATAATTAGATTAAAACTCGTCGGTGGTGAATTTTGGGTATTTATTGCTATTGTTCTATGAAATATCCAGTCCCTTGACCTTCTTATTGCACTTTCAGAATCATAGGCATCAACATACCAGAAGTATGTAACATTTTCTTGAAGCAACCCTGTATAATCTTGAGTGTAAGTCGTTGTAGAAATCCCTGAAATAGTTATTGAACTCCCGCCTCCTACGAACACAAGGGTATACGAAGAAATATAATCACCATAATTAGCATCGTCTGATCCAGGATTTGAAGGCACACTCCAGGAACTACCTATTACAAATGTCTTGGAAACTACAGAAGTATTATCACCTTTAAGAGAATAATAATCAGGACCAATATGAGCAACAGTGTCAAATTGAGCAGGTTGAGCATTAAAAGGCACTCCTGAAGGAGAACTTGAACTAATTACTGACCACAGTCCATTCTCATCTGCTGATTTTATTGAGAAATAATATGTTGTGTTGTTGACCAGGCCTGTCACTATGACTGTCTCTATATTACCAGGAAAAGTTATTGAACCAACAATGACAATAAAACTTGTCGCCTGATTCCAGAGTGAATCATTTGTAATTCTTGCACTTGAATATCTTATTTCATAGGTTAAAGTTGAGACACCTTTGTTATAAGGGTCTGAATTATTGTCTTCATAAGGAGCAGTCCATTTTAGTTGAACATGGCGAAAACCACACGAAACAATTATTGAGGTAACAGGCCCGGGCGGAGAAACATCAACCTGGCCGTAAGCGGTTGCCCCATTTGAAATCTCAGACCAGTTTGGAATTTCATCTGCTGTCCATATTCTGAAATAATATGTAGAACCAGAAACTAAACCAGTAATTGTTTTACTAAAAACTGTAGAAGGTGAACAATTAACTGTTGTTATCTCAATCTTATATTCAGTGTAGTTCCAGGATTTATTCTCATCTGTTGAATAATCAATCCGAAATTTTCCTGTAAGGTTGTCGTTGTTTCCATTGTCTCCAGGTGAAGTCCAGTTTAAGACAATCATTCCTTCAGTTGGTCCTGTTGATGCAAATAAGTCATGAATCGAAGAAGGTGGTGTTAAATCAAGTGTTTTTGTGCTCACAATACTTGAAAATTCAGCAGGTATATTATCTCCATTAAAAGCCCTTATTCTAAACCAGTAAGTAGTGTCAGCAGAAAGCGAAGAACATAATGCTGAAAGTGATGTTGTTAATGACACAGGCGTTGAAAAATTCAAAACAAAATTATCTGTTGAGATGCTAATTTCATATTCAGTAAATTCAGAATTGTTATTTGCAAACCAGCAAACATTGACACTATATGAAGTCAGAGCAGTAAAATATAAACCAGTCGCAGGATTAGAAAGTGTCCATTTTATTTTTGCTGTTGATGTAGCACTAATACTTCCAATATATGCTTCAACATAATTATAACAGGATGTGTTTGGCGATAAATTGTTTTCAGCCCATTCGGTCGTATTTACTGAAAGTGGCCCTGATAAACCAACTCCGCTTGTCGCCTGCTTTACAATATAATTTCCTTCAAAAAGAGGTTTCCAGTTCCAACTCCATTTTATAATTGTTGAAGAAATCGCAACTCCATCAAAATTTGATGGCGGATTAAGTTTTGAATATGCAGTTGCACCATTTGAAATATCAGAAAAACCATCAGTTAAACTTGAAACCCAGATCCGGAAATAGTGCTCTTTTCCAAGAGAAAGTCCGGTGACAATATATGTCTGGCTAAAGCCAGACGCTACATTAGTTGAAATCTGTATCTGGGCTGATTGTGTAGACCATTCAACTTCGCTAAAAGTTGAATATTGAATAAAATAAGAACTTCCTTCAAGAAGATTTCCTTCATAAGGATAAGTCCAGTTAAGTTCAACTGCACCTTCCTCAGAGCCAGTCAGGGCAGACAAATTTGTCACTGGCGACGGAACCGCATAAACACGGTAAATGGTAAATGGTAAATGGTAAATGGTAAATAACAAAAATATAATTTTCTTAATCTCCATCTTTTTACCCAATCTCCGCCTCTTTATTTTTTCCCATTTCAATGTAGCCGAGGGCTTTATGCCCTCGCTCTTGTGTCGGTATTTTACGAACCCATAAAGGGTTCGACTACCGACATTTTCCACCATTGGTAGCCGAGGGCTTTATGCCCTCGCTATTCCCTCGGTATTTAGCGAACCCATAAAGGGTTCGGCTACCGACATTTTCCACCATTGGTAGCCGAGGGCTTTATGCCCTCGCTCTTGTGTCGGTATTTTACGAACCCATAAAGGGTTCGACTACCGACATTTTCCACCATTGGTAGTCGAGGGCTTTATGCCCTCGCTATTCCCTTGGTATTTAGCGAACCCATAAAGGGTTCGGCTACCACAAGCGAGGCATCAAGCCACTTCCTAATCTCCGCCTTTAATTGGCTCCAAAAACTCTTTCGGATACCTGTAAATTTTTCCTGTCTTTTCAGAAGCAAGCCAGAGATATTTCTTGTCTCCTGTTAAAGAAGAAACCTTAAATTCATCAATAGTCGGCAAAACAAAAATACTATCAACGACAAGTTCAAAATCACTCAAGATATATCTGTATAATCTGTTTGTCTGAGAATCAACTAACCATATGTATCTTCTATCTGCAAATAGCCCAGCAGGATTCACTAAAGGCAAAGAATATTCTTTCAAAATAGTCAACTTGTTGTCAATTTTGTGGACAAAAATCTTGTTCAATGCATTATCGCAGGTAAAAAGATAATTACCATTATAAGCAATTGCAATCGGATTTGGTCCGGGGGTAGCATATTCTTCTAAAACAGATAACCTATCATCAATAATATGTTTATAAATCTTTTTTTGCCATGGGTCAAGAGTCCAGATATATCCTTCTGCAAAAGTAATTCCAGAAAATCTCATCTCAGGAAAAGTAAAAACTCTTTCAATTTTAAGATTGGCTCTTGTAAGATGTTTGTATATTGACTGTGTCTGCCAGTCACATGTCCATAAGATGTCTTTATCCAAAACTAAACCTGAAAGATTTCTATATTGAACACTGTAAACCTTTGGAGAAGTCATACTATCAACAAAAATATTATCCTTAAAGATAAAACCTGCCGCCAAAAGAATACAGAGAGTAAATCCAGAGGCAAAAATTTTTCTATAAAAATTTGTTCTCAAATCAAAATTTGAAATATTTTTTTGTTTCTGCCAGATTTCTTCTTTGGCAAGCCCTTCCAACAAGATTTTCTTAACCTTAGAAACAATTAGTTCTTTATTCAAAATACACTGAGCATCGAAACAATCAACAAAACCAGAATTAATCAACTTCTTTGTCGTTCTATTCACTTGTTTTTGGTTCTTACCAAAATCTCCATACACACCCACTGGAACAAAAGAATAAATTTTAATTATTTTTTTTGCAAGGTGTTTTTTTGAAGATTTTACATCTAACAAAATCATCTGAGGTTTTAACTTCTCAACTAACTCATAAATTTCTTCAAGAGATTTTACTTTTTTTACTTCGTATTCTTCAATTTCATTTAAGATACCTTCCAATCTTGAAGCATAATTTCCATCATCTAAAATAAGAATTCTATCCATTTTTTGTACCCCCACTTAGAAAACATAATTTTCATTGCGTCTTAAACACAGGAATAAATATTGACAATTCTGATTTGTCCTCATAAGGAATTATTTTCATTCTCCACCTGTGAAGATTGAGGACAAATCTCAGTTTTATAATTTCTTCGTCGTAATAAATTCTTTCAGGTACAAGAATTTTTAACTCAACAACAGAAGTTCCTGGTTTTTCACGACACCCGATTTTTATACTCAATGCATTCTCACAGTATTTAATCAATAATTTCAAAAATTTATCCAGGTCAACTTTAACTTTTAGTCCAGAAGGGGCATGACTAAGGTCAATCTTATCACTAATTCTAATTAAAAACTTTTCAAGTGGCATCTCCTGAATATTGATTTCCTGTCTTTTTGAAAAACCCAAAAGATTTTCAATTGAAGAAATTACATTTTGAACAGTTTCCTCGACAATGGACAACTGATTTTTAATTATATTGTTTTTGCCAAGAAATCCCTGTTTTAATCTTTTTTTACAAAAATTTACAACACCTACAATTGTTCCCAGGAATCTTCTAATTTTGTTTGAAAAATAAACAACTGTAGAATTAAAGTAATCAAATATCTCAGTTTCTATCTCTTCTGACTCAGAGACCTTGTATTCAATTTCATTTTGCAATTCAATAACTTTTTCTTCAAGTTTTTCTTTTTCTTCTACAAGATTATTGATTTTCTGTTTATAAAAATTTATTTCTTCCGATTGCTTTTTTGTTACTTCTTCCAGTTGTTTGATCTCATTTTCAAGTTGAGTTATATTCTCTATAAGTGAGTTTTGCTCTGAAAGAATTTCCTGAAGTTCTCTTTTGTGGATTGATTCAAGTTCCTCTTTTATTGTTTTCTCATTATTTTTTAATCTTTCTATTTCTTCAAGCAGTATCTGATTTTGTCTTTCAAGGTCTCTTATTCTGTCAAAAGAACTCAATCTTTCTTTTTCAATAAGAATTTCTGTTTCTTTTGCTTTGAGTTTCTCCTGAAATGAGGCGGTTTCATTTTGTAAAAGTTCTTTTAGTTCCTTAACCTGCGACTGCAATTTTTCTACCTCTGAAAGTGTCTGGTTGAGACGATTTTCCAGTTCTCTTTTCTCCTGCTCTTTTTTTTCAAGAACTTTTGCCCAGATATCTTTTTCTTCTTCAACTCTTTTTCTCCAGTATTCACTGACAGAAGTTGTTGGAGATGAAACATCCTTAAAAATCTCTTCATCCAAGGAAATTTCTTCTTCAAGTTTTTTTAATTCTTCATCAATGTCTTTGAAATCTTCCATTTTTGTTGTCCTCCTTTTAAAAACAGTACATTGTCGCATAGTAATGCCCGCCAAACACATCGGCGGACAAGTCCGCCACTCACATCGGCGGACAAGCGACCGCTACGGTATTATCAGGACAGTGTCTGGCTTAAGTGTTCCTTTTTGTATTTTATCTTCATTTGCTTTATAAATTTTTGTCCATTTTCTTTTGTCTTGGTAATATTTTTCAGCAAGAGAAATAAGTGTATCTCCGGGTTTGACTTTATGTGTTTTTGGTCCGGAAATAATTGGTTTTGACACGGAAATTTCCTTTTGTGGTTTTTCTAAAATTTCTTCAGGTTTTGGAGTTTCTATAACTGGTACAGGAGTTTTTCCCTCTGGTTTTAACTCTGGCTCTTTTGGAAGTTCTAATTCAGAGACATGTTCTTTTTCTTGGGTCTCTTCTTTTATTTCCGTCTGGATTTCTGACGAAGAAATTGTTACTTCTGGAGTTTGTGCTGGTTTTTGTGGTACAGGTTTAATCTCTTCTGGTGAAATTGCAGAAACTGTAGAAACAGAAGGAATTTCTTCTATTGTTGATACTACTGGAATTGTTGAAATCACTGTCGGAGATACAGAAGTGGAGATAGTGGGAGCAAGGATAAGGCCTTGAGTGGCCGTAGGGGAAATTACAAAAGTTGCAGAAGTTTCAAAAGTTTCAAAAGTTTCAGAAGTTGCAGAAGTGAGGGGGGGCTGTTTAATTGCCTGCTCAGATTCCTTATGACTTTTTCCAAAACTCACAATTAGCGAAAAATAATGCGTCCCTGAAATTCCTTCAATGCCACTCAGTGGAAAAACCCATCCATAGTCAAATTCAAAACCAGAAAAATTTACTCCAAGCCCTGCTGAAACATTTTTGTATTGATAATTTATCCCCCAGGAAAAACCAGCTCTAAATGCAAGAAATTTCAATATCTTTTCAACTCCAATATTCAATTGCTGGTCCTGTTTTGTTTCTGTCTTTAATTCTTTTTGCCCATAAAAATAATTTATTTGTCTAAAATCAAGCCCAACTTTCATTGTCTCTTCACTATACATAATACCAAGTTTATCATTTCTTGCAAGTTTGACTTTTGAATTTTCATTAAGCCCATATTCACTCTGTAAAACATTACTTGAACAAAGCCCAAAAGATATGAATTCAAACGGGTGAAAACAAAACCCCAAATCAAAATCAAAAGTTGAAGAATTATTCCCTTTTTCAAAAATTGGGCAAGCATCATAATATGGATTTTTCTCTATCTTATA
>Ga0078972_1016093_pt1 | contig 11194 bp, 14 predicted proteins | sample YelNatPaOPGAMG01_FD_67568 | JGI IMG/M metagenome (GOLD analysis project Ga0078972, IMG submission 67568) | Hot spring thermophilic microbial communities from Obsidian Pool, Yellowstone National Park, USA - OP-RAMG-01 (SPADES assembly) (version 2) | ecosystem: Environmental > Aquatic > Thermal...
TCGTGGAAGGACCGCAAGACCGTCGCAGCCGCGCTACGGGAGATCTACACCGCTCCCAGCGTCGAAGCCGCAGCCGACGCCTTGGAGTGCTTCGAACTCGAATACGGGGACCGTTACCCCGGCATCGTAAGAGTGTGGCGCGACGCGTGGGAACGGTTCATCCCGTTCCTCGCCTGGTCGCCGATCATAAGAAAGATCGTGTACACGTCGAACATGATCGAATCAGTGAACTATCAGATGCGTAAAGCATCCAAAACTCCAGGCCATTTCCCTAACGACGAATCAGCACTAAAATTGTTACGTCTGATAGCTATGAACATTACAACAACGAGAGGCGGTGAAGCCGTAACAGCCACACCCGGATGCAAAACAAGCTTTAAACGCGTTCGAAATGTACTTCCCGGGAAGACTCGACCTGTGATATAATACAAACAAGAGGCCACAACATAACAAACCTAAAAGCCTCTTAGAAGCTGTCGTCGAAAATTCTCCTGGCTAGGACCTGTTTTGGCCGGTTCGACCGGGCAAAACGTATATGATGTAAAGATCGACACAGCATCGGATGGATACGACAGTACTTGGCGTAGCACGCACCGCGATTTAACGGACGCTGAGTGGGAGCTTATAGCTGATCTCGTACCCGACTTTTCGGGTAACGGGAAGATAGGCCGGCCTCCCGTGCATTCTAAACGTGACATCGTCAACGCGATCTTGTACGTGGTAGCAACAGGATGCCAGTGGCGGGCATTACCTGCGTGTTACCCGCATTGGAACACGGTGCACCGCTACCACGTGCGCTGGAGTCGGGACGGCACATGGGAGAAGATCGCTGACCGGCTCCGAGAGCTTGTCCGTGTCGGCCAGGGACATGACCCAGAGCCGTCGGTGGGGATCATCGACGCGCGCAGCGTTCGCGGAGCACCCACCGTCACTAGCTCTACCAGGGGTTATGACGCTGGGAAGAAGATCTCAGGCCGTAAGTGTTTCGGGATCGTCGACACTTTGGGACTGCTCGTCTCCGTGGCGGTCCTCGCAGCCTCTACCAGTGACAACACGGGCGGTCTAGCGTGTTTCGCTGACGCTCTTCCCAAGTCGAGGCGCTGGTCCAAAGTGTTTTGCGACGGCGGGTTCAAGAAAGTTTTCAAGGCCGGTGTCGGCGCCCACCACGTCTCCGCTGAGGTAGTGAATAAGATCCATTCCGACCGCTTCGAAGTACTGCCTAAAAGATGGATCGTCGAGAGAACCTGGTCATGGCTGATGAACAACCGGCGCCTACAAATCGACTATGAACGCGATCCAGCCGTCACCGAAGGATTCGTATGGGCCGCCCAGACTCGCCTACTCCGCCGACGACTAACCGAACACACGCACGACTAACGCGCTGGACGAAACTTAGCAACAGCCTCTTACACAGACCTCCCTACAGGCCCCAGTGGGGCTACCGCCGCATCCACGGTGAGCCTGCCACCATGGGCGTCGTCATCGCCGCCTCGAGCGTCTGGGCGGGCCTGAAGCGCCACCGCGTCGACCCGTCGCCGCGCAGGTCGGGACCGACCTGGACAGAGTTCCTCGCCACCCAGGCCAAAGGGCTGATGGCGTGCGACTTGTTTCACGTCGACACCATCCTCCTCCGCAGGCTCTACGTCCTCGTATTCATCCACCACGACACCCGCCTCGTGCGAATCGCCGGCATCACGACCAACCCGGCCACAGCCCGGGTCACCCAACAAGCCCGCAACTTCACCTCACACCTCCAATACACCAGACGAAGGTTCGGCATCGAGTTCTTGGACCCTTCAGGCCAGGAGGTAGGTGCTGTCGACCCCGAGAGCCAGGGCGAGCCGGTGCTGGCGACCGTCCGCGGTGAGCAAACCCAACCCGTGCTCCCGGCACACCTCTGCGATCAGCGCGTCGTGGACGTTGCCGCCGAGGTCCAGTTCGCCAGCTCGGCTGAGCACGACGAAAAGCGCAGCCGCCGTGGTCGGCAAGACGCGCTCGCTGTCTTCCCACCAGTTTGCCAGCAACCGGGCACTGAGGTCGGCCGGCTGTCCGAAGGTGCGGCGCAACTGTGAGAAGGTTTCTGCCAAGACAATCGCCGGCACCCGCCGGATCTCGGCCAAGCGCGGTCGGGCAAGGTCGTGGTGTTCGTGGTCGGAGACCAAGGCGGCCACCAGTGCTGAGGTGTCTATCACCGTTCGGCGCGTTCGCGTTCCAGCGCGTCGAGCACTTCGTCGTTGGTGACTTTCCGTCCGAGATGGAGCACAGGAAGGCCATCGGTGCCGGTGGACAAGACCCCGGCCTTCGTCGTCGAGGTGAGCAGTAGCCCCTCGGGGACACGACGGACCACCAGCTCGCCCGGCGTCGTGACGATGTCCTCCCTGAGCCGGAGCGGCAACACCATCCGACCCTGAGCATCCACCCGAATCGTAACTGATGGTGATTCCATGGCACCCATGGTATCACCATTACCGAGGGCACCGTGAAGGTGAAGGGTCCAAGAACTCGATGCCGGAGGACTATTGCCCGCGTCGAGGTCCGTCGGAGCAGCCGATGGCACTAGCGCTTTGCAGGTCGCTTCAAGTCGATGACGTCGTCGAGGCGAGGCAGCTCGTCGTCCAAGCTGTGGATCGTCGCGGACGGCCAACGCGTTTAACGCCGTGCCCGGGCCCGGGCCCGGGGTGCTGGCCTCAGGCGGCCCGGTCGTACTCGTGGATGATGCCGCCGAGGCTCCAGCGCCGGCAGACCTCGCCGGTGCGTAGCTGATCGTGGCCGAGCGGTGGGGTCGCGAACTGACGGCCCTGGTGCGGGCGAAGCCTTCGGCGAACGCGTTCGCCTTCGGTGATCGGATCGGCGTGCGGATTGCCTCGATCCCGCTGGCCTTGTACACCTCGTCGAAGGATGCCGTGAACTTCGTATCCCGGTCGCGGATGAGGAAGCGGAACCGATGTCCGGCGTCTTCGAGGCCCGAGGTGAAGTTCCGTGCGACCTGGACGCCCCAGGCCATGGCCGGGTTGGTCGTCACTCCGAGCAGGTGAACGACGCGGCTGTCCACCTCGATGACGAACAAGACGTAGTAGCGCCGCAGCGTCACCGAGTCGACACCGAAGAAGTCGGTCGCCTAGATCCCCTTGGCCTGGGCGGAGAGGAGCTACGACCAGGTCGGCCGGTCACGCCGTGGTGCTGGGGGAAGCCCGTGTCTGCCGAGCACGGTGGCGACGCTTCCCTTGGACACGGTGACGCCGAGCTTGCGTAGCTCTCCGACGATACGCAGATAGCCCCACCGGGGATTCTCCCGGGCCATTCGCACGGTGAGGTCGACGGGGTCTCGTTCGAGTGGTGGTCGCCCGGGTCGCCGCTGCGGGTAGGTCCAGCGTCGAGACAGGAGACGGCGGTGCCAGTCGAGGATCGTCTTCGCCGTGACCACGAATGCCGTTCACGGCTGTTGTGGGATGAGGCCGGCGGGCAGGGCGATCAGTGCCCGGTCCGACCAGGTGAAGCGGGCTCGGCCGACTTGGCGGCCAAGGACCGCCACCTGGTGGCGCAACACAAAGATCTCGGCGTCCTTCGCGAACGTGTCCGTCCTCGCCAACCCGAGGGGCCCGAAGGCGCGATGGACCAGGCGTAAAAGAAGCAGAGCAGCACTGCGAGCAGCCTCTCCGACTCCATCCTGGCTGGTCAAGACGGCGGCAGGGAGTTTCTGGACCCTTCGAGTTCTTCGAGTCGATCCCTATCTTCCAAGAGTTGACACCCATTTGACGCTTCACCGAATGGATCGTCCGATCCGGATTGGTTATCGCCTGGCGCTTCGCTACCACCCCTACCACCCCCAACTAGCACCTAAGCCGACTTAGAAGACCCAACCACCGAAGGGGTAGTCCGCGACCCTCTGCGTTAGGAATAACAACAGGTTCGCCAGCCTCAAGAACACTGACGACTGAGTTAGGGCCCGGGAGAGAATTGTCTAGCCGAAATAAACCACGGTAATGTAGTTCATTCCGGGAGGACGGTGTAGTTCCACTCGCCATGGAAGTCGTGGCGTCGGAGCGGGACGGCTGCCAGCTGTTTGCCGGTGATCTTGATGCCACGGGGGTAGTAGCTCTGATCGAGTCCGGCTTTGACGTTGAGGCCCGTACGGGTCGTCGTGGCCGCGATCAGGTCGACGATCACCTCGTGGCTCGTGAGTGGGTGACCTTTCCAGTTCATCGAGACGTAGCTCCAGAGCCGATGCTCGATCTTTATCTACACCTCGTGGTGTAAACGGCTTATGCCGTAAGGGTTTCTACGTTGTGGACATGTCGCCAGCGTACGGTCACGCGCAGCGGCCAAGTGGAGAAAGCGGCAGAGAAGCGAGGATCGTCGTGGCTGACGTCGACGACGCCGGTATAGATAATCTTCGGGAGACGTCTACGCCACGCTCAGTGCGGGCTCGCCGGTCACTTCGTAGACACCCGGACACCCGGTGTAGATAACGATCTTGTTCCACTTTGACGTTCCAGGCGGGAAATGGCAGACGGTGATCTCGATGCCGGCGTCTTTGGCGAGCTTGGCCAACTCCACTTTCCACAGCCGGGTCCGGTATCCGTTGGAGCCACCGGCGTCCGCGGTGATGAGCAGCTTCGTGGCGTCGGGGTAGGCGTGCATGCCGCCGAGGTCCCACCAGCGCCGGATCGTCTCGACCGCGAAGGCAGCGGTGTCGCCGCTTTCGTCGACCGACACGAACCCTTGGTTGGCCGCTAAGTCGTAGACACCGAACGGAACAGCCTTGGGAACGCCAGGGTCAGGGAAGTCACCGACATCGACACGGCGGGGTTGGCCTGTTGGCTCCCAGGTTTCCCCTTTGTTTTTCAGGTTTCCCGTGACTTCCTTCTTTTTGGCATCAACCGAGATCACCGGCTCGCCAGCCTCCAGATGCGACACGACTTCACCGTTCAGATGGACGAACTGGGCGTCACGATCCTCGTGCTGGCGGCCTTCGTTCTCCTTCGCGTTCGCCTGCAAGCTGTAGCCCATCTCGTGCAGCAGCACCCCGACCGTCACGTGGCTGACGGTGAACCCCTGACGGCCAAGCTCGTCTGCCAACGTCCGAGTCGACTTCGTCGTCGGACGCAGCGGGCACATCGGATCCCCCCGGCTCTCCGGTTCGACCAGGTCATCGAGCGCGCCAAGCAGCCCGTGGTTGGGCATCGATCGCTTTCGGTCTGCCGGCTCCTGGTGGCCTGATCCGGGCAGAGAGCTCCACCCCTGCATCGACCTCACCGGCAGCCTTCTGCACCGTCGAACGGCTCATCGATGTTGCCCTGGCCACCGCCGTAATGCCACCACGACCGAGCATCCTCGCCCCCAGACCCGCCGCCAGCCGCCGCTGACGCTCATCGAGATGCGGGAGAAGCGATCCGAAGAACCCTCCCAACCTCTCCGCATCAACCGTGAACTCGCGCCTGAACCAAAGGTACACCCGCACCACCTCAGACGCGCGGATTATTCTCTAACGAGACCTTACACAGAATACGTTACTGGCTCACGGTGTGCCAGTCACATCCGGACTCCCGTGCCACGTCAGCCACGCTACGCCCCTCACGGCCGACCTGCAGCGTCGCTCAGCGTCCGGCCCGGTCGCCCATCACCTGGCGGGGATGTCCGATCCGAGGATCCGCCTAGGTGGCTGGTGTCTTTCGCGTCGGTTTCGATTCGCGATCCACGCCAGGATCTGAGAGAATCACAGTGCTGTAGTTCCCCGATCGGGAGGCGCTGATGACCCTCGGAATGGCAGACAAGCAAGGAGACTTGTTCGACGATGTGGGGCGCTTCTGCGCCGAGATGTTGCCTGAGCGCTCGATCTACTCGTTCCTCGCCAAAGAGCGCGATCGGCTGTTCCCCGACGAGAGGTTCGCCGACCTGTTCGACGAGAAGAAGGGGCGGCGCTCGGTCCCGCCCTCGGTGGTGGCGACGGTGATGGTGCTCCAGCGCCTGGAGGGGTTGTCAGACCGCGAGGCAGTGGAACGCTACTGCTTCGACAATCGCTGGTGCTACGCTGCGGGGGTCGGTGGCTACGACGGCTCGGGTTGGGCCACCTTCGCCCACACCGTGCTCGTCGACATGCGCGAGCGCCTTCGCAACTCCAAAGATCCCGACCGCATCTTTGCCGCCGCGCTCGGCGCCGCGAGAGCGGCGGGGCTCGTCGGCAAGAAGCGTGCGCTCGACTCGACTCCTCTCTACGACGCGGTCGCTACCATGGACACCGTCACCTTGATCCGCTCGGCGATCCGCGGACTGCTAAAGGTCGCCGACGCAGACCTCGAAGGCGAGGTGCGCCAGGCCATCAAGAGCGGGGACGACTACGCGTCGGCGTCCAAGCCCCAGATCGACTGGGACGACCCTGCAGCACGCGATCGCCTCGTCGACTCTCGAGCCAAAGATGCCTACGCCTGCCTGGGCGTCTTGGACGGCCGTGAGCTCGCAGAAAAGGTTGGAGAGGCCGCCCGCCTGCTCGCCACCGTGGTCGGCCAAGACTTGGAAGAAGATGACAGCGGAGCGTTCCGCATCGCCAGAAAGGTGGCCAAGGACCGGGTGATCTCTGTTGTCGACCCTGAAGCTCGCCACGGGCACAAGACCCAGGCGAGGAGCTTCGATGGCTACAAGGGTCACGTCGCGATGGATCCGGACACCGAGATCATCACCGACACCGCGGTCACTCCTGGCAACGCCGGCGATGCCAGTGTGGCTGAGGACCTCATCGCCGACCTGCTCGAAGGCGCACCTGGAGCGCTCGACGACGACCCCGAGACGACGCCATCTGATGGCCAGGTGGTCGACTCCGAAGAAGCGACCGTAGGGGATGCGCGAGACGAGGACGCACCCCCGACCGTCTACGGCGACAACGCCTATGGAACCGGCCCGTTCCAGCGTCGCCTCGAAGACGAGGGGATCGGCTCGAGATGCAAGACCCAGAAGCCCAACGCCACCAACGGGCTCTTCTCCAAGGACCGCTTCGTGGTCGACCTCGAAGCCGACACGGTCACCTGCCCAGCTGGTGTCACGGTCTGCATCCGGCGTCACCGTGATGGTGGTGGGATAGCCAAGTTCGCAGACGCGTGCACCTCGTCAGCGTTGCGGGCGCAGTGCACGAACGCCAAGGAGGGTCGCAGCATCGCCGTCGGTCCGAACCAAGCAGTGCTCGCCCGAGCCCGAGCCCGCCAGAAGCACCCCGACTGGATCGCCGACTACCGGGCCACCCGACCCAAGGTCGAGCGCAAGATCGCCCACCTCATGCGGCGCAAGCACGGAGGGCGCAGGGCCCGGGTGCGCGGTCGGGTGAAGGTCGCCGCCGACTTCCGCCTCCTCGCCGCCGCCGTCAACCTGGCGCGACTCGGTGTCCTCGGCGTGTCCTCAGCACCCAGCGGATGGAGCGTGGCTGGCGCCTGAGGACCCCTGAGGGACCAGGAACACCTGCCCCCCAACGTTCCTGGCGCGATCGAACCCGTCGCTATCCATACTTCGCCAGTTCGGAGATCCGAACAGCTCGGGTCGCGAGCCCCGGCTCAGCCGCCGCCCAGCGGAAAGTCAGCCGCCTGAACACCCCACAAGACACCAGCCACCTAGGTCCATGAGCCCATCACACAGTCGGAGTCAGGCCAGCCGGGCCGGACGGCCGAAACAGGAAAGATCAATCAAGACCACCTGCTCGCGGTCCTTCACCCGGGAACGGCCACCGCAGAACTGACACCCCCGACGATCACCAGCCTGGCCGACATGTACCATCACCGGCTCGCCGGGGATGTCATCGAACCCTAACACCCTCACCTCGGACAACCCCACACCCAGCTCGCACATACGACTAGGGTCACATTCCAACAGGGACTCTCCAGGATCGACGGAATAGAACACCCCGATTCTGGAAGTCCCTGCCCCGCGACTGGTGGATACCCCTCAGCCCACCATCACACCCCGCTCAATTCCGAAGTGCCGTTTTAGGACAGTTACGCTACTGCCACCATCAGCCGCGCCCACAAACCACCCACGCAACGGCCTGCGGGTCAATCCCCAACGATTAACTCGCAGCATCAGTGCCCAGCGACCCGCTCCACGCTCGGACTTTGCCGATCACCCTAGGCTCCGGACCGCAGAGTTGCGCAGGCTCGACAACACCAGCGGCCTTGCGACAGCGACACCTCTTGCGACGACATCGAGGTCCAGAAGGTGACGGCCGACTTCATCACCGCAAGCGGATCCCCATACAGTACGAACGAGCGTTCGCCGAGATGGCAGTAGCCGTCGTCCCGTATGGGGTTCCGTTGCGGGCACCCGCTGGCGAACCGCAAGGGCAGCCTCGGCCGCAATACGGGGGTCGGCTACTGCTGGGAGATGGGATGCAGGATTCGCGGACTGGAATCAGTCGTGCAGCGTGGGCGTGTAGGAGATGCCGATGATCCCGCCCTCGGGTGATTGCAGCCGAGCGATCGTCTGGCCCCATGGCTCCTCGCGAGCTCCGTGCAGTAGCGCAGAGCCGGCCTGCTCGAGCTCTCGTGCCGCCGGCACGACCGTGGCGGCGTTGGCAACATCGAACTCGATGCTGACCTGCGGTACCGGCCGCTCTACGGGCCAGTGGTCGGTCTCGAAGCACGCCTGAGCGGCCTGGGAGAGCGGCCAGATCCCGAACGACTTGCAGCCGGCGATCTGCTCGGTGTGGTAATACCCGCCATCCTCACCCTGTAGCGGGAGACCCAACGTTTCGACATACAGGTTGCGGCTGTCGGTCGGATCGGGAGCGATCACGGCCACGGTTGCGAGGAACTCGACGTTCATGGCACCTCCTCGTTCGCCGCTGCTCGCTCATAAATAAATCCAAGCAGGTCGTGCTCGGCGACCCCAGAAGAGGGACATTAGGTCGACGGCTTTGGCCCAAGAAATTCCGGTCACCTCGAAGGACGATCGCCCGCTGCACCACTCTGCGACGCCGAATCAAGGTGACAGGCTTGGAGCCGTGACCCCGCAACCTGATGCCGTCTTTGTCGACGGTCTGGGCTTCTTCACCAGTGCCGAGGACCGGTTGGATGTCTCCAACTTGGAGCGACGACCCTCGCCTTGCGAGACGTGGCGCGCCCTGGACGTCTTGGGCCACGTTGGAGCGGCCGCGGAGTTCGGGACGCTTGTGCTCATGGCCCGCCTGGTCGCCAGTGGACCCTCCCGGTGGGGTCGTCGAAGGTGAGCCCGCAGCGTGGTGGGACTCTCCTATCGAGCCCGCTCGGCGAGCGGTGTCGGGGTCGACCTGGCCAAGGTGGTCGACTCCCCAATGGGACGGCGGCCGGTCGGCGAAGGCTTGTCGTTCCCCGCCTTGGATCTGTTCGTCCACGCCCGGGACCTCGCCCGAAGCGTCGGCAAAGACCTGGAGGTGCCCGCAACGGTGATCGACTTCGCCCGCGCAGTCATCGACCCGCTTCCCGAGGATGCGGTCCGAAACGACCGCGTGTTCGCCAGGCCCACGCCCGCCCCGGCCGGCACAACTGTCGAAGGCGTTCATCGCCTGGACCGGTCGTGACCCAGGCTGGTCGCCGGCCACTGGCCGGTCACCGATCGCTGAGCGCGACAGCCGTTCCGACGCTCAGCCGGGCGTGGATGCCTTCGCCGTGGCGCCGAGTCCGGTTACTCGTCACGCAGGGCGGCCGCCACCTCGCTGGTCTTGCGGACGAGGCGTCGAGGAGCAGGGCAGGCCCGGAAGCCGTAGCGCTGGTAGAAGGCGGCCGCCTGGTCGTCGATGGCGTCGACCACCACCAGTCGGGCTGCAGCACGCGCCGAAGCGTCCACTGCCCGCTCCAGTGCGTCAAGCAAGAGCTGGCCGCCCAGCCCACGACCTTGGAGAGAACGGTCGAGCGCCAGCCGGGCCAACAGGATGGCAGGGATCACGTCGGGTGAGCCATGGCCCACGCTCTTGGGGACGTCGGCTCTGCGGACCAGGTGGGCGGCGAGCGTGAAGTAGCCGACGACTCCAGGCGAGCCCCGCCCGGACCAGACGAAAGTCCTTCCGGTGTTCGCAGCTTCCGCGTGGCGGGCAGCCCGTCGCAGCCAGCCGTCGAGAGTGTCGTTTCCGCTGTCGAAGTGCGCCAAGTCGTGGTGAACGCCGAGGTGCTCAGAGCGGTAGGCGATCACCCTCGCTCGAAGGCCCGAGGCTGCCTGTTCAGCGCCCTTAGTTCCGCAGGCGCCTCGTCCTCGGCGTCAAGCGCCGCCAGGAGCTGCTCGAAGAAGGCGGCCGGGACCAGCGTCTCACGCTCGATGGCCAGCTCGTCCTCAGCGGCGCGGGTGGCCGCGTCGAGGACGAACCTAGTCACCGACTCTCCTCGTGCGGCCGCCGCCTGACGAATCAGCTCGGCACGCTCGGATGGGACCCGCATCTCCAGCCTCGTCGTTGGCATACCGTACAGCGTACGGCATGAGTGGTCAATCGTGCCCGCTCACCAATCGCTGGCTGGACGGTACCGGTCAGGCAATGATGGGGCCATGATGAAAACCTGGATCAGTCCCAAGGCAAGAAAGGGAGCGCCAAGCGAGATCGCAGGGCGTGGTCTCTTCGCCGTCGACAAGATCAGTCCCGGAGAGGTAGTCGCCGTCAAGGGTGGCCACATCGTGAGTACCGACCAGCTGCGGTCCATGCCCGAGCGTCTGCAGAACTCCGACATGCAGATCACCGACGACCTCCACCTGGTGGCATTGACCGAGGAGGAATATGACGCGGTGATGCTGTTCATCAACCATTCGTGCGAACCGAATGTGGGTTTCGGAGGCAACGTCGTCGTGGTGGCCATGCGCACCATCGACGCCGGCGAGGAGCTGACCACGGACTACGCCCTATTCGACGACTACGAAGGATTCACGGAATGCACCTGCGGGCGGCCCACCTGCCGTGGCCGCGTCGACGGGCGCGATTGGCAACGCTCAGATCTTCAGGAACGCTACCGGGGGTACTTCTCCTGGTACCTCGACCAAAAGATCGGCGAGCTCAGCGTCGGCCGCTCATCGGCCTGAGCACCGCACGACGAAACTTCGGGCCGGTGTCACGCCGTCCCGCACGCCGAACCTTGAGCGGGAACTCCCCAGGTCAAGAGTGCTGCGCTGGTGGGTGTCCCGTATGACCCGCCCGGTGAAGATTCCCGCAAGGGGGCGCCAATCGGGACAGGCAGCGACGGTGCAATGCCCCGCCGAG
>Ga0078972_1016095_pt1 | contig 11193 bp, 13 predicted proteins | sample YelNatPaOPGAMG01_FD_67568 | JGI IMG/M metagenome (GOLD analysis project Ga0078972, IMG submission 67568) | Hot spring thermophilic microbial communities from Obsidian Pool, Yellowstone National Park, USA - OP-RAMG-01 (SPADES assembly) (version 2) | ecosystem: Environmental > Aquatic > Thermal...
GGGGTTTATTAGGGTAGTTACAGAAAGAAATTTAGGAGGCAATAGACTCTCTACTACTGGAACGCCTATAGAGATAATAACATTGGATGATTTTATTAAAAGGGAGAAGATCAATAGAGTAGATCTTATTAAAATTGATACAGAGGGTTATGAAATGCATGTTTTAAAGGGAGCGATTCAAACATTAAAAATATTTAAACCAAAATTATTTATAGAAATAGACGATAATAATCTGAAAGAACAGGGAGCATCTGCTCTTGAATTAATTAAATATTTAGAAAATCTTGGTTATAAACTTACAAATGCTGAAACTGATAAAGAAGTTAATGCAAAGCAGGATTTTTCTAATTGTCATTTTGATGCGATAGGGTTAACTCAATAAAAATGAGAAATTGTCCTTTATGTGATGGCAGTGGTTCTGGTTTGGCTTTTCCTTATAAAACTATATGGAAAGGCAGGGAATTTAATTACATAAAATGTAATAGATGTGGAACTACTTTTGTAGATCCAATCCCAGACGAAACAGACTTTGCCGTTATGTATGCAAAAGAAAACTATCATGATGTTTATACCGGTGATGTTGACATGGAATCATATAGGCATTCTATTGAAAAAATGATGATGTATTATAAAGACGGTAAATCTCTGCTTGATTTTGGCTGCGGTGTTGGAAACTTCCTGAAGACGGCAAAACAAATGGGTTTTCTATGTCATGGTATTGAGTATGATCCAAAAGTGATAGCACACGCTCAAAAGAACGCAGGCGTTCCCGTCTATAGTTTTGATGAATTGAAAAGTTCCGGACAGAAGTTTGATATAATTCATCTTGGTGATGTATTGGAGCATATGTCAGAACCCAAAGCACTTATGAAGGAATTAAGCACATTATTAACTAAAGATGGTATATTCTTCATAGAAGGTCCATTACAAAACAACGCGAGCCTTGTTTATTGGGTGGCATCTAGCTTTAAGGCTATAAGACGAAAACTCAAACTTGATATACCAGCGAATAATGCACCCACCCATCTGTTTATGACAAATAAAATGGCTCAGAAGCTTTTTTTTACTGATACATTAGGTTACAAGTGCTTACATTATGAAATCTATGAAACTGGCTGGCCTTACTTAACTAAAGAGGATACGAATAAATCCATTGGTTCTTTAATCAAATATGTTATTGGTAGCTTAGCAGTTGTAATAAGTAATATGGAGGTATGCGATAATAAAATATTAGGAAATAGATTTATGGGTATATTTAAACCATAAAACACAAATAAAAAAATGCCTAAAACAAAAGTTACATATATAATTTCTGGTATTGATTGGTCTATAGGATTTGAATGGATTGTAGAAAACCTTAATAAGGATAAAATAGAATTATCATTTGTTTTGCTAAATCCCGGTGATAGCTATATTGAGAACTATCTTAAAGAGAAAGGCGTTTTAACAAAAAAGATTTTATATAGAGGAAAGAAGGATTATGTTTCTGCTTTAATAAAGACCTATTTATTTTTAATAAAACAGCGCCCTGACATAATCCATGTTCATCTTTTTGAAGCAGGCATGATAGGTATTGTTGCGGGTAAATTGGCAGGCATTCATCGTAGAATTTATACAAGGCATTATTCCACATATCACCATGTATATGCTCCACATGCTGTTAAATACGATAAATTGATAAATAAACTATCTACGGATATAGTATCTATTAGTGAAAATGTAACTCAAATACTTATAAGCGAGGGTGTGGATAAGAACAAGATTTGCAAGGTGCCGCACGGTTTTAATATAAATTATTTTAGAAATCCCGATGTAAATATAATTCGACAGCTTAAGGAAAAATATAAAACAGAAGGGAAATATCCTGTTATAGGTGTCATTTCACGATATACCGAATGGAAAGGCATCCAATATACAATTCCTGCATTTAAAAAATTATTAGAGACTTATCCAGAGGCAAAATTGGTTTTAGCCAATGCAAGAGGAGATTATGCCCCAAATATTAGAAAACTTTTATCTGGGCTACCATATAATGCTTATGTAGAAATTGATTTTGAATACCAATTAGCCGAGCTATATCAATTATTTGACATATTTGTACATGTTCCTATAGATCATCATTCAGAGGCTTTTGGGCAAATTTATGTAGAAGCGTTAGCGGCAGGGATTCCATCTATCTTCACAATGTCAGGGATTGCACACGAATTTATAAAGGATAAAGAAAATGCTATTGTTGTACCGTACAAAGATAGTGATGCAATATACGAGGCAATAATGGAAATTATAAAGAATAATGAATTGAGAAATAGAATTAAAGAAAATGGAAGGATTATAGTTGAGCAATTTTCCCTGGATCGTTTAATGAAAAACCTTGAAAATCTTTATTTGCAGTCTAAGGTATAAATTTATATGCAGGAAGACAAAGCACCTAAAGTGAGTGTATGTATAACCACATATAATCACGAGAAATTTATTAGAGAAACAATAGATTCTGTTCTTGCACAAGAAACTAATTTTGATTATGAACTTGTAATTTCTGATGATGCCTCTACAGATAAAACCCCGGAGATATTGAAGGGTTATAAACAAGCATATCCCGACAAAATACATCTTATATTAAACAGAATTAATATTGGTGCTATTAAAAATTTTAATCAAGCTTTAAAAGGATGTAAAGGTGAATATATAGCGATACTTGATGGTGATGATAGGATGCTACCCGGAAAATTACAAAAACAGGTTGATGCTTTAGATAGCCATTCTATGTGTGTAATGTGTGCCCATGATACAAGAGTATTCAACAGTGATACGAATAAAACTATAAGACTATATAAAACAAGTAAAAAAAAGGATATTTTCAATCTCGCTGATTTGTTAAATGTATTATCTCTGTTTGCTTTCTCATCCCTTATGTTTAGAAGGATAGCCGCACCTCCTCAAGGTATTGACGAAAACATAAAACAGATAGGTGATATTTATCTCAATGTTTACCTTGCACGACAGGGGAATATAATTTATTTGCATGAGGTTTTGGGTGAATATAGGGTACATTCCAATAGTTTAATGTATAAAGCAAAAGGCAAGTCATATTTCAATGATATGGCAATAACATTAAATATGGCAAGAACCAATTTATCGGATGACCTTAAAGGGAAACTCAACAAATGGGAAGCATACGCTTATCTTTACAAAGGTATTGAAGAGCTTGAAAACGGTGAGAAAAACCTTGCGAGAAAAGATATTCTCTTTAGTCTAAAAAAGAAAATATACACAAAAGGACAGTTTTTTTATTTATTACTGAGCTTTATGCCAAGAACTTTATTAGCTTTTTTGAAAAAGTAAAAGTTATAGTGGAGAAATTATATGAATAAAACTTTAACAATAGAAGTTAAGCAATTACCAAGTTTATATTTGGTAACAGCACAAAAAGAAGATATTGAAAACCTAAGGATATGGAAAAATAAAAACAGGAAATTCTTTTTCTATAAGAAGGTTATAACAAAGGATGCACAAAAAATTTGGTTTAGAGAATACCTTAGTAGACCAGACGATTATATGTTTATAATTAAACTAAATGATTTTTCTATTGGTTGTATGGGTTTCAGATTAATTGACCATGTAATTGATGTTTATAATGTAATTTTAGGTAAAAAGAAGTATGGTAAAAAAGGATATATGAGTATAGCCTTGAATACCATGTGTAATTATGCTTTTAATACTTATAAATTACCTGTAACCGTAAGAGTGCTTAAAGAGAACCCTGCTGTAAAATGGTATCAAAAAAATGGCTTTATCATAAAGCAAAGTTATAAAGATTATTTCTACATGGAAGCAGATGATAAATGTTTTAAGTCATTTGAATTTTTAATAAAAGTATAGTAATGCCTTTTTAGGAGAATATTTATGATTTCAGTTTTTGGTTCTAAAGTAGGAGAAGAAGAAATTAATAATGTAATAGCCTGTATGAAGAGCCAATGGATGGGGTTTGGTTCAAAAGTTACAGAGTTTGAAAAAGCCTTTTCTGAACGCCTTGGTTTGGAAAATTTTGCAATGGTTGATAGTGGTTCCAATGCCCTCTATATGGCAGTGCATCTGTTAGATTTACCTAAAGGGACGGAAATTATCTTACCATCTTTTACATGGGTTTCATGTGCACAGGCGATAATACTTGCAGGTCATAAGCCTGTGTTTTGCGATGTTGATATTGATACAATGAATGTAACGAGAAATACAATAGAACCACATATCAGTAAAAATACAGGTGCAATAATGGTAGTTCATTATGCAGGTAAACCAGTGGATTTAGAACCGATTTTAGAATTAGGCTTACCAATTATAGAAGATGCTGCTCATGCTGTGGATTCCTTTTATAAAGGTAAGGCTTGTGGAAGCATAGGCAAAATTGGTATTTACAGCTTTGATGCAGTAAAAAATCTGACTGCAGGGGAGGGTGGTGGTATTACTGCAAGGGAAAAGAATGTGATAGAAAGAGCAAAGATGTTAAGATATTGCGGTATTGGAAAATCAGGATTTGAATCAGCAGCGCAGGGGGCTACAAACAGGTGGTGGGAGTATAATATTCAGGAACCATTTATAAAAATGTTACCTACCAATATAGCTGCTAGTATTGCCCTGGCACAATTAAGCAAGTTAAACGAACTGCAGGCTTATAGACGTAAGATATGGAATATATATCAAGAAGAATTTAAGAAAATGTCATGGATAAAGCTGCCGGTAGATGCTAATAAAGATGAAAAACATTCATACTTTACCTATGTTATCAGAGTACCAAAAAGAGATGAACTGGCAAAATACCTTTTGGATAAAGGAATCTACACTACTTTACGTTATCACCCATTACATTTAAATCCTATTTATGGCTGCCATTATCGTTTGCCCATATCAGAAAGATTAAATGAAGAGGCTTTGAGCATTCCGTTACATCCTAATTTAACTGTAAATGATGTTTCATATATAATAGATACTATTAAATCATTTCAAAAATATTTATAAAATTTTACTTGAAATTTTGCTATGAGAGGCAAAGATATTCTTTATCTTACCTATAACGGTTTATGTCAGCCGCTGGGGCAGTCGCAGGTGATACCGTATATTATGGGACTGTCAAAGCAAGGTTATAAGTTTACGGTATTATCATTTGAGCATCATTATGAAAAGGACTTTGAAAAGGAGTATCAAAAGGTGAAGGCACAGCTTGATAATGCCGGTATTGGATGGATTGCACTAAAATACCATAGATATCCTCGTTTTTTCTCTTCTGTATACGATATTATGCATGGCATCGTAAAGGCAATCCTATTTTATATTAAGGAGCCTTATTACATTGTCCATGCCCGTGGGCATGTTACTGGGATGATGGCATTGGTTTTAAAAAGGCTTTTGAGAACAAAGTTCATCTTTGATATGCGTGACCTGATGGTAGATGAGAAGGTGGATGCAGGTCAATGGCAATATACAAGCCTTAGTTATAAGATCACAAAATATACCGAAAGGCTTATGCTAAAAGGTTCGGATGCTATAATTGTACTTACAGAAAAGATCAAAACCTATTTGCAACCGTTTACTTATATCAATGCGCCAATTGCGGTTATCCCAACATGTGTTGATCTAAACCGTTTTCCTATGAGGCAAGAAACACATATATTACAGAAAACCTCAAAGGAGGATGGGAATAGCTCCCCTATCCCCTCTTTATTAAAGAGTGGTACCCTTCTTTTAGATAAAGACCAGCGTCAGCAGATGCGTCAAGGACTCGGTATTGAAGACAAGATAGTAATTGTTTATTCAGGTTCTATTGGTACATATTATCTATTTGAGAAGATGGCTGAGTTTGTCAAGGCTATAAAGGCTTATGAGACAAAGGTACATTTTTTACTGCTCAATAGGAATGAACATAAATATGCTTTAGAAATCCTCAGAGAGTATGGTGTTTCAGCTCAGGATTATACAATTAAGGCAGTATCGCCCGACGAAATGCATGAATATCTATGGGCATCAGATATTGGGTTATTCTTTTATAAGCCAACCTTTTCAAGGGTTTCTACCTTTCCCACAAAGTTTGCGGAGTATCTTGCATGTGGATTGCCGGTGATTGGAAACGTAGGCGTAGGAGATACAGAGGAGATAATCCTTGAGAATAACCTTGGTTCTGTTGTTTATAAGTTTGCGGAAGAAGAGTATAAAACAGCTTTTGCTACTGCATTAGCTTTAACAAAGGATAATGATTTCCAAAACAGGGCAATAAGATTTGTAAATAAAAATATGTCAGTTGAGGTTGGGGTAAAGAGGTATCAAGAGATTTATGAGAAATTGTAAGAGAAAAGGCTTGTACATTTAGTTGCGGGATCATTTAAAAGTAATAACATTTCACTACTGTCCAACTGTTTGATAATGAAAACACAATAACCTATTGAAGTCAATAGACAAATCAGTCAAAATAATTTTTATCGATTTGAACTTGAAAAGGCTTTTAAGCCATACTTTTGTAGCAATACAAAGGAGATGGCTTATGAATACAGGAACAACTGTTTTTTTCTCAGCTTATGGATTTCGTGCCTGCTTATGAGTTTCGCAAATGTGTAGAGCGATACGGAGGTAATTACAAAGTACAGAGTTTTACTTGTTGGGAACAATATCTATGTATGGCTTTCGCACAGTTGACCTATCGAGAAAGTCTAAGAGACATAGAGACATGTTTAGGAGTGGCAGAGAATAAGCTTTACCACATGGGAATACGAGGCAGGGTATCCCGTAGTACATTAGCTTATGCGAATGAGACCCGCAACTGGCGTATCTATGCTGACTTTGCCCAAGTGCTTATCCATACTGCAAGAGCTTTATATGCCAATGATGATTTCGGGATAGAACTTAAACAAACAGCGTATACCCTTGATGCCACTACCATTGACCTGTGTCTTTCATTGTTCCCATGGGCACAATTCCGTAAAGGTAAAGGTGCAGTAAAGATGCACACGCTTTTAGACTTACGCGACAACATTCCCACTGTTATCAAAATAACACACGGTAAAGTCCATGATGTAAATATGCTCGATGAGCTTATTATGGAAGCTGGTGCCATCTACATTATGAATCGTGGTTATTTGGATTTTGCCCGCCTTTACAGGGTCAACCAATCTTTGGCATTCTTTGTAACTCGTACCAAAAGCAATTTTAATTTTAAGCGTCTTTATTCTCAGCGTGTTGATAAAACTACGGGTGTGCAATCCGATCAAATTATCGTAGTCAAAGGTTTCTATGCAAGAAAAGATTATCCGGAGCACCTGCGTAGGATTCGTTTCTTTGATACAGAAAGCAATAGACGAATAATCTTTTAAGCAACAATTTCACATTACCTGCATTGACAATTGCTCAGCTTTATAAATGTCGCTGGCAATAGAATTGTTTTTTAAATGGATAAAACAACATCTCCGAATCAAGGCATTTTACGGCACTACGGATAATGCAGTCAAAACACAAAGATGGATTGCGATCTCGGTTTATGTTCTGATGTCCATTATAAAAAAGGTTAAATCTGGAACACAGCCTTTACACAATTCTACAGATTTTGAGTGTAACACTTTTTGAGAAAACTCCAATCTGTCAGATACTTGCAAGTATCGATTGCTCTAAGAATGATGCCCTCCTATACAACCAGTTGAATTTATTCAAATAACAGTTGGACAATAGTGATAACATTTTTAAAGCAATACTATAATAGATGAAAGGATATCTATGGCAAAAGCTATTATAACAGGTGCCGTAGGTTTTATAGGTTCTAACCTAACAAAAGGACTTTTGAAAGAAGGATATGATGTTGTTGGGATAGATTCTTTTGAGGATTATTATCCAAGGTGGATAAAAGAAAGGAATTTAATAGAACTGAAACAGCACAATGGATTTAAACTTGTTGAAGATAATCTTGTAGAATTAGACCTGAAATATATGGTCAAAGATGTTGATTATGTGTTTCATCTGGCGGCACAGCCTGGTGTGAGAGGCAGTTTTGGACAATTTTTCAATGTTTATGTGACAAACAACATTATTGCGACACAGAAACTGCTTGAAACGGTCAAAGGCAGCGGGATCAAGTGGCTGGTGTATGCATCAAGCTCGTCTGTTTATGGCAATACGCCGGTACTGCCTGCAAAGGAAGAGAGCACAATGGTGTCTTATTCGATCTACAGAGATAGAATATATAAAGCAACTGTATAGTTTATAATACATCAATACCTTTCATCTGGGACGAAGTGATTGATACAACTGCCATATAAAAAAGTGTAGAAAGCAATTATTTATAGATAAAAAATATAATAACCTATAATATGCTTTTCGTGATACCCCAATTGCTTCAACTGTTCCATTTGGCTTTTTGAATAATGTCTGTTTGTTTGAAATATAATAGCACCATAGTACTTTTTTTGTATTAAGGGTAACTGGTTTTCGTATGTGTAATCGATCCTTCTGTAAAATTGAGGATGCAACGGATCAAACCCATCTAAATCTTCAATAGTATTTCTATTAGTTTTTAGATAATATCGGAAGATAAAACCACCATCAACCAAAAGTGGTTTCCCTTTTTCTAATGTTATAATATTTTTTATTTCTGTAAGAGCAATATTAAAATTTGATACTTCCATTGTACTTTTATTTTGTAATTTATAAAAGTTTGTAGTTATAGTTGTGGTGATTACCACAATTATCATTAGTAAGGTCAATAGAATATAGAATCTTCTGTGGACAGAAAAGAATCTTTGAAGGATTATTATTGTTCCGAATATTATTATTCCAATGGCAGGTAGTATGTAAGTATTGTTGAGGATAAAAGGAGTAATAAATAAAGCATAACATGCACCGATAATAAATGGAATTAGTAAGGTTTTATCCATTGCAAGTCTTTTAAATAGGTATAAAGTCGATATGAGAGCAAATAAGAATAAAATAAAGAGCCAATAGTTTTTGTTTATAATCTCAAACCAGTTCTTCATCAGTAAGACGTGGCTGTACTCTTTTCGAACATCAAATATTCTATAAGTATACATTAACCATGCTTTAATAGGTCCACCAGTTTTAATAATCCCTGGCCAGAGTATTAGCAAAGAAGCGAGGAACGAAATAAAAAATGTCGATACCAACTTGAAGGAAAATATATTTTTATATCTTAATATCAAAACTGCTAATGCAGAAGCAGATATTATTACTATCCATGTTTCCAAAGTTACTACAAGAAATGCTCCTGCAATACCCATAAATATTACATTTATTTGTGTGGGTTTGTTTAAAAATCTTATTAATAATCCAATAAATAAAATGCTACTTATCAAAAAAAAAGTGTGAAAATTTAATGAAGAGAAAGAATAATTAAAGATTTTACTTATCATAAAAACAGAGATCAAAGGGAATGTCTCTATTGTTAACAAAATATCTCTATTTGATTGTACCAAATAAATCATTATAATCAATAGTAATATAAATATAAACCCAAGGAATAAATTACTTAACCTTAGTAATTTATTTTGTTTAGAAAAAAAACTCCAAAAATAAACAGGAAGGGGTGGATGAAAATGACGTAGATTAAAAGGGTCATTATATTCTGGAGGATAATTAGATGTATTTAATGGTTTTTTTGTTAATTTGCTATAGCCTAAATTAAAGAATTGAATCAGATTAAGACTACCTTTTTCAAATGCGTTTGATACAATTCCCAATTCTGCTGCACTCGCATAATTTACTTCATCCCATGTAAGAGGGGTTTTGAGAGAACTCGTTTGAAACAAAGTAAAATAAATGATGGCAATGCACAAGGTAGTAATATTCAATAGTGCAAACACATATTTGGAAAGAGTAGAGCTCAAAAAATTTTGTGTAATTTTCATTCTATGTAATTACAAAATGAATGAAAATTAGTCAATAAAAATCATTGTCAAATCCTTTCAAATCTGCTATCTCCAACCAAGCTGGCAGAGTACTTAGCCTGTGGATTACCTGTGATTGGTAATGAAGGCGTGGGAGACACAGAGGAAATCATTCTTGCGAATGATCTTGGCTCTATTGTATATAGGTTTGAAGAAGCTGAGTATAAAAGGGCATTTGAAAGGGCATTGCAGTTGATGAAGGATCCTGATTTTGAAAAAAGAGCACAGGAGTTTGTCCAGGCATCATTGTCCGTGGAGGTTGGGGTGGAGAGGTATAAAGGAATATATGAGGGGTTGTGAGTTCTACAAATCCTCCTCTTTATTCAAAGAGGGGGTAGGGGAGTTTAGAATAAGATCTAACGCCCTCTGTCCCTCTTTATTAAAGAGGGATGACGCTGATGCAATTAAAAGATCCCCCTCTTTATTCAAAGAGGGGGTAGGGGAGTTTAATAAGTAAAGCTATGGGACTGGTTTATAATAACCCGAAACTTAAGACTAAACGGCGTCAACTTAGACTAAATCAAACAGAACCGGAAAAAATTCTCTGGCAGAAATTAAAAAATAAACAATTATATGGCATTAAATTTTTTAGACAATATAGCATTGGTAATTATATTGTTGATTTTTATAGTCCTTTATTGAAAGTAGCAATAGAAATAGATGGTGAGGATCATACTGAGAAAAGGCATGCAGAATATGATCAATTACGTTCAAAGTATTTTAAATCTTATGGGATAGAAGTAATCAGGTTCTGGAATAATGAAATTATGGAGAATATTGATGGGGTATTGGAAAAGATCGCAGAAAAATGTAATGTCCTCTAAATTCCCCTCTTTATTCAAAGAGGGGGTAGGGGAGTTTCAAATAAGATCTAACGCCCTCTCTCCCTCTTTATCAAAGAGGGATGACGCTGATGCAATTAAAAGATCCCCCTCTTTATTTAAAGAGGGGGTAGGGGAGTTTAAAGTAAGATCAAACGCCCTCTGTCCCTCTTTATCAAAGAGGGATGACGCTGATGCAATCCGGGGCTTCGGAAATAAAGCGGAAAGTGCCAGTAAAAATAGACTTTTCTTAAGTAATGGTATATAAATAATAAATGTTATAAATCTGTTATTAACGAGTTAGGAGAGAGTTCTTTTGTATGTTAAATGTTGTTATACTTAATGGTGGTCGTGGAGCAGCGACTATAATACCTGCGTTATTACGTCAGCAGGGACTGAATGTAACCTCTGTCGTTAATGCCTATGACGATGGCAAATCT
>Ga0078972_1016097_pt1 | contig 11190 bp, 10 predicted proteins | sample YelNatPaOPGAMG01_FD_67568 | JGI IMG/M metagenome (GOLD analysis project Ga0078972, IMG submission 67568) | Hot spring thermophilic microbial communities from Obsidian Pool, Yellowstone National Park, USA - OP-RAMG-01 (SPADES assembly) (version 2) | ecosystem: Environmental > Aquatic > Thermal...
CACAGGTTTGCAGGATGGATGCCATTGTAAAATCAGAATAGGAGGAGAGATTATGAAGAATCAAAATATGTCAATAGTTTTTGCTGGAGTAGGTGGACAGGGAGTTATTCTTGCGAGCGATTTGCTTGCAGAGGTAGCACTAATTCATGGCATAGATGTAAAGAAGGCAGAGGTACACGGTATGGCACAGAGGGGAGGCTCGGTCATCAGTTATGTGAAATTTGGAGATAAAGTGCTCTCCCCAATTGTAGAGAAGAAATCGGCTGATATACTCTGTTCATTCGAGCCACTCGAGGCAATAAGGTATATTGATTTTCTCAGAGATGACGGCTACGCCATATTGAATACCACAAAGAACTTTCCTCTCACATCTATATTCGGGAAGATCCCATATCCCGAGAAGCCTGCCGAGGTTGTTGCTAAGTTTACGAACAAGGTCTATGAGATAGATGCCCTTAAGATCGCTCTCGAACTCAAGGTCCCCAATGTAGTCAATGTAATACTTCTCGGGACAATCTCTCAATTGTTGCCATTTTCTGACGATGAATGGATTCAGGCAATTCAGAAGAAGGTCAAGGCTAAGTTTGTGGATATCAATAAAGAGGCTTTCAAGAGAGGTAAAGAGGCAATTAAATTCAATTGATTCAACGAGGAGGAAAGGCATACTATGTTGAGGACATTCAAGGAGATTAGAGAAAGGGTAAAGGAATATGGCAGGAAGTTTTATGTAGTCATTCCTGCAGCCGATGATGAGACATCCATAGAGGCGGCACTCGATGCCAAAAAGGATGGTATTGCACAATCTATATTGATTGGAGACCGGAAAAAGATATCTGATATCCTGTCCGCAAAGGGCTCGAGCCCCTCTGATTTCGAGATAATGGATTGCAAAGATTATGCAGAGGCTGCAAAGATAGCAGTTAGACTCTGCAGAGAGAAAAAGGCAGATATACTTCTGAAGGGACATCTGGATACCCCGATGTTACTCAAGGCAGCTCTCGATAAGAATGAGGGATTGAGAACTGACAGATTGTTGTCCGATGTCTTCATATTCGAAGACCCTCTATGGGAGGAGAAGGGTGGTAAACTGGTAGCCATAACCGATGGTGGTATCACCCCTGCACCCAATCTCGAACAGAAGAAGCAGATACTGTTGAATGCAGTCGAGGTCTATCACCGGCTTGGTTATAAGAGACCAAAGGTTGCAGTTATGAGTGCTACCGAAAAACCAAATGAGAAGATTCCCTCGACCTGGGACGCAAAACTGCTCGTAGATATGTATAAGAATGGAGAAATAAAGGACTGTATAGTTGAAGGTCCAATGGCTCTCGATGTAGCGGCACTAAAATGGTGTGCAGAGATGAAGGGTATTCAGTCCGAGATTGCGGGAGATGTGGATATTATGCTGATGCCCACATTCGAGGCAGGGAATATGGTTGCAAAGGTATTCGTATTCTATATGAAGAGGCAGATAGGACATGTTATCAAGGGTGCAACTGTGCCGATATTGATAAATTCCCGTACGGATGATGCCCAATTGAAGATAAATTCAATAGCATTGTCTATAATTGCAGGTATTCAGGAGTAAGGAGGTAAATTATGGCATTCAAGAACGAAAGGACATTTTTCGAGATTACAAAGGCAAAGAAAGTAGAATTGTTTCACAAGAAGTATGAGGAGGCAGTTGAAAAGGTAAGGAAGGGGTTCGAGACACATTACCCAAATTATATCGGTGGAAAGAAATCATTCTCCAGTGACGGGGAATATGCAGTAATAACCCCAATAAACAAGAATCAGGTGATAGGTTACTGCCAGAAGGGGACGAGGGAGGATGCAAAGAATGCCATTCTGGCGGCAAAGGCAAAGTTCTATGAGTGGTCGAGGACCCCATATCAGAAGCGGGTGAGGATATTCCAGAAGGCGGCAAAGATTATGTCGGCAAAGAAGTATGAACTTGCTGCACTTATGTCATTCGATAATGGTAAGAATAGATATGAATCAATCGCAGATGTCGATGAGGCGATAGATTTTTTGAACTTCTATTCGTATCTAATGCTGAAGAATAAGGGTTTTGTTGCCAAGATGGGTAAGCCCTTCCCTGACGAGGACTGCACAAGTGTATTGAAACCCTACGGAGTCTGGGCGGTCATTTCTCCTTTTAACTTCCCCCTTGCAATCACCACAGGTATGAGCACGGGTGCGATGATAACAGGGAATACCATTGTATTGAAGCCTGCAAGTGATACCCCGCTTATGGCTCTGAAATTCTATGAGATTATGAAAGAGGCGGGATTGCCTGATGGTGTTATGAATCTCGTTGTAGGTTCTGGTTCTACTGTGGGTGAGGAGCTCATATCCAATCCTGATATATCCGGTGTTGTATTTACAGGCTCGAGACCTGTAGGTAAGAGGATATTTACGCAGATGACTTCCGAGACAGTAAAACCCTGCATAACCGAGCTCGGTGGGAAGAATCCGATCATCGTTACATCAAAGGCAAATCTCGATAAGGCAATCGAGGGCGTCGCAAGGTCCGCCTTTGGATTCGGTGGACAGAAGTGTTCTGCCTGTTCGAGACTGATTATATTCGAGGATATAAAGGAGAAGTTCTTGGAAGGTCTCGTCAAATGGACCAAAGAGAGGGTGACCATTGGAGACCCAACCCGAAAGGAAGTCTTCTTAGGACCTGTTATAAATCAGAAGGCTTATGATGACTTTGCCAAATACGCCGAGATGGCGAAGAGGGATGGAAGGGTCCTGTTTGGTGGCAATAGATGTGAGAGCGGTGAGTTGAAGGATGGTTTCTTTGTCGAGCCTACGATCGTGGACGGACTACCGCTTGACCACGAGATAATCAGGACAGAATTGTTCCTCCCAATAGTTGCTGTGATTACTGTGAAGAATCTCGAAGAGGCTGTCAAGATTGCAAATAGCACCGAATATGGGCTTACCGCAGGCCTGTTTACCGAGAATGTAAAGGAGAGAGAGTATTTCTTTGATCACATCGAGGCGGGTGTTACTTACTGCAACAGGAGAGTCGGTGGTTCTACAGGTGCAATGGTAAATGGTCAGCCCTTTGGTGGGTGGAAGGCGAGTTCGTCAACGGCAAAGGGTGCAGGCGGGTTGTACTATCTGCAGCAGTTTATGAGGGAACAGAGCCAGACGAGAGTGAAATAGATTCGGTCTTTGGAAAAATCTACACCCGTAACTGAACTTTTACAATTATATTAAAGTTTTCCATTTGCATTCCTGAGTTGATTTGAGTATAATTTTATCTGTATTAAACCTCAGGAGGGGGAGCTTTTGGGGTTTGAAAATTCAAATCTTTATTCTCGCGTAAAAGATGTTATGGTATTTCTTGGAGATGATGCTCTCAGAGGGAGTAAGAAACTTACAGGGGTAATAATATTTAGCGATGATTTACTCCCTGAAAATAGCCAGCTCTTCTGGTATAACTTCCCACCTACAGGAAAACCACTGGACAAGTTTATTCAATTATTAACAGGGAAGGGGGTGAAGTAGATATGAGAAGAAATATCTTATTATTAGTTTTGATTATTATATTTGCTTATTGCAGCGAAAGGGATTTAAGAAATGAATTTAAAATAGAAGAGGATAAGAATAACAATACAAATTTCTTTGATACAGGAGATAAGGTTTTAGATACAGGGGATAACAAATTAGAAAAATGCGAAGACTATAAATGTAGAGATTATGATTATGTAAATGATAGTATATATATTGATAAGGATACTGGCTATTATTACTTGCTGTCATATAGTAAATTAACAAAAGAGATGGGTGTTACGAAAAAGCATAAAAATGAATATGGGGATTTTGGTAATATATGGTATAGGGATTTAGAAGATGCAGAAGGATTATCAGAAGATATGCATATAATTTATGTGGATAAGGATGAAAATAATTTGTATCTAAGTTCTTGTAAGGTCTGGGATAATTGTGAAATACTCGAATTAATCAGATATGAGAAATATAAAGATAAGGATGTATATAAAAAAGTATTCCATTACTATAAAAAACTTATTAATGATCGAGATATTATTTCTTCTATTGTTGTTGATTCATATGGCAATACTTATGTATCTGGCGAGTTTATAAAGGGAATAGATTTTGGTAATGGGCAGGTAGTAAAGAATAATGAGAAGTGTATATATACAGGAAACCCTCAAAACCTCTATATTTGCTATACTGATGTATTTTTAGTAAAGATTAATCCAGAGGGAATACCTTTATGGAGTAAAGTCTTAGGAAAGGAAGGCGATGACTATGTGGGACAAATTGCGGTTTATGAAGATGATCTGATTGTTTTAATAATATCTCCTACTGAGAAAACTATTAATCTAGGATGTCAATGGGCTAGAGGAGTGGCAAAAATTGTAAAGATAGGATCTGACGGTAATATTAAGTGGAGTAGACTTCTTGCTGAAAATATATGTAGTTTCTATGGCCCAGTTGTTGATAGATCGGGGAATATTTATATTGGTGGTAGATTTGATTTACACTCAACTTATATTGATGCAGATAAATATAAAGATCTGTTTATTGCAAAGTTTGATAAGAATGGGGAGTTTATATGGGGTAGAAAGTTTGAAAGTGATATGATAGGCTCAAGTCAACAAATAGAAACAAGTTTGAAATATGTTTATGTGGTATCTATGTACATTGATTCATTTCTGAATATATATACTACAGGTATTTACGGAGTCTCTAAAAAATATCCATCTGGGAATACCTATGAATACGAATATAACTTTATATCCAAATATGAGAAAGATGGTAATAGGATTGGTTTTAGACGTCTTGAAAGAAATGGATTAATGTATGGATTTTATGGTATCAATTATGTGAATCCGGATAAAGGTTTGCTTTATTTAATAGTAGGTTTAAATGAAGGTAATGATTATTATATAGACAATTGCATTATCCAAAATAGATTTAATGAATATTTATATTATTTGCTTTCATTTGGCTTTGAGGTATGTGAATAAACTTTCGGTAATATCTAATGGATAAATTCAGTGAAAATTATTATGAAATGGATCTTCCTCTAAATTCAAACATATTATGCAGTGGGATAGAGGGGTGTAAGAAAAAATATTACAATAAATACCTGAAATATTTACGAGAAACTGTTGGTATCTCAGTTCCATTATTTGTTTCAGAAATTGGCTCATTATCAAGTGAATACGCCTCGTATTCAACCTATAATGTAATGGAATTTTGCGGAGAGCGAATGAGGAATATTAATTTATATGGTGCTACGAATATTAGAGATTACCAGGAGCAGGTAGATATGGTGGAAGGAGATGTTATGGTGTTTCTTGTATGTTGATCGTATCTGGCACTCAGCTCAGGAGTTTTATCTTTCCATCTTCTACACTGATGCGGTCTCTTTGATATAGGTATTCGAGGGGCATCATAAGGTCTGAGACATATACCGTCGGTGCCTCCTTGTTAACCACATCATAAAGAGCATCCCTTCCATAGAGAGAGATTGCCAGATCATATACAGTATCCGCCCCCTCTTTCAAGAGGGACTCTACCCTCTTTGCGCGCCGCTCAATATATGTAAAGATCGTATCGATTACCTCCTTCTCCTCCGAAATCACATCTCCATGCCCGGGCAAAATAGCGGCATATTTCACATTTCTCAGCTTACTGAGCGTCTTCGTATGTTCTGTAATCATTGATGTCTTGCAATTATCAGAATACTCGATTATTGGTACGGAGACAATCTTCTTTATAAGAGTATCGCCGGTGAACAAAAGACCACTCTCTCGGTGAAACATACATATCGAACCTGAGGTATGTCCGGGAGTAGATAGGATGTCGAACGACCTATGGAACATATCCCTATCCACGAGTCTGACATTCGACATACTCAGACCCGCATCGTAGTATTGTCGGTTAAACGACCTGAAGAACCTGTCCACCATATCCTGCCTAAAACCCCAGGACAAGAGGTAATCCTTCACACGAGAAAAGAAATTTCGATATGAGTCTATATCCCCGGACAATCTATGATAGTCGCCACTCCCCATATATACTGTGGCACCAGAAACCGATTGAATCCTGCCCGCCAATAATGAATGATCTTTATGTGTGTGTGTCAGAAATACCTCGGTAATTTCTGAGAGGTCTATACCTATATTATTCAATCGATTACAAAGCACCTCGAAATCACTCTCAACACTATAACCTCCACAGTCTATCATCGAATAACCATCTTGTGATTTCAAGAGATAGATATTTGGCTTATCAACCCTTATATCGGGATAATCTATCGCAATACGAATGACTCTGTCCTGAAACAAATAGTCTATCGACACAGAATAGATTAGATTAGAGAAGTGCTGAAATATCTCTCAGCCCTATCGGGCAGCACGGTTACAACATTGAAGCCCTCTCCATACCCTCTGGATATACGAGTTGCAGCAAACATATTTGCCCCCGAAGAGGTACCAACCAGAAGCCCCTCCTCTCTCGCCAGCATTCTGGTAGTCTCGATCGCCTCTTCGTCTGTCACAGTAATTACTTCATCTATCAATTTAGTATCGAGAACAGCCGGGATGAATCCATCTCCAATCCCCTGAATCTGGTGCAATCCGGGTTCGTGTCCAAGCAGCGCAGATGCATTTGCCGGTTCTACAGCGATTAACTTTATTCTCTTATTCTTCTCTTTCAAGAATTTTCCTACACCCTGAAGAGTGCCACCAGAACCAACACCCGCCACAAATGCATCGACCTTTCCACCGGTCTGCGCCCAAATCTCCTTTGCCGTGTGATTATAATGACAGAGCGGATTTACGGGATTTGTAAACTGCCCGGCTACCCATATCCTATCATCTGAATTCCTGAGACCATTCAAATAATCCACAGAACCCTGAAGACTCTTCTCGGCAGGGGTTAAAATGAGCTCTGCCCCAAGTGCCTTTATGATCTTCTTTCGCTCTTCACTCATATTTTCGGGCATTACGATGATTACCCTATAGCCCTTTATCCTACCCACAAGAGCAATCCCTATGCCTGTGTTGCCAGAGGTGGCCTCCGCAATTATGTAATCGGGTTTCAATAAGCCATTCTTCTCTGCCTCTTCTATCATTGCAAGTGCAACCCTGTCTTTGATAGAGCCACCCGGATTCAGGAATTCTGCCTTCGCAAAGATGTGCTTTCTACTTGGTGACAAGAATCGCACAAGCGGTGTATTCCCTATCATTTCATATACGCTCTTCATTAGATAATACCTCCATCAATCTACATCTCACCGTCTCATAAAGTGAAAGAATGTGGTGCATCTATATATGGGCGATTAAAGAATGCCTCTCGAACAACTACTCTGATATCAGAGAGGAAACAGATGGAACGAATATCTCTACCGTCGAAAGAGATGCCTTATTGTTCCCTAACTTGCCGTTTTCCCCTCCAACGATAAATATCGAGCCATTCGACATCAATCCAAAGCCAAAATCTGCCCTCGGGAAGAGCAGTTTATTCTTCAAATATGCCGGCTTCGTCTGGGTCTTCTTGTTGACTGTCATAGTCTCAACTATATCGGTAATCGTGCCAACAGATGTCCCATATCCACCGAAGATAATGATATTATCCGTGTCTCTCTCTATGGGCACAGCTGCAAAATCTGCACGGGCAACATTCATATCCAGAGTGTATTTTAGCTGTGGGCCCTGCGAATTCGTGGGCTCAAATATCTCTATCTTGGTTGTTATGCTCTTGAAGACATCATTATCGGGACAGTTACAATCGGTCAACTGGGTCGTACCAGCACACCTGTCCATTCCTATACAGGTATAACCACCCAAGAATACGACATAGAAGTTGTGGAACTCCTCATCACCACCACCGATGGGGTCTGCACCAATCATTACTGGTACTGCCTGATGTCCATATCTCTTCTGAATCATCTTAAGTGAGGTGTTGTCGCTCTTTCTCACTATATCGAATCGATAATCAGTGCAATTGGCATTTGCGCAACCAAATATCTCCATCTCGTCATTGATATACAGTGAGTTGCCAGTCTTTCTTATTCCACCCGTTAGAAGGACCTTGTCGAAACCAGATACAGGTTTACCCTCCGTCGTATTGTATCTCAATGGTAGATATGTCGCCGAGTGTCTCGACCTGCCATATGTCATATGATTATAATCCTTACCTGATAGTTTGGTAAAAGTCTCTTCCTGAATATCGAATATCTCTGCTGTATCCAGATAGGACTCTACCTTTCCGTCCACCTTGTTTTCTCCACCAATAATGACAATCTTACCATTCTGCATCAGTGTGGCTGTATGGTACATCCTGCCCTCTTCGAGAGTACTCGTCAGGAACTCCACCTTCTTGGTTGCAACATCGTATATCTCGGCAGTAGAGATCGATGCTGTCTTCCCGTTTATATAGGTCTCTCCTCCGACTATCAAAACCTTCCACTCAGGTTTATCATCGGTACCCTTATTGTAGAGTGTGGCTGTATGATAAGCCCTTGTTCCATACTCATTGATAGTATCATCGATCGGTATCTCCTCGAAAGTACCTGTACGGGAGTTATAGAGGTATAGATTGGCATAGTAATATCTCGCTCCACCATCTATCTTCACCCCACCTGCGATCAAAACATCACCATCAGGGAGTGGAGTAACCGAGGCTCCCTGCAGACCATCCGGGAGCTGAGAACACTCCTGCGATGCATAATCTGTACTCTGGGAAAAGGCATCGGTACCGGCAATAAATACCGGGACCTTGATATTGGTAGAGGAGTTTACAGTCACATCGAATAGCTGTGAGGCACCGCGCAGAATCATCTTATTGGACTCATCATACCCCTCGACTACTATGCGGACATTCTTCGAGAGAGGAATATCGAATATCCCTTTTCCACCACTCTCATACGGAAAACTGGCACTATTGATGACCTCAGGCTCTGCATTTGGATCCTCCCTTACGGCAATGAGCGAGATAGTACTGATACTATCGAGGGGGTTCTTGAAATTCTTACTTTCAGAGACACAGGGTGGGATGAGTGTTACACTAATCGATATCTTATCAGCCGGACACCCCAAGAACATCCATAATACCACAAAACCCAACAACAAAAATCTGACCTTTTGCATCATAAATACTCCTTATAGAAATATTACGGAAGTGTAAATGAGATTCTACCCCTGTCTGGCTCGATATTGGAGATATATAGATATGTCCCAACTCCGGCTCCAACCACAACTACTCCCACAGCAGTCCAGAACCACGGGCTCTCATACCACATTACCGGTTTCTCGACGATTACCACGGAGGAATCTATCTGACCCTTCTGCTTCAATGTCCTGCCCTTACCTATATCTATCCCTCCACCACCAGTCTCTGGTTGCTTCTTGACCTCTGCTACAGATGCAGTCTTCTTCTCCTCCTTCTTTGGTTCTTTTTGTTCTTCCTTTACCTGAGGTGTAGGAGGTTCCTCCTCCTTCGTAGGACCTTTATACAGAGGTTGTGGAGCACCCACAGGTCCTATTACTATCTCCTGAGGTTTTTCAGTCTTCTTCATTATTCCGGGGTATATGAGAATGACACTCTGCTTTATGCTCTCGGGAAAACTCTCGATCTTCTTACCCAGCTCCTCCACAAGTTTGTAGATTTCGATAGAGGCACCCAGCATATCTATGTCTATAGTAAGAGACATAGTCTGAACTACCTCCGTAGTCTTCACCTTCATAAAGAACGAGTTGATCTTATAATTGTTTTCCTCTTTTATTATGCCACCGAAGAGAACGAAGTCAGCCTGCTGCTTATTTGCAACCTGCACCAGCGATTCCCTTGCAGCACTGTCTATCCTGTTGTTCTTGATAGCATTTGCCGCTATATATTCCGGGCCCGAACCCCCTTCCTCCTCTCCAGAAAAGTCTATATTTATCTCCACAGTCTGGTTAGGAATCACATTTACTGTTTTATAGACCGGGACCTCGCCCGCCCTCTCTATCCTCAAATAGTGTTCACCCTTGATTGCCTCTTTCAGAATAGCAGGTGTCGTCCCAACCTGTTTTCCATCTACGAAGATCGTGGCACCCGATGGATTTGTAGAAACCCTTATCATACCCCTTGGTAGATTGAAGGTCTGCTTTCTGATGCCATCGTAAATCCTCAAATACAGAGGCGGATACTGGTCTGCGCTGATCTCTTTATATGGGTCGAGCCTTACGCACTTCCTTATATAGGTCTCTCCCTCGTCCTCCATTCCTGTCCCGAAGTAGGCAACGGAGAGTGCCAGATATGCATCCGTCAGGATAGTCATATCGTCGAGATATAACAAATTCTTCTCGAGTATGGCGATGCCGTCCTTGAGAGGTTTTATCGCCTTCTCGAATTCCTGATTCTTTATCTCTTCAATACCTATCTTTGCCTTCTCGACACCCCTCGAGATGGCATCCCTGTCTATGTTTGGTTCGGATATCTGTGCCTTCTTCTTGGATACAACCTTTGGTCCCTCGATAGCCTGCAGACTATCTGCATTCTTCATTTCATTGGTCAATAAGTCGCTGAATTGATTCGCGACATCCTGTGACACAGATTGATACACTGGTTGGTATGGGAATATAAGGACTTTATTAAACTGTGCACCATAGGCACCAATAGAGAGGATACAACCAACCATAAGGGTTGCTAATACAATCAATCTTCTCATTATAAAACTCCTCTTAAGGAAAATAATAGGCTATTTGTTATCATAAAGGTATTAAAGAGTCAACAATTAGACACATAACCTAAAAGAAAATCTCAAAGAAGCAATAGAACCTCTTATATCTTCAAACGACCCGAGACCTATAAGGTACTTCATTATACTTTTTTGAAATTTGGTTTGACTTATCAACCAGAATTATCGTAGGTTTGTGGTTTGCAGCTATAGCGGCATCGACATATGCAAATGTAGCAATGATAATGATGTCTCCCTTCCTCGCCTTGTGCGCCGCCGCCCCATTTACGATCAATTCTCCCGAATCAGGTTTACCCGGCACCGCGTATGTTGTAAATCTCTCACCACTCGTCACATTCCATACCGATATCTCCTCATATGGGAGAATACCTGCCGCCTCCATAAGAGTGGCATCTATGGTCATACTTCCTTCATAATTAAGGTTGGTCTCAGACACAACCGCTCTGTGAATCTTGGAT